>Ga0208361_1000281_pt1 | contig 16429 bp, 15 predicted proteins | sample LakMenEpi05Aug10_FD_150670 | JGI IMG/M metagenome (GOLD analysis project Ga0208361, IMG submission 150670) | Freshwater microbial communities from Lake Mendota, WI - 05AUG2010 deep hole epilimnion (SPAdes) | ecosystem: Environmental > Aquatic > Freshwater > Lake > Epilimnion/Euphotic zone ... | reverse complement strand
AAGCAGGATCACTTCTGGATCTACGCTGGCTACAAGAACTACATCCGGCCGCGCACCAACCGCGACCACCGCCCCAGCGCCGCCAGCAAGCTGGGCCTTGTGCCCAGACGCCTCAGCATGGCGGAAGCGATCGCCTGGAAGGGACATTTTTCGCTGCGGACCTAGGACATCGCAATCCGGAGTCGATGTCCCCGGAAGGGGAGCAGTATCCCGTTCAGGCCTTCGAAGCGGCCTTCTTCTTCGCGGGCGCCACGGCGGGCTCTCCCTGCAACTCTGCGAGCTTGGCGCGCACAGCTTCGGCATGCCCCTTCGCCTGCACCTTGGCCCAGTGGTGCGCCACCTTTCCCGCAGGATCGATGATCACGGTCGAACGGATGACGCCCGTGACCTTCTTTCCGTACATCATCTTCTCCCCGTAAGCCCCATAACGGGTCATGACCGCTTGGTCTTCATCCGCGAGCAGGCGAACAGCGAGCTTGTGCTTCGTGATGAACTTACGGTGGCTGGCCGGCGAGTCCCCGCTGCAGCCGAGCACCACGGCCTGGAGCTTCTCGAATCTGGCGATGCCCGCCGTGAAGTCGCATGCCTCCACGGTGCAGCCTGGCGTGTCATCCTTGGGGTAGAAGTACAGAACGACCCATCGGCCCTTGAAATCGGTCAGCTTGACGGTCTTGTCATCCTGGTCGGGGAGGGTGAACGAGGGAGCGGCTTTTCCGAGTGTCAACATGGAGGGGAATTCGCGCCGTCAGAGGGTGTGGATTCAGGCAAACAGCTCGTGCACGACGCGACCATGCACGTCGGTGAGCCGGAAGTCCCGGCCCGCCCAGCGGTAGGTCAGTTGCTCGTGATCCATGCCCAGCAGAGCCAGCATCGTCGCATGCAGGTCGTGGACATGCACCTTGTCCCGTGTGGCGTAGAAGCCGTAGTCGTCGGTTTCGCCGTAGCTGAAGCCGCCCTTCACGCCGCCGCCAGCCATCCACATCGTGAAGCCGTGGGGATTGTGGTCGCGTCCATCGCTGCCCTGGACCGTCGGCGTCCGGCCGAACTCCCCGCCCCACAGCACGAGCGTGTCCTCGAGCAGGCCGCGCGCCTCCAGATCCTGCAGTAGCCCTGCGATCGGCAGGTCGACCTCGGCGGCGTTTTTCGTGTGGAGCTCGTGCAGGCGATCGTGCTGATCCCACTTGTAGCTGTGGGTGCACTGCACGAAGCGAACGCCCGCTTCGCACAGCCGTCGCGCCATGAGGCACTGGCGGCCAAAGTTCTCGGTTACGGGATTGTCGATGCCGTAGAGCTTCTTGGTGGCCGTCGATTCGCTCCCGATGTCGAGCACCTCAGCAGCCTTGCCCTGCATACGCCAGGCGAGCTCATACGACTCGATGCGCGCTTCGAGGGCGGCGTCTCCCGGTCGCTCGGCGAGATGCTCCGCGTTCTGGCGCTGCAGAAGATCGAGTTGCGAACGCTGCAGGTCGCTGCGCCAGCGTGTGTTCGCGAGGTGGCGGATCGTGGCGTTCCGGGCCGGCACGCTGGCGTTTCCGATGGGCGTTCCCTGATAGATGCCCGGAAGGAAGGCACTGGACCAGTTGTTCACGCCCCCATGTCCCAGCGTCGGACACAGCGTGATGAAGCCAGGCAGATCCTGATTCTCGGTGCCCAGCCCGTACACGATCCACGAGCCCATGCTCGGCCGCACAAAGGTGTCGGAGCCGGTGTGCAGCGCCAGCAGAGCACCGCCATGGGCCTCGTTGGTGCCATGCAGCGACTTCACAAAGCACAGCTTGTCGACCTGCCCGGCGACGCTCGGGAACAGTTCGCTGACCCAGGCTCCGCTCTCGCCGTGCTGAGCGAACTTCCACGGCGAGCGCATGATGTTGCCCGTTTGCGCGAACTGGATGCGCGGTTTGGCAAAGGGCAGCGGCTTTCCATGATCGCGCTCGAGCAGCGGCTTGTAATCGAAGGTGTCGATCTGCGACGGCCCGCCGTGCATGAACAGAAAGATCACCCGCTTGGCGCGCGCCGGGAAGTGCCCGCTGCGCGGGGCCAGGGGGTTCCTTGACTGCTCCGCTCCGGCGAGACCGGCCAGCGCCAGCCACCCGAAACCGGCTCCCAGTCCTTTGAGCAGGTCGCGGCGCGCAAAGCCTGCATGGCTGCAATGTGCGTGAGGATCCATGGGCTCAGTCGATATGCAGAAACTCGTTGGAGGCGAACAGCATCTGGCAAAGCGCCTGCCATGCATCCTGCCGGCCGCCGGGCGACTTGGCAGCCGCATCCACCAGCCAGCGCAGCGCTCGTTCAGCTTCCGCGTCCGTGGCGGGCCGCGCGTAGGCGCGCTGCCAGGCCTCGTCGAGCCGCTGACGATCTGAACAATCCACGCGTTGGAGCACGAGCGAGGCCAATCCCTCGCTGGCTTCGAGAGACAGGGGGCTGTTCATCAGCAGCAGTGCCTGATTGGCATCCGTCGTGCTGGAGCGCAGCTCCATCGCCATGCCTGGATCCGGGTAGTCGAAGGTTGAAAACAGATCAAAGATGGCGTTGCGGATCAGCGGGAGGTAGATCGAGCGGCGCGGCGTGGCGTAGTTCTCGCTGTTGCCTGACTGGTCGTTGGTGACGTAGTCCCCGTTGCCCGCACGCAGGATCGAGCCGCCCACGCTGAGATCGAGCTTGCCCGCAGCCGCCAGCATTCCATCGCGCACGGCTTCCGCTTCAAGGCGGCGGCGGTTCATGCGGGAGAGATTCCTGTTTTCCGGATCGAGTGAGAGCGCAGCCTCGCTGCCGACGCTGCTCATGCGGTAGGCGGAGGAGAGCATGATGCGTTTGTGCAGGCGCTTCAGCGACCAGCCGTCCGCCGTGAAGGAGCGCGCCAGCCAATCCAGCAGTTCGGGATGGCTGGGAGTTTCCCCGCGAACGCCGAAGTTGGAGGGAGTGTCGACAAGGCCGCGTCCAAAGTGTCCGCGCCACACCCGGTTGACCATCACGCGCGCGGTCAGAGGGTGCTCGGGATTCGCCAACCAGCGTGCGAACTCCAGCCGTCCGCTTTGTCCGGCGGGGAAGGCGGGCGGCGCCACGGTTTCCTGCAGCACCGTCAACACGCCCCGCGGAACCGGCTGCTGCTCAAGACGCAGATGGCTGCCGCGAATGTGGATCGGCAGTTCCTCGAGCTTGCCCTCCGTCACCGCCAGCGTCAGGGGCAGCTGGCGCGGTTCCCGCGCGAGCAGCGATTCATGTGCGGCTCGCAACCGTGAAATCGTGCTGAGCGCCGACGCCGGCGCCGATCGGTCGATCACGTCGCGCGCAGCGGAAAGCAGCCCGTCGCGGCCGATCAGGAACTCGCGCACCGCTTCGTGCTCGGCATTCGGCAGCTTTGCGGCATTCCCGTCCTGCTTGCGCAGCGAACGCCACTCCTCGGCGATGAGGCCGAAAACCGTCTGGTAGCGGGCGGCAAGCTCGCCGAGGCTCTGTGGAGCGGGAGCATGCAGGAGTCCGTGCAGCGTGGAATTCAAGGCCCATTTGCCGGCCGCGTGTTCTTCGCGGAGCATCGTCGCCAGATCGGCCGCATAGGCGGAGAAATTCTCGGTGGGCAGGCGCGCGTACTCGATCCACACCGCCAGCACCGGGTCATGGCGCGTGAAGGCCTTCGCCACGCGCAGGGCGAAACGATCGAGCAGTTCGGGCGAGAGCGGCTGACCTTGCGGCTCCATCTCGCAGACCTCGGTGTGCTCGCCCGCGCCAGCGAGGTCGGGATCGGTGAAATCGTGTGTGCCCGCCTCTGGATCGACGGCCTGCGGATCCGCCGCCACGGCTCTCGCAGGCAGCAGCGCAAAAGCGTCGAAGTGCGGCAGATGGTCGGCGCTCTCCATGCGCAGCGTGTGCCGGCCCGGCAGCAGTTCCGCGCGTCCCTGTTTCGACCAGCGCTGCCCGTCGAGGTTCCAGGAGCCCGTCACTTCGCCGCAGGCCTTGTCCGCGATGATCGCTCCATCGATCGAAAGACGCACCGGTCGACTCTGCTCGGCTGCGTGACGCACGTAAAGCTCATACTCTCCTGGGTAGCGCGCTTCGAAGCTGTACTCTGCGTATTGAGGGCGCGCGTCGCTGCCCGTGCGCAGAATCGGCTCCTCCCGGCTGCCCCACTGCGTGGTGTCGACGATCGCGTTCGTGCTCGAGGCGCTTTCCGCCTCCAGCAGGATCACATCCCCGGATCGCGGCAGGCTCTCCAGCAGGTAGCGAGAGAGATCCTGCTCCCAGCGTGCCAGCACTTCGGCCCGCAGGCGCTCCTGCTCCGACTCCAGCGCCTTGGCCGACTCGCTGACCAACTTGTCGTAGGCCTCGCGCTGGCGTCGCTCGGTCGGCGTTGCCAGCGGCTGTTCGTTCCAGCGCGAAACGAAGTCCGTGTTTGCCAGGCTCTGCGTGCTCTTGAAGATGCCCGCCAGCGCGTAGTAGTCGCGCTGGCTCACGGGGTCGAACTTGTGGTCGTGGCACCGCGCGCAGGCCACCGTGAGCCCCATGAAGGCCTTGGTGAGCACGTCGATCTGCTCGTCCACGACATCGATCACCAGCTTGGCTTTGTCCTGCTCGGCCAGCATCTTGGGACCCAGAACGAGGAAGCCGGTGGCGGCGAGCGGCGCGGCTGCCTGCTCCCCGCCCTCCTCGGGGACGAGCAGATCGCCCGCCAGCTGCTGCTCGACGAACTGATCGTAGGGAAGATCGCGGTTGAGCGCCGCGACCACCCAGTCGCGGTAGCGCCACGCGTTGCCCATCGCCAGATTCTCATCCAGCCCGTTGGAGTCCGCGTACCGCGCCAGGTCGAGCCAGTGGCGACCCCAGCGCTCCCCGTATTGAGGTTTGGCGAGCAGCGCGTCGATGGCGCGCTCGTAGGCTTGCTCGCCGGCCTCAGAAAGAAAATGCTCGAGTTCCGCCGGGGTGGGCGGCAAACCTGTCAGGTCGAAGCTGGCGCGCCGCAGCCATGCACGCTTGTCGGCTGCCGCGGCGGGAGCGAGGCCTGCCTGCTCCAGACGGGCCAGCACGAAGCGGTCGATCTCGTTTCGAACCCAGCTTTCGTTGCGCACCGCGGGCGGAACAGGTCGCGCCATCGGCTGAAAGGCCCAGTGTTCGCTCTTTTGGTAGTTGATCAGCTGCTTGACGCTGGGGCTGCCGGCTGGCGCCTGCGCAGCGGGGAAATAGGCACCCTGGCGGACCCACTCCGCGAAGTCCGCGATCACGGCGTCCGGGAGCTTGCCCTTGGGCGGCATCTCGACTTCGGGATCCGTGTGCCGCAGCGCCCGCACCAGCAGGCTCGCCTCCGCATCGCCGGGGACCACGACGGCGCCGGAATCGCCTCCGACCAGAAGCGCTGCGGCGCTGTCGAGCTTGAGGCTGCCCTTGACCTTCGAGGAACTGTCGGCGTGGCATTCGAAGCAGTGTTCGGCGAGCACGGGACGGATCCGGCTCTCGAAGAACTGCTCGCGCTCCGCATCCGAAGGCAGCGCGAGGGCCGAGGCTGGCAGGAGCCAGGTCGTCAAGAAGGGAAGGGGCCAGCCGCAGCGCATTACTCCTTGAGAATACCACGCTCCAGCGATCACCCCCTCGCCACCCATCCGCCTGAAGCGCCCGCGCGGTCAGGCCTTCGGATCGGGTCTTGGAGCATTCGTGCCCCGCGCGGAGATCCCTGCGCGGTGATCAGTCGTCCCGACGCAGGGTCTCGGCTTCGATGACGATCTCGCGACGGCCGCCTACGCTGCGCGGCCCGCCGGACGGGCCGCCGCCGGGCTCGTTCGGCGGGCGCTGGCGTCGCCGACGCCGGATGACCCCGAACCAGCCCAGATCGAACAGCAGGCCAGCGACGATCATCAGCGTGCCACCGACAGTGGATGCGCCCTGGTCGATGTGCCAAGCCGCGGCATAGCCCAGCGTCGTGGCCGGCAGGAAGAGAAAGCCCAGGAAGGGCCATACGCGGGTGGAAAAAACCGGATCCAGCCAGCTCGAACTGAGCCAGACGATCAGGAGCACCAGGCGCGGGAGACCGAGTGCAAGGCATCCAAGCAGGCAGGGCACGGGAAGAGTTTCCACTCTCAGGCTTGGAGCGGCAAGAGCAGATTCCGTAGCTTGCCTGCGGCTTACGAGCCCCACTCCGCATGAAGCACCTTGCATCACTTCTCGTTCTGCTGCTCCTCTCCACCGGCTGCAAGACCACGCCTGACTACGGCCGACCGCTTCCGCCCGGCGCGCCGGCACTCCTGCATCTGGACAAGGATGATCCGCGTCCGGAACTGGCGGCGCAGTTTGACACGCGTCAAGAGCTGCTCGCCGCACTGGATCACTCGATCGCCTGGACGCGCAAGCCGAGCAGCACCCGTCACTTCCCGATCGAGGGCGTTTCGCATGAACGCGCCCTGAAGAGCCTCGAGCGCTTCCGCGAGATCCTCAACACGTCTTCGGACGGCATCGAATTCTCAAGGCGCATCGAGGAGGAGTTCACGATCTACAAGAGCGCGGGGTGGGACGGCAAGGGAGGCGGGGTGCTGTTCACCGGCTACTGCACGCCCGAACTGCGCGGCAGCCGCACGGCCGGGTCCGACTACCGTTACCCGCTCTACGCCCTGCCGAAAGACCTCGTGAAGGGCGAAGAAGGCGAAATTCTCGGCCAGAAGACCGATCAGGGCCTCGAGCCCTACCCGACGCGCGGCACGATCGAGGCCAGCGCCATGCTCAGCGGCAAGGGACTCGAACTCGTGTATCTCGCGGATCCGATCGACGCGTACATCGCGCACGTCAATGGTTCGGCCTTCATCCGGCTCGAGGACGGTTCGGTTCTCAAGCTCGGCTACGCGGGCAAGAACGGGCGCACGTACACCTCGCTGGGACAGGAGCTGGTCAAGGCGAAGCGTCTGGGCAAGGACGAGGTTTCGCTGGCATCGATCCGTCGCTGGGCAGCGGCCAATCCCGGCGAAGTCGAGGACTTCCTCAACCGCAACGACTCCTTCGTCTTCTTCACGCCGATTGAGCACAACCCGCATGGCTCGCTCAATGTGCCCGTGACGGGCTGGCGCTCGATCGCCACGGACAAGACCTTGTTCCCCCGTGGAGCCGTGACTTTCGTGTCCGCGAAGGTGGGATACGGATCCGACTCCGCCGATGTCGAGCAGTTCTTCTTCGATCAAGACACCGGCGGAGCGATTCGCACGGCGGGCCGAGCGGATCTGTATCTGGGCGCGGGCGACGAGGCGGAAAAAATCGCGGGGTCCACGCGCGCTGAGGGCCAGTTGTACTACTTCTTCCTCAAGGAATGAGCGCAAGGATCGTGGCGGTTTGCATCGGGTCGGGCGGCATTCCCAAGCACCCGGTCGATCAGGCGCGAGTCACCACGCTCGGTCTCGAAGGAGATCGCCAGCGTTTTCGCTTCCACGGCGGAGCCAACCGCGCCGTGTGCCTGTTTTCGGCCGCGGACTACGCCAGCCTCATCCGGGATGGCGTCACGGCCAGCGCGCCGGGATCCTACGGAGAAAACGTGCTGATCGAGGGGCTGGATTTTGCCCGGCTGCGCCCGGGGGATCAGCTTCGGCTCGGAACCGAAGTGGTGGTCGAGCTTTCCGACGTGCGCGAACCCTGCGGCACGCTGAAGAGCGTCGACAAGCGTTTTCCCAACCTGATGCTGGGGCGCAGCGGCTTTGTCTGCCGGGTCATTCAGGAAGGGCTCCTTCGATCCGGGGACACCGCACAGCTCGTCACGGGCTAGACTTCAGGGCGAGAGCCATGTCTGCGCAGCCGGAAAAGCATACCCACAGCTCCCGCGAGCGCTCCAACCTCGTCTACCACGAGGCTCAGGATCGCATGGCCCTGCTGCCCAACTACTACGGCTGGATTGCCTCGCACTTCGCAAGGGAGCTCGAGGGAGACGTGCTGGAGCTGGGCTGCGGCGCCGGACTCGTGATCCAGCACTATGTCGAGCGCGTGCGCTCCGTCTTCGGGGTGGACATCAACCCGGAGCTGCTGCAGCGGCTGGAGTCGGCGTACCCCAAGGGCAAGCTGGCCACAGCCTGCGTGGATCTGCGCGGGGATTGGAAGGAGCTAGGCGGACGGCGCTTCGACGCGATCGTAGCGCTCGACGTTCTCGAGCACTTCGAAGACGACCGCGTGTTTGTTCGCAAGCTCGCAGCTCACCTCAATCCCGGCGGCAAGGTGGTCCTCAAGGTTCCGGCCCAATCACAGCTCTACAACGCCATGGACGAAGCGTCCGGCCACTATCGTCGTTACGATGAGGCGCCTTTGGCGATTCTCATGGCCGAACACGGTTTCGAAACACGCTTCCTGCGGCACATGAACCCCGCGGGCGCCTGGGGCTACCGCTTCAAGAAGCGGAAGCAGACCAACTTTTCGAAGACTTTCTCGCCGGGCAGGTTGCGGGTCGTCAACGCGCTGATCCCGGCTCTTTCGCTGCTGGACCATGTGCCCGGTCTCAAGGGACTGAGCCTGATCGGCGTCTTCACCCTGCGCGGGGAAGCCAGACCGTGACGGGCCTTGCCCCGCGAACGACGCAACAACCCCACATACCGAGCCCTTTCCGCAACAGGAAGCCAGAGACACCGCATTCATGAGCAGCTATGAAGTCAAGAGCTACACCGTGCGCCCAGTGGACGGTGACGATCAGATCGAGGTCGTGATCCACTCTTCCGACGGAAGCAAGTGGGAGTACGGAATACCCTTCAGTCGATCGACCGGACGCTACATGTTCGAAGAGATCGACGTGATCTCCAACGATTTCGGCGACGAGTTCGCCGAGGAACTGGTGCGCTCGATCGAGAAGACGATCGACGGCATCGTCAAGCGCTAGCCGCTCGACGCGCCCGACTCCTCCAGCAGTTCCGAGAGCGCACGGCGGCGCTCGGCATCCTCTTCGATGGAGAGCGCTCGCTCGACCATTTCACGCACCCCTTCGTGATTGCCGAGCTCATGGTAGAGAACCGCGAGATTGCGCAAGGCGATCAGCATGCCGGGGTCGAGCTCCACCGCCCTGCGATAGGATTCGACGGCGCGCACATCCTGTTCGGTGGCCTCACACAGAACCCCGGTCTGAAAATGAGCCATCGCGTTGTTCGGCTCCCGCTCCAGAATCAGGTCCAGCCACTTGAGTCCGTGCTCGAGATCTTCGATGCGACGCACCTTGAGCAGCGGATCGACGCACGTCTGGGCACCAAGCAGCAGGTCCTCCGTCTTTCCAACACCGCCTTCGAAGGCCATCTGCCAGGCGTCCAGCGAGCCCCGAATGTCCCCGCTGGCCTTGCGCGCTCTGGCGAGGCGGGTCCAGATCGCACCGTCGTTGGCGCCGGCCGCGATCGCGCTCTCGTAAGCGCGCGCCGCGGCACTCTCCAGTCCAAGCTTCATGCGCGCATCACCCAATTCGATCGCGGCCACGAGGCGCTCGGGCTGGATCTCCAGCACGCGCTCGAAGCTGTCGGCCGCCGCGCGCAGAAAGCCCTGCTTCGCGAGCGCTCGGCCCTTGAGCTCGAGCAGATCGACGCTTTTGGGGTGCAGCTGCAGTCCTTGATCCAGCACGCGATTGGCGAGTTGGGCGTTGTTCATCTGCAGGAAGGCACGGGCGCTTTCGCGGCAAGCCTCCAAGTCCTGCTGCGGGTTGCGCTGGAACAAGGCGTACCAGCGCACCGCCGCCTGATTCCAGTCGCTGGCCCGGGTGGCTTTCTGGGCTTCTTCGCGCGTGGACTCCACGATCTGCGGGCCTGAGGGCGTCGAGCCGCAACCGGCGAGCGCGATCGGCAGTGCCAGAGCGAGGCTGATCGTCAGCACCCGGCCGATGGTGATCGAAAGCGCCGGCCCGAGCGCGATCAGCAGCATCCGGCCGAGAGCGATCGGCGCTGTCCTACCTGAGGCGGGAAAGGTGAGAGAACGCATCCGGAAGAGTCTCCCAAGCAGCGGCTGCTTTTGGAAGACTATGACGAATGGCACTGCGCGCCCTGTTTCTCGATGTCGGCAATACGCTGCTGCGAGAGCGGCCCAGCCGATTCGAGCTCTACGCACAAGCGGCGCACGAGGAGGGTTGCCCGATCTCAACCGAGGAGATGGCGGCACAGATGCGACGTGCCCATGCAGAGCTGCCGACCTGGGTTGGGGGCGCCTTTCGCTACACGAATCCGTGGTTCGAAGCCTACATCGCCCGGATCTTCCACGAGTCGCTGGGGGTGCCTCGGGAGCGCTTGTCCCCGCTCTCCGAGCGCCTCTTCGCGCGTTTTTCCGACCCAGCGACCTTCGAGCTCTACTCCGGTGCCTTCGAGCTGCTGGCGTTGGCGCGCACCCGCGGTCTTCGGGTCGGCATCATCTCCAACTGGAGTCCTCGGCTGCCTGGACTGCTCGAGAGGCTGGACATCAGCCCCCGCGTCGATTTCGTCCTCTGCTCGGCACTTGAGCGCCTCGAGAAGCCGTCTGTGGAGCTTTACCGGCGCGCCCTTCAACAGGCTGGCGTCCAACCGGAAGAGGCGCTGCATGCAGGTGACGACATCGGCAAGGATCTGCTCGGTGCACAGCAGGCCGGCTTGCGCGCCGTGCTGGTTGACCATGCGCGAGCGCATGCGAACATCTCCCCTGCCGTGAGCGGACTCGATCAGCTCGCCGAAATCGTGGATCGATTGACCACATGAATACGAAGAAAAAATGAAGGCAGAAGACGTCGAGAAGCTGTGCACTGAAGCCGCCGAAGCCGGTCGCAGGCTGCAGACAGCCCTGCACCAGCGCATTTTCGGTCAGGACGAAGCCATCGAGCAGCTGGTGATCGCCCTGTTCTGTGGCGGGCACGTGCTGATCGAAGGTGCTCCGGGTCTCGGCAAGACCACCCTGGTGCAGACGCTCGCCAGCAGCGTGGATCTCACCTTCCGCCGCATCCAGTTCACGCCCGATTTGATGCCCGCGGACATCCTCGGGGCGCGCGTGCTCGAACCGGGTGCCGACGGTGCGCGCTCCTTTCGCTTCCACCCCGGTCCGATCTTCACCCACGTGCTGCTCGCCGACGAACTCAACCGCGCGACACCTCGCACGCAGGCCGCGTTGCTTGAGGCGATGGCTGAAGGTCAGGTGACGAGCTTTGGCGACACTCATCCGCTGCCCAAGCCTTTTCTGGTGGCGGCCACGCAGAATCCGATCGAGATGGAGGGCACCTATCCGCTGCCCGAAGCCCAACTGGACCGCTTCCAGCTGCAGCTCGAGATTCACATGCCGGCCCTGGGAGCCCTCGTTCAGTTGCTCGAAGCCAGCGCATCCACAAAGGCGCCTGTCCAGCCCTTGATGAGCCGCGAAAGCCTGCTGCAGGCTCAGGCGCTCGTGCGGGAAATCCCGATCAGTTCCGAGTTGATCGGCCGGGTCGCCCGACTGCTGCTCGCGACCCATCCGGAGGATGCGGCTTCTGGACCGGTCGCGCGCAGACTGCTGCGTCACGGGGCCAGTCCGCGCGGTGGACAGTCCCTGCTGCTGGCGGCCAAGGCGCGAGCCTTGCTCCAAGGCCGTCTGCATGTGACGCGCGAAGATCTGGAGAAGCTGTACTTCCCGGCTCTGCGCCATCGCGTCGTGGCGGCATTTGGAGTGGAGCCTGGAGCTGCAACCTCACGCGAGGCGCTGCAGGAAGCCTGGTCACGCACCTGAGACTGCTCCCCGAGCGGGGACAGAATCGATACTGGGAATCGCATTTTCCGCGCGAGCAAGAGGCGGCGGCACCGTCCTCGTCCCTGACGGGGAGCTTGTGTTCCGGCACGGGAACGTCCCCCCCGAGAAGCAGCTCCTTGGCAGCCAGGGACAATCGGTCCTCGACGAGCGGCCGCATCGAAAAGCCGCTCGCTCTGGCGGTCGGGGTCGATACACGCACCGACCGAGAGCCTCGGCCCCGGCGTCGCCAGCTGGCTGGCCGGGTCTGCTGCCAAGACGCTTCAGCCTGGCCGCAGCGACCGTAGGCAAGGGGTGTCCCAGCGTTAGAACACCAGACACCCTCATCCCGATCTGATGTCCCCGGAAGGGGCTCAGTCTCTACTTCTGGCCTTCAAACACGCTCTGCCCCTCGATCACCGTGCCAATGCAATGGCTCGTGTATTCAAACAGATCGCCGTCGTAGAGCGCGAGATCTCCGTCCTTGCCGACCTCCAGCGATCCCAATCGCGCCTCCAGCCCCAGCAAGCGGGCCGCGTCGAGCGTGATCGCACGCAGCGCACGCTCTTGGCCGAGCCCGTGCGAAGCCGCGATAGCGGCCTCGAACAGGACAACGCGCGTCTTGGGTACGTAGTCTTCGAAACCGCTCTGGAAGGCAAAGGGTATGCCCGCTTCGAGCAGCTTCAGCGGAGTGGAGCGGCTGGCGTTTTCCATGTCGCCCGCAAACCGCGCCATCGGCGGATGAGCGATGACGAAGACCCCGGCCGTACGCACCTCATCCAGGACCTGATACACCTCGCTGGCCCCATCGAGCACCACTCGGACGTCGAATTCCTTGGCGAGGCGCAGACAAGAGATCAACTCCTGATGACGATGCGCCGTGATCATCAACGGCACTCGGCGCTTGAGGACTTCGACCCAGGCTTCCTTGCGCAGATCGCGCGCCGGTCGCTTCGCCATGTCCGTCTCTTCAAGCTTCGTGGCGTACTCTTTGGCTGAGAGTAGAGCCTCGCGCAGCATCGCCACCTGCTTGGCGGCAGTACCTGGTGACTTCCCGCTGCGCCCGGCACCGCTGAGCGTGCAAGCGAGCATCGCGTACGGCACGACCACCGCTTCTTCGGCTGTCTGCCCGCGTGTCTTCGCCACCATCGTCTGGCCGCTCACCAGCGCTCCGGGCCCGTGTCCCGTGTGGATCGTGGTAATCCCGAACTCGCGCAGCCATTGGACTAGCTTTTCGCGCGGGTTGTAGGCGTCGATGGCCCGCAGCTCGGGCTGAATCGGGGCGCTCTTGTCGAGCTGGTCCTGATCGTGCGGCTGGTTGAGATAACCGGCCAGACCGACAACGGAATGCGCGTCGATCAGACCGGGAGTGACCACCTTGGCCTGGATCACGCGGAATCCTTCGGGTATCGCCGTCTGGGCCGACGGACCGACGGCAGCGATCTTTCCAGCCCTGACGATCACGACACCGTCGCGGATCGGAGGGCTGCTCACGGGATGCAATTGCTCGGCGCGGATGGCGAGGTCCTGAGCCACCCCTTCGCGGGCGAACAGGCCAAGGATCAGCAGAAACAGGCTCGTTCTCATCGGTCCTCCGAATCACCCAGACAGCACAGATTGCCAACCCGGTCCATCCCCGCACCCCAGCCGCCCTCGGCCCACAGCCGATCCTTGGGATCGGCCAGATCGAAGACCTTGCGGCCCAGCACCCAGGTCTCCTCAATGCGCGTGTAGACCGACAGCGGATCCCCGGAAAGGACGATGAAGTCCGCATCCTTCCCGGCCTCCAGGCTTCCGACACGCTGGTCGAGGTCGAGTTGGCGTGCGGCATGGAGCGTCAGCCCCGCGAGGGCGGTTTCCCGCGATAGACCAGCGCGGACCGCGAGCGCCGCACTGCGCAGGAACAGACGCCCGTCCGTGATCCAGTCGTCGGTATGAAACCCAACGAGGTCCGCTCCCCCGCGCTTCTCGAGCTCGTAGGCCGAACGGTAGTCGAGATTCATGGCCTCGAGCTTGCCGCCGGGCGTGTCGATCACGATCAGCGAACAGGGGACCTTCGCCGCCACGATTTCATCCGCCATCATCCAGGCTTCGCTGACGTGATGGAGCACCACCCTAAATCCAAACTCGCGCGAGAGGCGGAGCACGGTCTGTATATCGTCGTGACGGTGGGTGTGATGGTGCACGATGCGCTTGCCTTCGAGCACTTCGACCAGACCTTCGAGGGCCAGATCGCGTGCGGGACGCTTGGCAGGGTCCTCTCCCGCTTCACGCAACTTCCTTTGGTACTCCTGCGCCGCGATGAAGCTCTCGCGCACCAACGCCGCGGACTTGCCCCGAGTCCCGGGAAAGGGCGCCTCGCCATGGCTGTTGGTGCCATTGGCCATCTTCATGCCCCCCATCGGCGAACCGTCGGGGAACGTGTAGGCCAGATCCTCGATGGTGCCGGCGTCCTTGTTCTTGAGGTAGATCGTCTGCCCGCTGAGCAAGTGTCCGCTGCCGCTCATGACGTTGAGCGTGGTGATCCCGCCCGCCTGTGAGCGTTGCAACCCCGAATCGCGGCAATCCACGGCATCCAGCATGCGCACTCCGGCCTGAATGGGTGCGCTGGAGTCGGCGCCCCACCCGCCGCCAACATGGCTGTGGGCATCGACCAGGCCGGGCATCAACGTCTTGCCGCGCAATTCGCGCACCAGCGTTCCAGCGGGTATCGACACCTCGCTGCGCTTGCCGACGGCCTTGATGCGGCCGTCCTCGACGATCAGGATGCCATCCTCGATGGGCGCGCCTTGAATGGGAAGCACTCGAGCGCCAACGAAAGCCGTGGTCTGCGACTGGGCGCACAATTCCGCAGCCATGCTCGCGCAGGCAAGAAGTCGTAGCAGCATGTGCACCAGCGTACGGTGTGTGAGGGTAGAGCGGGAGTACCGGGCGGAAATGCTATCCTTTCCCGTCATCCATGCACTGCAGAGCCGCTCTCGCTCAGATCGATCCGACCCTTGGGAACCTCGACGCCAACATGACCCTGCATCTGGAAGCAGCGCATGCCGCGGCAGCTCGCGGGGCCGATGTGTGCCTGTTTCCCGAGCTGTCCCTGACTGGCTATTTTCTGCGCGATCAGACGCCAGAGGTAGCCCTGCGCTGGGATGATTCCCGGCTGAAGCCTTTGCTCGAGCTTTCGCGGCGGATCACTCTGGGCATCGGTCTTGTCGAGCGCGGCGACGACGAGCGCTTGTACAACAGCTACGCCTTGCTCGAGGACGGCCGGGTTCTCGGCGTGCACCGTAAAGTGCATCTGGTGACCTACGGCATGTTTGACGATGCCCGCGACTTCGCTGCCGGTGAGCGCGTCGCCGTGATGCACTCGAAGCATGGGCGCTTTGGGGTCCTGATCTGCGAAGACATGTGGCATTTCAGCGCGGCATGGCTGCATTTCCTCGCGGAGGCGGACACGATACTCGTGCCTTCCGCGAGCCCGGGCCGCGGTGTCCGCGCCGGCGGGGAGGAGGGTCTGCACAGCGCGCGCATCTGGAACCGGCTGCAGGACGCTCTCGCACTTCTGTTCCAGACTTGGATCGTCTACGTCAACCGCGTCGGCAGCGAGGATGGCCTGATCTTCTCGGGCGGCTCGCGCGTTGTCGATCCCTTCGGCGAGGAGCGCGTGCGACTGCCGCTTCTGGAAACGGGAACCGTCGAGCTGCTGCTCGATTCCGAAACCTTGCGACGGGCGCGCGTGGCGACTCCGCTGCGTCGGGATGAGCGTCCCCATCTCGTGGCCAGCGAGATCACCCGCATCTGCGGCCTGAGAGCGCCATGAACCGCCTCGATGTCCAGTGCGATCTCGTCGAGCGCATGCTCGTGCAGTTCCTGCGCAAGGAAGCGGGCAAGTTCGGCTTCCAGCGTGCGGTACTGGGCTTGTCGGGCGGCATCGACTCGGCGCTCAGCGCCGCACTGGCGGCCCGCGCCTTCGGGCCGGGCAACGTGCTGGCAGTGATGATGCCGTACCGCACATCCAACCCCTCCAGCGAGCGCGATGCAAAGACCGTAGCCGGCAAGCTCGGCATTCCGACGCGCCGAATCGACATCAGCGCGATGGTCGACGGTTACTTCGGGCAGGTGGAAACGCAGGATCGCATGCGGCGAGGTAATGCGATGGCGCGGGCTCGGATGATCGTGCTCTACGATCAGTCCGCGGATTGGGGGGGGCTGGTGATAGGCACCAGCAACAAGACCGAGATACTGCTGGGATACTCGACCTTGTTCGGTGACTCCGCCAGTGCGCTCAACCCGCTCGGCGATCTGTACAAGCATCAGGTCTTCCAACTGTCCCGGCATCTGGGCCTGCCCGAGTGTGTGCTGGAGAAGGCCCCTTCCGCCGACCTCTTCGAGGGTCAGACCGATGAGGGCGAGATCGGATACTCGTATGCCGAGCTCGACGCTCTCCTGTTCGAGCTGGTGGACGAGCGACGCAGCGAAGCGGAGCTTGTGCAGCGCGGCTTTGCTCGCGACTTCGTGCGCGCCATCACGCGCCGGATGGCGCTCCATCAGTACAAGCGCATGCCGCCCGTGATCCCGAAGCTCAGCGAGCGCACAGTCAATCACGACTTCCGCTATCTGCGCTCCTGGGGCCACTAGTCTTTCGAAGCAGCGAGCGAGGACGCGGCGAGAGAAGGCACGGCGCACAGAGGCGCTGCCAGCCAAGTTGCGGCGCGTGGAGACCGTGGGGTGCAGACCGTGCGAGTGGAGACCGTGCGCCAGAAAAAGCTGCTAGGTAACGGCTGCAAGCCGGTAGGCGGGG
>Ga0208361_1000280_pt1 | contig 16478 bp, 14 predicted proteins | sample LakMenEpi05Aug10_FD_150670 | JGI IMG/M metagenome (GOLD analysis project Ga0208361, IMG submission 150670) | Freshwater microbial communities from Lake Mendota, WI - 05AUG2010 deep hole epilimnion (SPAdes) | ecosystem: Environmental > Aquatic > Freshwater > Lake > Epilimnion/Euphotic zone ... | reverse complement strand
GTCTGCAGTTGTGGTGACGCTGAACCCGCCGCGAGCGGCCGCCCCTGCCACTGCTGCAACCAGGCGCGCACCTGCGGATCCTGACGGGCCAGGCGCCGCAGCAGCGAGGCGGGCCGCAGACGGCCCCGTTCGGCGCCGCGCAGCAGTTCCGCCGCCGCCAGTCGGCCGGTGAGCCGGGTGGTGTGCACCGCCAGAGCGGCCTGGGCCAGGGCCACCGGCGCGGCCGGCGCCAGGCTGAGGCCACCGCTGAGGGGCGCCGCCAGCAGCAGCGCCTGGCGCAGGCCGCCCAGCAGCAGCTGAATGCCCAGCTGGGTGCCGCCGAGCAGGGCGTTCTGGGCCGAGAGGCGCGTGAGCAGGGCGCGGGCGCCGCCGCTACCCAGCTCCAGGCCATAGAGCTGGCAGAGCTGGGTGACCAGGGCCGCATCAAGCGCCAGCCCGCCGGCCAGATCCAGCAGCATCAGCGGATTGGCGGCCACGCCGGTGGCCTTCAGGGCGGCGTAGCGGCCGATCAGGGCCTGGGCGGCGCTGCGGCCGCGGCGCAGCCGCCACTGGTGCAGCCGCTGGGCGAAGCGATCGGCTGCCCGCAGCCCGTTCAGCCCCAGCAGCAGGGCGCCGTGCGCCTCCAGCTGGCTCAGCAGGGCCCGGCGCAGGGGGGCGATCTGGGGCGGCTGCGGTTCGCTGCGAACCCGGCCGTCATCGAGCAGCACCGCCCGCCGCGGCGCCGAGGCCACCGCCAGCAGCTCCAGCGGCCGGGCGGCGGCGGGCAGGCGGCGGCGGATGCTGGCCAGCAGGTTCTCCCGTTCGGATTCGGGCCAGCAGTCGCTGCGGTTGAGCACCACCAGCACCGGCTTGCCCTCGGCCAGCAGGGCATCGAGCGCCTCGGCCTCGGGGGTGGTGAGGTCGCCATCGAGCACCAGCAGCACCAGATCAGCCCCGAGGGCCACCCGTGCCGCCAGCCGCTGACGGGCGTTGGCGGCGATCTCGTCGATGCCAGGGGTGTCCACCAGCTCCACCGCCTCCAGCCCGGTCACCTCCACGGCCCAGCGCGCCCGCTGCTGGGAGCGGGTGCAGCCGTGGGCCACGTCGGTGGCGAAGCGCGGTTCGCCGAGCAGGGCATTGAGCAGGCTCGACTTGCCCACCCCCACCCGACCGAACACGGCGACCCGCAGCCGCCGCTGGCGCAGGGCCAGCAGCTGGCGGTCGAGGGCCTGGAGTTCCGGCCCCAGGGCTGAGCGTTCCCGCTCGCTCAGCCGCAGTTCGCCGCGCCATTGCTCCAGCAGCAGGTCGCAGCGCTCGGCGGCCGAGGGGGCCGGCGTGGCGTCGGCAGGCGTGGCTGGGCGGCGGACCGGCATCGTGATGGGCACTTGTGCCATCGTCGCGCTCAGCAGCGCGCGCGTCCCATGCTGATCGGTCCGGAGATTCACGCCCAGCGCCGCGCCTGCTTCTTCGAAGCCCTCGGCGGGGCGGCCGCGGTGATTCCAGGCGCGGTGCTGGCCACGCACCACGCCGACTGCGAGTGGCCCTTCCGCCAGACCAGCGACTTCTGGTATCTCACCGGGTTTGATGAACCCGATGCGGTGGCCCTGTTCCTGCCGCACCGGCCTGAGGGTGAGCGCTACGTGTTGTTCGTGCCGGCCAAGGAGGCCAGCGCCGAGGTTTGGCATGGCTTCCGTTGGGGCTGCGAGGGGGCGGTGGAGCGCTTCGGTGCCGATCTGGCCCATCCCCGCAGCGAGCTGGCGGAGCGTCTGCCCGACTACCTGAAGGGCGCCGAGGGGATCGCTTTCCGGGTCGGTAAGCATCCGGCCGTGGAGCCGCTGGTGCTGCAGGCCTGGGCGGCCCAGCTGGATCGCGCACCCCGCAGTGGTGCGGCGGCCCTGGGCCTGGTGGCCCCCTGTCCGCTGCTGCACGGCCTGCGCCTGCGCAAGGCGCCTGAGGAGCTGGCGCGGATGCGCGAGGCGGCCCGCATCTCGGCCGAGGCCCATGAGCTGGCGCGTCAGGTGGCCCGGCCTGGCCTGAGCGAGCGACAGGTGCAGGCGGTGATCGAGCAGCACTTCCTCGAGCAGGGCGCCCGCGGGCCCGCCTACGGCTCGATCGTCGCCGGTGGCGACAACGCCTGCGTGTTGCACTACACAGCCAACAACGCCCTGCTGCGCGATGGCGACCTGCTGCTGATCGACGCCGGCTGTTCGCTGGCCGACTACTACAACGGCGACATCACCCGCACCTTCCCGATCAACGGCCGCTTCACCGGTGAGCAGCGAGCGCTCTACGAGCTGGTGCTGGCGGCCCAGGAGGCGGCGGTGGCGGCGGTGGCGCCGGGTCAGACCGCCGAGCGCGTGCACGAGACGGCCGTGCGCGTGCTGGTGGACGGCCTGCTGGAGCTGGGTTTGCTGCGGGGCGAGGCCGACGGGATCATCGAGCAGGGCGCCTACCGCCACCTCTACATGCACCGCACCGGCCACTGGCTCGGCCTCGACGTGCACGATGTGGGCGCCTACCGCCTCGGTGAACACCACGTGGCGCTGGAACCCGGCATGGTGCTCACCGTGGAGCCGGGCCTTTATGTGAGCGACCGCCTGCCGGTGCCGGAGGGGCAGCCGGCGATCGAGGCGCGCTGGAAGGGCATTGGCATCCGCATTGAGGACGATGTGGCCGTGACCGACCACGGCCACGAGAACCTCACGGCAGCGGCACTGAAGGCGCCGGCGGCGCTGGAGCGCTGAGGGCGGCCCTCAGGACAGGGCTTGCTCCAGGGCAACCAGCACCTGCTCCGTGGCGGGGATCACCGCATCGGCGCCCGCCTGGCGCAGCCGGGCCTCGTAGGGGCCGCGGCGGTTTGCGGCTTCGGGCGTGTGCAGGTGTGGCGGGGCCACTCCCAGGGCCAGAAAGCGTTGCTCCGGCGCCTGCTGGCGGGCCCGCTGCACGGTGAGCACGTCGGCCACGGTGTCGCCCAGATAGGCCACGGGTGGGGCGTCCGCCCCCAGGTCGGAGCAGCCGCTGAGGGCGTGGGCCAGGCGCAGGAAACCCGTCGGGTCGGGCTTGTCGGGGGCGTCGCCCATGGCGATCAGCGGCGGATCGCTCAGGCCCAGCCGCCGCTGCAGCACGAAGCGGGCCGAGGGCGGCTCGGCGCCGCTGACGAAGCCCCAGGCCAGGCCGGCGGCTGTCAGGCTCTCGAAGAAAGCCGGCTGCACCAGCAGCGGCTCATCGCCGATGAAGCCGCGCCAGGCCGCGGGATCGCCATCGGGATCGCCGCCGAAATAGAAGCCGTTGAACACCGCCACCAAAGCATCGAAGGCGGGTAAAGCAGCCGTGCCGGACGCACAAGCGGAGGGGCTGCCCGCGGCCATGCGTCGCAGCAGCTCCAGGGAGGCCTCCCAGTCGTTGTTCCAGCAGCCTTCGGCCTTGAGGGCGTCGATCGCTTCGGGGGCCGGCCGCACTCCGCTGTAGTGGTGCACCGTTTCGACGATCGCCCGCCGGTAGCTGCCACCCACATCCCGGATCACGCCGTCGATGTCGAACAGCAGAACCGCGCGCGGAGCTGAGCCGGTGGTGGGGCGGGACGTCAGGGTGGGGGCTCGAGGGGCTGGTAGGTTAGTTGTTTGTGATTAAGCCTTGAGCGCTGACACCATGAGCACGGAGAGCGCTGAAAGCGCCGTGGCGATTGCCGCACCTGAGGTTTCCGCTGAGGACACCACCGAGGGCCGTCCGGTGCTGCGTGGTGCCAGTGCTGTGCTGGCCGCCGCCACCATCGACGAGAACGGCGTTCCCTCCGGCCGCACCCCCAAGGCCGATGAGGGCCGCTTCCTGCTGAAGATCCTCTGGCTGCCCGACAACGTCGCCCTGGCGGTCGACCAAATCGTGGGCGGCGGCCCCAGCCCCCTCACCGCCTATTTCTTCTGGCCCCGTGAGGATGCCTGGGAAACCCTCAAGACCGAGCTTGAGGGCAAGAGCTGGATCACCGACAACGAGCGCGTCGAGATCCTCAACAAGGCCACCGAGGTCATCAACTACTGGCAGGAAGAGGGCAAGGGCAAGAGCCTCGACGATGCCAAGGTCAAGTTCCCCGACGTCACCTTCTGCGGGACCGCCTGATCGCGGCGCCTCTGGAGACTTCCCCCTATCGATCAGCGCCCCCACGTGGGGCGCTTTTTTATGGCGTCACCGTCTTAAGCCCTCGGATTTAGCCTTCGTCTTCAGCTCCTCGTCTTCAGCTCTTCGGCTTGAGCACGGATCCGAAACTGCTGGCGGTGATCAGAGCGGGCTGGGTGGCCGTGTCCACGCTGAAGCTGCGGCTCTCCGTCTGGCTGGTGCCATCCGGGTAGACATAGGTCACCACGCCGCTGAGCGTCACGCTGGTGCCGCTGCGGCTGGTTTCGCGCAGGTCGCTCACACTCACCTGCTGGAACTGACCGAAGAACGTCGGGTCGAACTGATCGCTGGCCGCCGGGCTGAACAGCTGGCGGGCTGCATCGAAGTTGCCGTTGGCGATGTCGGTGTACAGCTGCTGCACGCTGGCGATGGCCAGATCAGGGTTCACCTGCTGCGGCTGTTCCAATTCCGGCGCCGGTGGTGGCTGCGTTGGGGCGGGTGAAACGGGAACCTTCGGCGCGCTCTCCGTCCCGGTGGTGGTGTCGCCCTGCGGCAGTGCCTGCTGCTGCCGGCTGCTGAGTTGCCATAGCCAGACGAGGCCTGCCAGCACGCCAACCACGAGCACGCCGGCCATGAAGCTCAGCACCGCCACCACACCCCGGCTGGCGCTGCCGTTGCTGCTGCCATAGGAGCGCGCATCGCGCAGGAGTTCAAACTCCTCAAGCGCAGCGGGCACTACGGGCACCACCGGCACTGCCGGCATCGGCGGTGGCACTGGAGGTGGCTCTGGCGGGGCGGGTGGCTGGGGTGGACTTGGCATCTGCGCCGAGGCAGGGGTCTGCTCGACACGCGGCAAGGCCAGCAGGCCCTGCAGCACAGCGGTCATGCGCTGGCAGATGGCCGTGGTGAACACCTGCTCCAGCTCCTGCTGCAGGCGCAACTGCAGACGGGGATCCGCCGGCAGGGGCTGCGACTGGCCCACGGCACTGGCAAAGGCCTGGCTCATCACCAGGTAGCGGACCGCCGGCAGCAGCGGCAGCTGACGCTCGCCGCAGAGATCCCCCGCCAGGGCCTGCAGCCGCCGGCCATCGGACGGAATGCCCCGCTGCAGGTCCGCCAGGATCTGGTTGCGCAGGCTGGCGCCGAGCTGGTGATCGTTCATGGCTGGCTACGGGGCATGGGCGCCGGGCCGTGAGAGCCCACGCTGCCTGATGGCATCCTGCCGTCCCGCCACTGCAGGGCCAGCTCGCGCTGCAGGGCGCTGCAGGTGTCGAGCTGTCCCAGCCGGCTGGATGCGATCAGCGCACCGAGTGGGTCGCGGTCGGCGGCTGCCAGCAGCGGCTCGGCAGGGCTGCCGCTGAGCAGCTGCTGGAACTGGGGACGGCGTTGGTTGAGGTTGGCGCGGATGTGGTCGGGCTTGGCGCATTGGCGCGCGCTTTCGGCGGCCACAGGCGCAGGCAGGGCGGCGGGTTGCTGGTGTCGCCACAGCCACCAGCCGCTGCCGCTGAGCAGCCCCAGTGCCGTCAGGGTCGCCAGTGTCGCCACGCGGGAGGGCCTGAGCGAACGGCGCCGGGGGATCGGGCTCGGATGCAGGTCCGGAGCCGCCTGCGGTTCCACGTCCGGCAGATCTGGAATGCCCTGCCACTGCCCCACGGCCACGGAGACGTCATCACCGCTGCCCTGGCTGGTGATCTGCTCCAGGCCCGCCACCAGTTCGGCCGGATCATGGATGGCGCAGAGCTGGGCGCAGAGCTGCAGGAAGTCCGCATCGGTGGCGCAGGACTTGCGCACCCCATCGCTGCTGAGCACCAGGGCTAGGTCTGTGCCCTCAAGCTCCACGGCGGCGAGGGGGTGCAGGCTGCTGCGCTCGGCGAACAGGGCCTCGGCCCGCGGCAGGCAGAGGCTGGCGGTGGCCTCGCCGGCGGTGGCGTCGCACGCTTCTTCGCTGATCAGGGTTCCCAGTCCCGCTGCATCGAGTCGCACCAGATCCCAGTCGCCCAGGCCGGTGTGGCCCCACCAGCGCGGTGCCATCAGCACCAGCCCAAGGGTGCAGCCGTAGGCCTCGCTGCTGTAGGCCTGGCCGGCGGCCTCCGCCCGTTCGGCCCAGTCGGCGGCGGTGGCGGCAAGCCAGCCCTGCACGATTGCGGCCGGCAGCTCATGGCGCAGGAGCTGGTGCCAGCCGGTCAGATCCGTGAGCGGGGTCTGGGCCAGGGCCACCTGCACGGCGGCTTCGGCCTCGCTGCAGGCCAGGGCGCTGCCCACCTGACTGAGCCAGTGGCGTCGGTTGCCGTGGCCATCGGCGACGGCCATCAGCTGCAGGGGTTCGCCCTCGCTCGTGTGCAGGCGAGCCGCCAGGGAGGCGTCCTGGCACGGCTGCCCGCGGCGACGGTGGGCCGCACCGATCACGCTGCAGCTGCGGGGCTCGCGCCAGCGGCCGCTCACCACACCAGCGGGCCGACGTCGTCGATGGGATCCATCAGCGTCGGGGGGAGATCGGGTAGCGGAATGTTGCTTTCGGCGGCGGCTGCGTTCGCGCTGACGGACGCACCGATCGCAGGCCCATCACCGGCGGCCACCCGGCTGGCGGGCATCGAGGCGGCCCCCACCACGGCCGTGGAGGCCCATTGGATGTACTGGGCCAGGCTGGTGGCGTTGCTGGCCTGGAGCGGCCGCCGCGGCGAGCGGCCGCCAGAGCCGCGCGGCTCCGGGCCGATGAACTGCTGCAGGATCTCCAGGTCGGCGTCGTGGCCCATGGCAATCGCCAGGCGCACCGCCTTCTGGGCCCAGGGCTGCCGCATCAGCGTGCTGAGGCCGGTGTCGAAATCGTCGGTGGGCTGGCCATCGGAGATCAGCACCAGCACCGGAGGCAGGGCCCGCTCCTCCATCGGCGGCGATTGCAGTGCCGCCGCCACCAGTTCCAGGGCTTCGCCCATGGCGGTGATGCCGCCGGCCTGCAGGTCGCGCCAGTCCAGCTGCTCCACCGGTGTCGGGTCGGCGAGGTGCCAGGTGGCGCGATCGGCGAAACTCACGGCGCGCACGAGCACCCGCGCTTCCGGGTTCTGACGGGCCACCTCGGCCATGCCAGGCAGCGACTGGCGGATGGCCTGGTTGAGGGCCTGCATCTTCCCCTGGGCCGCCATCGAACCGGAGCAGTCGCACAGGTAGATGAAGTGCAGCGGCCGGTTGCTCAGGCGGACGTTGGGGAAGGCCATGGGCGGCGGGGTGATGGCTCAGCGGTGCAGCGTGATCGGGCCGAGGCCGGTGCTGAGCTGCTGCAGGGCCGCGAGGTTACAGGTTCTGCCCGGTTCCAGCAGCAGTGAGCGGCCGTCGCTGAGTTCACCGTGCCAGGCCTCGCCGCTCAGGTTCTTCAGCCCCAGCAGGGTCGGGTCGCCGGGATGGGCCTCCAGCCGCGCCAGGGGGCGATGCAGGTCGGGACTGGCCAGGGGATCGAAGTGGTGGTGCTGGAGTTCGTTGCCGGCGGCGGCACTCACGCGGCCGTGGGGCAGCTGCAGCCAGGCGGCTCGCGGCTGGGCGGCCCCGCAGTTCCAGCAGCTGCCGGGGGCCGCCGGATCCGGGAAGGTCTCCTGGCCGCAGCTGGGGCATCGCTGGCGTTGATCGAGGCAGCGGGCCAGGGCCTGGGTCCACTGCCCGGTGAGGCTGCGCCGCTGCGGTTGGTGCAGCCCGGTGCCGAACGTCTGGATGAACAGCGCCTGCAGGGCAGGCGGGTAGATCGGCCAGGTGATCAGAGCCGCGGCGTGCTCGCTGGGATCGGGCCGGTTGCGCGGGTCGTCGGGATCGAAGATGAACAGGGGCTCTTCGCCATAAAGGCGACGCCGGGCCGGCTCATCCAGACAGCGGATCGCCAGCTCCAGACGGCCGCGGAACGGGTCGTGGCGGGTGAGCAGCCGAAAGATCAGCACCGCCAGCGAGAACAGATCGCTGCCGGCGCTCGGCCGGGCCCGGCGCAGCAGCACCTCCGGGGCCATGAAGCCCGGTGTGCCCAGCACGCTGCCGGGATCGCGGCCGTCGATGTCGACGTTGTCGTTGTCGCAGATCAGGATGCGGCCGCTGCCTGGCTCGAGGAACAGGTTCCCCAGGGAGATGTCCTTGTAACAGAGGCCTTTGAGGTGCAGTTGGTGAAAGCCGTTCGCCAGGAAGAAGCAGGCCTTGAGCACGTTCTGCAGGCTGATCTCCAGCTGGCCGCCGGCATGCAGATGGGCCCCGAGGAAGCCCGGCGGCCGCAGGGTCATCAGGTAGCCGAAGCCGGCCTGTGGGTGGCGGATCAGGGGCCGGCTGGTGGCACTGGCTTCCAGCAGGGCCAGAGGCCAGAGGAAATCGCCGTTGGGTGCCCCCAGGCTGATGCTCTGGCGCAGGCGCTCCGCCAGGCCCCGATCGCGGCTGATGCAGGCCGGCAGGTACCACTTCAGGGCCAGCTGCTCGCCGCCCACGGCCACGGCATACACCTGCCCCTGCGTGCCGCCGCCCAGGGCCTGCAGGATCCGGACCGGTTGATCCAGGCCTTCGAAGCGCAGCTCGGCACCCTCCGGCAGCAGCCAGGTCATGCCGGCGCCATCCCAGGCCCGCCTCCCGTGTCGCCCTGGCCGATCGCCCTGCGGATCCCGTTGCGGTGGGCCAGGGCGGTGCGGCGGTTGGCGAAGCGGTGGCGCAGGGCGCGGCCGTCCCGCAGTTCCAGCACCAGGCTGTGCTGCTTGCGCGAGCCCAGCAGGATCCAGCCCGCCAGGGCGCCCAGTTGCAGCGGCCAGAACAGCAGTGGCACGGGCAGCAGCAGCAGGCCGCCCAGGCAGAGCAGCAGCCACCAGCTGAAGATGTGCGGATGGAGGGCGTCGCTGCGCACCGAGGCGGAGCGGATCGCCGCCAGCGCCAGTGGCTGGCCCCCGAAGTCGATCGTGCCGCCTGCCGCGGTCGCCACCGGAGTCGGCACGCGCGGGGGCGTTGGGATGGCCTGGGGGCTGCGCGGGATCGCGGCTCCCGCAGATGCGAGGGGAGCCGCGGCGGCCCCGGCAGTGCCCTGGCCCATCAGCTCGAACACCAGCACGGGCCCGCCGCGGCCCAGCCGGATCTCGTCGCCATCGCTGAGGGGCCGGCACTGGTGCACCCGCTGGCCCTCCAGCCAGGTGCCCTCGTTGCTTTTCCAGTCGCACACCACCCAGCCGTGGCTGCGGGAGAAGCGCACCACCGCGTGATGCTCGGCCACGCCTTCGCCGCTGCTGAGACAGAGGCGATTGCTGGCGGCGCGACCGATGGTGAGGGGCTGGGCGGTATCCAGGGGGGCCACCCGCCGGCGGTCGCTGGCCAGCACCAGCCGGGCGGTGGGCGGCTTCGCGGCCGAGGCGCTCATGGTTCACCCCGGCGCCGGCGCCACCACAGCTGCCAGTCGTCGCGCAGGTCGTTCCACCAGCCGCCATCGCCCTCGCGCCAGGGCACCACGCGGCCGGGAAAGAGCAGGGCCTTGCCGGCCAGGCTGAGGGCGATCAGCACCATGACCAGCAGCACCCAGCCAGGGATTGCTCCCACCCAGGTGGCAGCAAAAAAGGCGCGCACGGCATAGAGACCGATCGTGAGCGCCAGCCACAGCCGGAAGGGTTCCCAGGGATCCCGCTGGCGCTGCACCGAGGAACTCATGAGGCTGGCCGTAGCCTATGGCCGGGCCGCAGCACACGCCTGGCATCCCCTTCGCCGTTCGACACCCTGCTGCCGCCACCGCAGCGCCAGGCCTGGATCAGCCTGGGTCGGGCCTGCCTGGAGGGCTCCTGGCGCGGTCGTCCCGCTGCCATCCGCAGCGCCCTCACCAGCCTTCGCGCCCGTGAGCCCCGCATCGAACTCTGGGCCGCCGGTGAGAAGCGCCAGGAGCTCATCTGCAGCGGTGATGCACTCAGTGCTGGTCGCGTGCGCATCGGCCGCGATCCGGCCTGTGAACTGTCGCTGGCCGAACCGGGCCTGAGCCGGGTGCATGCGGTGCTGGAGCGCGATCACGCCAGCGACCGCGACCTCACGCTCGAGGATTTCAACTCCGCCAACGGCCTGTTCCATCGCGATCGCCGCATCCGCCGCATCGCCCTGCGCCATGGCGATGTGGTGCAGCTGGGTTCGCCGCTGAAGGGCCAGGCGCCGGAACTGCGCTATCACCATCCGCGCAGTGCCCTCGAGCAGGCAGGGCATCTGCTGGGCATCTCGGCCCTGCTGGGTTCTGCCCTGCTGGTGAGCGGCATGCTCGCAGCGGCCACCATCGGCGGTGGCTCGAAGATCCGCGCCATGTCGGGCCCGGTGAAGATCTTCGCGGCCAGCGGTCGGCAGATCGATGCCCGAGAGGGCTCCTCCACGGCGCTGCCCTCGCTGCAGAGTTACCCGCTGCATCTGCGCCAGGCGCTGATGGCCTCCGAAGAAGCCCGCTTCGGCTGGAACAGCGGGCTTGATCTGTTCGGCACCCTGCGTTCGGCCCTGCGCCGCAGCGGCGGCGGCAGCGGCCTCACCCAGCAGGTGGCGCGGATGGTCTACCCCGAGGTGGGGCGCGACCTCAGCCTCACCCGCAAGCTGCGGGAGCTGTGGGTGGCGCTGCAGCTGGAGGTGGGCTTCAGCAAGAACCAGATCCTCAAGCTCTATCTCGATCGCGCCTACCTGGGGCTTGGCGCTGAGGGTTTCGAGCAGGCGGCCCAGCTGTATTTCCGCAAGTCGGCCAGCGATCTCGATGTGGCCCAGTCGGCCTTCCTGGTGGGACTGCTGCCCAGCCCCAATGGCTACAGCCCCTGCAACACCGACGATCCCGGAGCCGGCCTGGAGCGCCGCAACCTGGTGCTGCGGCTGATGCATGAGCAGGGCTGGCTGAGCGATCAGGGCCTGATCGACGCCCAGCGGAGGCCCCTGAACATCGATCCCTCCGCCTGCCGAGAGTCGAGTTTCACCAGCTATCCCTTCTTCGCCGACTACGTGATCGGTGAGCTGGAGGGCACCCGCTTCGGGCTGGATCTGAGCGGCGAGGACGCTGGCGGCAACTACGCCGTGTTCAGCACGATCGATCCGGCGGTGCAGGCCCTGGCGCAGCAGCAGCTGCAGCGTTTCCTCGAAGGGCCCGCCGCCTCGGTGGGGCTCACCCAGGGGGCGCTGATCACGCTCAACATCGCGAGCGGCGACATCCTGGCCTACGTGGGCGGTGGCGATTACTCACGCTCCAGCTTCGATCGGGTGCAGGCCCTGCGTCAGCCCGGCTCGGCCTTCAAGCTGTTCCCCTTTCTGGCGGCCCTGAACGCCGGCGTGACACCGGCAGATCCGATCTCCTGCGCGCCGCTGGCCTACGTGGCCGGCTGCAGCCACGGCGGCGGCAGCCCGGGCGGCAGCGCCACGGTGCGCGATGGCTTCGCCTTCTCCGAGAACGTGGTGGCCCTGCGCCTGGCGGAGCGGGCCGGTCTGGGGGAGGTGATCAAGCTGGCCCGCCGGCTGGGCATCAGCACGCCACTGGAGCCGGACTTCAACACCATCCTCGGCGGCCGTGAGACCTACCTCTACGAGCTGGCCCGCGCCTACGCGGTGGTGGCGAATGGTGGCCGTTCGGTGCCCATGCACGGCGTCAGCCGCATCTACGACCTGGGGGTCTGCCAGTCGATCAAGAGCCTGGAGCGCTGCCCGGAGCGGGGCGTCACCGTGCCGATCGGCGAGCAGCCCCGCCAGCTGCTCAGCCCCGAGGTGGCGGCCGAGATGGACCAGCTGCTGGCAGCTGTGGTGCAGGGCGGCACGGGCCGCGCCGCTGCGCTGGTGAGTGACGCCCGCGGCAAGACCGGCACCACCAACAATGGCGTCGATGTGGTGTTCGTTGGCTACTCGCCCTCCCTGAAGCTGCTCACCGCCATCTGGATGGGCAACGACGACAACCGCCCCGCTGAAGCGGCCAGCGGTGCCCTTGTGGCTGAGCTGTGGGGGCGGTACATGCGGGCCGTGGTTACAGCAGCTCCCGTACCCGGCTGACGAGGGCCCAGACCAACCCCAGGATCAGGCCCCAGCCCCAGCTGCTGCTGAGCAGGCGCTGCCAGGGGCGGCTGGCGGTGTCGTCCGGGTGGCGGGGCAGTTGCCAGCTCAGTTGCAGCGCGCCATTGATCAGCAGCAGCACCCAGGCCGGGATGCTGAACAGCGGCGTACTGAAGGCCATGGCGCGCCAGTGCAGCAGGCTGAGCCCCGCGGCCAGAGCGATCAGGGCGCTGATCGGCCCAGCGGCGCCGCTCCAGCGCCGGATCACCCCGAAGCGCCTCGCCACGATCACTGCTGGCAGCAGGCAGGCCAGGGCCGTCAGCCCGTAGCGCAGCACCACCTGCGCCAGCGGCAGCGGTGAGGCCCCGAGCAGGATCAGCAGCAGCAGCAGGTTCAGGGCTGCCTCAACCCCGCTGGCATGGATCCAGCTGGAGCCGATCCAACGCCAGGCCTGGCGTGCTTCGATCGCCTCACGATCGCTGAGCGGCCAGAGCCGCCGCAATGGCTTCAGCGGACCCAGGGCCAGGGCCTGCAGGCTGCCCAGCACCAGCACGAGCACCACCCCGCCGCTCCAGCCCCAGCCATCGAACAGGCCGCGATCGAGCTCCTGCGCCAGCCAGCTGAGCACCAGCGCCGCGCTGGCCGCCAGGGCGACTCCGGGTGCCAGGGCATGCAGCAGCGGCAGCCAGCCTGCCGGCAGCCGCGATGGCACAACGGGGCCCGCGGGCTCGGCCGCCGGCGACGGATCGGACGGCAGTGGCTGCCGCTGCAGCGCCACCCCCGTGGCGGCTTCCAGCAGATCGAGCAGCTGGCGGACCACCGTGGGGGCGTAGGTCTGCTCCAGCTGTCCGGCCAGGTTGGACACGGCCGCCTGCCGGCTGGTGCCCTGCCCATGCAGGGCCTGCAGCAGCTGAGGGCGGCTGCTCAGGTCACGGATGGGGCCCCGCAGGCTGTCGTCGGCGCCGAGGGCGTCGATCAGTCGATTGGCGATCGCCTGGCTGCTGCGCAGCCGCTCCGGTTCCAGCTCAAGCCAGCGCCGCAGCTCCAGGCCGAGCCGCCATCCCGCCCCCGTGGCCTTGGGAGCGGCTGCATCACCAGGTCTGGTCACCGATCTGCTGGAGGGATTCGAAGCGGTCGCAGCCGTGCCGGCAACCTGGCGGACGCTGTGGATTCAGTGTCCCACGGGCCGTCCAAGAAAAAAGCGCCCCCGGTGGGAGCGCTTGCGCATCGTGGCTTGGGCAGCCGACGCTGATCTCGAGGCAACGAGATCAGTTGAGCTTGGTGGCCTGCACGCGGGCGCGGGCGCGGGCCAGGTCCTGCTGGGCCTTCACCTTTTCGGTGCTGGCGGGCTGACCATCGAAGGGGGAGGCGGCGGCCGTTGCGGCCTCCAGCTCCTTGGCGGCAGATTCGGCGTTGATGCTGCTGCCGAGTTCGGCGGCGTTCACCAGAACGGTGACCTCGTCGGACTCGACTTCGGCGAAACCGCCCTGGAGGGCGATGGCCTTCCAGCCGCCGCCCTCACGCACCCGCATCACGCCGATGTCGATGGCGGTGAGCAGGGAGACGTGACCGGGAAGGATGCCGATCTGGCCGGTGGTGCTGGGCAGGATCACTTCGTCGGCACTGCCGTCGAAGACGCTCTGGTCAGGGGCCAGAACACGAAGGGTGAGAGACATGGCGTCAGAAGCTCAGAGGGAGGAGGGGATCAACCCTTGGCTTCGGACTGGATCTTGGCAGCCTTGGCCTTGACCTCGTCGATGTTGCCCACCAGGTAGAACGCCGCTTCCGGCAGATCGTCGAGCTCGCCGGCCAGGATCATGTTGAAGCCCTTGATGGTCTCTTCGAGCTTCACGTACTTGCCGGGCATGCCGGTGAAGATCTCAGCCACGAAGAAGGGCTGGGAGAGGAACTTCTCGATCTTGCGGGCGCGGTCCACCGTGCGGCGATCGTCTTCGGACAGTTCGTCCAGACCCAGAATCGCAATGATGTCCTGCAGTTCCTTGTAGCGCTGCAGGGTGGACTGCACAGCGCGGGCGGTGCGGTAGTGCTCATCGCCCACAACGGCCGGCTGGAGCATGGTGCTGGTGGAATCCAGGGGATCCACAGCGGGGTAGATGCCCTTGGAGGCCAGGCCGCGGCTGAGCACGGTGGTGGCGTCCAGGTGGGCGAAGGTGGTGGCGGGTGCGGGGTCGGTCAGGTCGTCCGCCGGCACGTAAACGGCCTGGATCGAGGTGATCGAACCTTCGAGGGTGGAGGTGATGCGCTCCTGCAGGGCGCCCACGTCGGTGCCGAGGGTGGGCTGGTAACCCACAGCCGAGGGCATGCGGCCCAGCAGAGCAGACACCTCAGAGCCGGCCTGCACGAAGCGGAAGATGTTGTCGACGAACAGCAGCACGTCCTGCTTGTTCACATCGCGGAAGTGCTCAGCCATGGTCAGCGCCGACAGACCCACGCGCATGCGGGCGCCGGGGGGCTCATTCATCTGGCCGTAGCAGAGCGCCACCTTCGACTTGGAGAGATCGTCGGCGTTGATCACGCCCGATTCCTTGAATTCCTCGTAGAGGTCGTTGCCTTCACGGGTGCGCTCGCCCACGCCGGCGAACACGGACACACCGCCGTGTTCTTTGGCGATGTTGTTGATCAGCTCCTGAATCAGCACGGTCTTGCCGACGCCGGCACCACCGAACAGACCCACCTTGCCGCCCTGGCGGTAGGGAGCCAGCAGGTCGATCACCTTGATGCCGGTCTCGAACACCTTGGGCTTGGTCTCAAGCTCGGTGAGCTTGGGAGCCTCGCGGTGGATCGGAGCCGTGAGGGTGGTGCTGACCGGACCCTTCTCATCCACGGGCTCGCCGAGCACGTTGAAGATGCGGCCGAGGGTGGCCTCACCCACGGGCACGGAGATGGAGGCGCCGGTGTCGAGGGCTTCCATGCCACGCACCAGGCCGTCGGTGGTGCTCATGGCCACGGCGCGCACGCGGTGGTCGCCGAGCAGTTGCTGCACTTCGGCCGTCAGGGCAACGGTCTGCCCGGCGGAGTTTTTGCCCTCAATGCGCAGGGCGTTATAGATCTTGGGCAGCTTGCCGGCGGGGAACTCAACGTCGAGAACCGGGCCGATCACCTGCCGGACGATGCCTTTGGTGCCGGTGGCAGTAGCAGCAGCCATTTATGGGAGAAGTCGCGGGGGACGCGTAGCGGGACCAATCCCGCTTGAAGCGGCGCAACGTTACCACTTCAGCCGACCCGCCTGGGGGATCCTGCGGTGGGCCCAGGCCAGGATCCGTGCGGGTGTTCGGTCAACCGCCCAGCCCGACGGTTGTGGCCGGGGTGCCTGCGCTCATACCTTGGCACTCAGGGCCAGCGAGTGCCAACTCGCGGTCCCGCAGGCGTGCCCACGCCGCGACCCTGGCAGCGTCATTGGCGCCATGCCAATGGTTTCGCATCCCTTACCGCATTCCATCCATGGCAGCTGTTTCTCTCAGCGTTTCCACCGTCAAGCCTCTCGGCGACCGCATCTTCATCAAGGTCTCCGAATCCGAGGAGAAGACCGCCGGCGGCATCCTTCTCCCCGACACCGCCAAGGAAAAGCCCCAGGTGGGCGAGGTGGTCCAGGTGGGCCCCGGCAAGCGCAACGACGACGGCACCCGTCAGGCTCCTGAAGTGAGCGTCGGCGACAAGGTGCTCTACAGCAAGTACGCCGGCACCGACATCAAGCTCGGCAGCGACGAGTTCGTGCTGCTGTCCGAGAAGGACATTCTCGCCATCGTCAACTGAGCGTCGCTCAGGTCGCCGTGATCAGCGGTGTTGACGCTTCTGGCGCCTCCGTCCGCTGATCAGCCCCGACCGTCCGCTCCCCGTTTTTCCTCCCAACCAAACCCAAGCGAGCACCGCCTTCCATGGCTAAGCGCATTATTTATAACGAGCAGGCCCGTCGCGCCCTCGAGAAAGGCATCGACATTCTGGCCGAAGCCGTCGCCGTCACCCTCGGCCCCAAGGGCCGCAACGTGGTGCTGGAGAAGAAGTTCGGCGCACCCCAGATCATCAACGACGGCGTCACCATCGCCAAGGAGATCGAGCTCGAGGATCACATCGAGAACACCGGTGTGGCCCTGATCCGTCAGGCCGCCTCCAAGACCAACGACGCCGCCGGTGACGGCACCACCACCGCCACCGTCCTGGCCCACGCCATGGTCAAGGCCGGTCTGCGCAACGTGGCCGCCGGGGCCAATGCCATCACCCTGAAGAAGGGCATCGACAAGGCCTCCGAGTTCCTGGTCAAGAAGATCGAGGAGCACGCCAAGCCGATCAGCGATTCCAACGCCATCGCCCAGGTGGGCACCATCTCCGCCGGTAACGACGAAGAGGTGGGCCGGATGATCGCCGACGCCATGGACAAGGTGGGCAAGGAGGGT
>Ga0208361_1000279_pt1 | contig 16577 bp, 17 predicted proteins | sample LakMenEpi05Aug10_FD_150670 | JGI IMG/M metagenome (GOLD analysis project Ga0208361, IMG submission 150670) | Freshwater microbial communities from Lake Mendota, WI - 05AUG2010 deep hole epilimnion (SPAdes) | ecosystem: Environmental > Aquatic > Freshwater > Lake > Epilimnion/Euphotic zone ... | reverse complement strand
CCGGGGATGTACATCGGCAAGACCGGTGACGGATCTGCCCCCGATGATGGCATCTATGTGCTTTTGAAAGAGGTACTCGATAATTGTATCGATGAATATACGATGGGTTATGGCCGACAGATTGAAATCGGAATTACCGGTAAGCTAGTGACTGTGCGCGACTACGGAAGAGGTATCCCACTGGGAAAGGTAGTAGATGTAGTTAGCAAAATCAATACCGGAGCCAAATATGACAGCAAGGCTTTTCAAAAAAGTGTGGGACTAAACGGAGTTGGTACAAAAGCTGTCAATGCCCTCAGTCAGCATTTTCGGGTGACCGCTTACCGCGAGAGCCGACAAAAAACAGCCGAATTTGAAAGAGGTGTATTACTCAAAGAACATAAAGAGACTTCCTCCACAGAGTCAAACGGTACACTGGTGGAATTCCTGCCCGATGACCAGGTTTTTCGGCACTTTGACTATAAATATGAGTACATCGAAAATCTGTTGTGGAACTATTGCTTCCTGAATGCCGGACTACAGATACTTTTCAATGGAAAGAAATTCGTTAGTAAAAACGGATTGCTCGATCTGCTGCAGAAGAAAACATCGGCAGATGAACTTCGCTATCCCATCATTCATTTAAAAGGAGATGACATCGAAGTAGCCATCTCGCACAACAATGACTATGGAGAGGATATTTTCTCTTTTGTAAATGGTCAATATACCACCCAGGGTGGAACACACCAGCAGGCCTTCCGCGAAGCGTATGTGAAAGTGATCCGCGATTTTTTCAAGAAAGATTACGAAGCATCCGATATCCGAACCAGTATTGTTGCTGCCGTATCCGTCAGGGTGCAGGAACCGGTATTTGAAAGCCAGACCAAAACCAAACTGGGTTCTGTTGCTGTGTTTGAAGGGGGGCCGTCGATGAAGAATTTTTTGCTCGACTTTCTCGCCAAAGAATTAGATAATTTCCTCCACCGTAATCCGACAGTTTCTGATGCGCTGAAGAAAAGAATCGAACAAAATGAACGGGAAAGAAAAGAACTGGCAGGTATAAAAAAACTCGCCAACGAGCGGGCTAAAAAAGCCAATCTCCACAATAAAAAACTGCGGGACTGTCGGGTACACCTCAACGATGATTTACCGGCCAAAAATAAGGAAGAACACATCGCCTTGCAAAACCAGTCGACCCTCTTCATTACCGAGGGGGATAGTGCAAGTGGCAGCATTACCAAATCGCGGAGTGTCGACACCCAGGCCGTTTTCAGCTTACGTGGCAAACCCTTGAACTCCTTCGGACTTTCCAAAAAAGTAGTGTACGAAAACGAAGAATTTAATCTCTTACAGCATGCATTGAACATTGAAGATGGTTTGGAAGGATTGCGCTATAACCAGGTAATCATTGCCACCGATGCCGACGTAGATGGATCACACATACGTCTATTACTAATGACCTTTTTCCTGCAATTCTTCCCAGACCTGGTAAAGCATGAACACGTATACATCTTGGAAACACCCTTGTTCCGGGTTAGAAATAAGCAGGAGACCATTTATTGCTATGATGAATATGAGAAGAAGGAAGCAGTAAAAAAACTCGGCAGTAAGCCCGAGATTACCCGCTTTAAAGGCCTGGGTGAAATCAGTCCGGAAGAATTTGGCAGGTTCATCGGTCCCGATATGCGTAAGCAACTTGTCACCATCAACAACGAAGTAGGCATACACGATATCCTCGATTTCTACATGGGTAAAAACACTCCGGAACGTCAGGAAAAAATTATTGAAAACTTACGCATCGAATTGGATATTGTGAATAACTGATAGCACATGAAACACCTTGTATTTGAAGAACAGAATGCACGACTACTGGAAGAAGCCATTGCCCTGGATGAATCATTAAGTGGAGACGTATATGTCATCCGCGATGATTTCGCTACCGGTCCGCTGGCAGCTGAAGAAACAGAAGAAACGATGCAAGCCAGAAAAGCCTGGTGGGCTGAATTATTAGCCGGATCGCCCTATGAAGATCAACTCCATCAGGTAGATGACCCTGCCACCGTTCGCCAGATTGCGGAAGCACTCGAAGCTAATCCGGCTGAAGAACTATGGATCTGGATGGGTCAAAATAGCCATGATGTATCGGGTTATTATTGGATACTGAAATACCTCAAACCATTTGCAGGCAGAATCATGGTTTTATATATGAATAACCTACCCTTTCTCAACGATAAGGGAGGTATTTTCTACCCATCGCATCTGCATGAAATACTGCCCCGCGAATTTCTCAAAGCAAAGAAACTGGCAAGGCCAATCACGGGCAGTGAGTGGGAGGTAGATCCGGAGGAATGGACCCGCGTTCTGTCTGGTGATGGTTTGATTCGCTGGTTAGAGGGCGGAAAAAAATTAATCAACCGACCAATCGATTGTCATGATGATGAAATCTTTCGTTCCCTGACCGGAGATTGGCAGAAACTGCCCAAACTGATTTCTCACCTGTTGTCGAAAAGTAAAACAGGACTGACCGACGTTTTCATAGCCTGGCGCCTGAGGTGGATGGCTGGCGAAGGTCGTGTCGAGTGGCAGGATGATAAGAATAAAGGCTGGAAAGAAGTACAAGTACGGAAGCCGGTAGCACAGGTACCCGTTAACGAATAAGCATGCGTAACACCATCAACATACGGCCTATTCCCATGAAAAGTAGTGACCAGCGTGGCCAGGTGCATCATTTTACCACCCATCGCTCTGGTGAATACATGCTATTTTACCGGAATAAAGGTGCGGTGACTGCACAACATTATCATAAGGGACTATCACAACAAAAGAATCCAGAACAATTTTTATTACTGCAGGGAACGGCCACCCTTCATTGGCGCGACCTACGTTCCGACGCTGCAGGAAAGATTGTTTTACAATCGCCGGTGGAAGTAGATATTTATCCCTGGATATGGCATGAGGTAGTGGCTGATACCGATTTTATTATGCTTGAATTGAATGCCACTGCAGAAGGGCCGGTTGATACATTTTATCTGGAAAAAGAAAAATCGACAGAACAATAAAAGATGGCAAAGGGAAAGAGTAGTATACAGGTTTTCGACATTGAAACAGGTGTTCAGGGACAATATAAAAACTGGTTCCTGGATTATGCTTCCTATGTGATTCTAGAAAGAGCAGTTCCTGCCATCGAAGATGGACTAAAGCCAGTGCAGCGCAGGATCCTGCACGCCATGAAGGAAATGGATGATGGCAGGTTCAATAAAGTGGCCAATATTATCGGACAAAGCATGCAATACCATCCCCATGGTGATGCCAGTATAGGGGATGCTTTGGTGAATCTCGGACAAAAAGATCTGCTGATTGAAACACAGGGAAACTGGGGAGATATAAGAACTGGTGACCAGGCTGCTGCCCCTCGTTATATCGAAGCGCGACTATCAAAATTCGCCCTCGAAGTGGCTTTCAATCCTGCCACCACCCGCTGGCAACTGAGCTATGATGGCAGAAAACAGGAGCCCATAACGCTGCCCATGAAATTTCCCTTGCTACTGGCACAAGGAGCCGATGGCATAGCGGTGGGACTCTCCACTAAACTATTACCACACAATTTCTGTGAACTGATTGACGCATCGATTAAATGTTTGCGTGGCAGAAAATTTGAATTATTTCCCGATTTTCAGACCGCGGGCATGATCGATGTTACCGGCTACCAGGATGGGAAGCGAGGTGGAAAAGTGCGGGTTCGGGCGCGTATAGAAGAGTTAGATAAGAAAACCCTGGTGATCAGAGATGTACCTTATTCCGTTACTACCCACCAGTTGATGGAAAGCATCACCAAAGCCAACGATCAAGGGAAAATTAAAATCAAGAAAGTTACTGACCTGAATGCTGCGGACATTGAAATTCAGATTGAACTCGCACAAGGTATTTCAACCGATATCACCATCGATGCACTCTATGCGTTTACCGACTGTGAGGTAAGTATTTCCCCCAATGCCTGTGTTATTATAAATAACAAACCTTGCTTTGTAACGGTATCTGATCTATTAAAGGCATCTGTCAATGAAACCCGTGAACTGCTCAAGCAAGAACTGGAAATCAAGCTGGGGGAATTACAGGATAAATGGCATTTCACCTCACTCGAAAAAATATTCTTTGAGGAGAAGATTTATAAGGAGCTGGAAGAAAAGCATGCCAGCTGGGAAACAGTACTGGAAGCGATTGAGAAGGCATTTGCACCCTATAAAAAGAAGCTGCGCAGACCGATAGAACGTGCAGACATACTGAAGTTGACGGAAAAGCCTGTTCGCAGAATATATCGACTCGATATCAAAGAACTGAATGATCAGATTCTTCAAATTGAGGAAAATATCCGTGAAGTAGAGCACAACCTCAATAACCTCACAGACTATGCAGTGGCCTATTTTGAAAATTTGTTGAAGAAATACGGCAAAGACAGAACAAGAAAAACACTCATCAAAGAATTTGATACCATTCAGGTAAAACAGGTGGCGATTGCCAATACCAAACTCTATATGAATCGGGCTGAAGGCTTTATAGGTACGGGCCTCAAAAAAGATGAATTGTTGTGTGAATGTTCAGATTACGATGATATCATCGCCTTCACCAAAGGCGGAACCATGAAAGTTGTTAAAGTCGCCGATAAAGTATTCATTGGTAAAGACATCCTCCATGCTGCCGTATTTAGAAAGAATGATGAACGAACGACCTATAACATGGTTTATGTTGATGGCAAATCAGGAATCAGCTATGCCAAGCGCTTCAATGTAACCGGTGTTACGCGTGATAAAGAATATGATCTTACCAAGGGGGAAGAGCGGTCCAAAGTGCATTATTTCTCTTCTAATCCAAATGGTGAAGCTGAGTCGGTTCGCATAGTTTTAAGTCCGGCGAGCACGGCTAGAATCAAGGAGTTTGATTTCTTTTTCGAAGAACTGGAAATCAAAGGACGCTCCAGCATCGGAAATCAAGTGACCAAATACAGTGTCAAATCCATCCGGATGAAGGAAGCTGGAAAGAGTACCCTGGCAGGTATCAAACTATGGTTTGATGATAAATTCGGACGACTCAACACAGAAGCGAAAGGTAAATTTTTAGGCACATTTGAAGATGAAAAAATCATTGTTTTCAACCGCAATGGTACTTATGAGATTACCGATACCGAACTCAATCAGCGCTTTGAACCCGATACGATCCTCCTAATTCAAAAACATCTTCCGGAGCAGGTGATATCGGCTATATATCTAGATCAGGATAAGAAGCAATTCAATGTGAAAAGGTTTGTGATAGAAACCAGCACACTAAAAACACCTTTCACCTTTATCAAAGAGGGGGCCGGGAATTATCTGGTAGCGGTTACATCGCAGGATGAGCCTATGCTGATTGTAACGACCGGAAAAGGTCAACAGGTTCGGAAAGCTACTTTTAAAGTCGCTAAGATGGTGGAAGTAACCGGATGGAAAACCGTTGGCACGAAGCTGACAGATTTTCATAAGAGCATAGAAATGCACTGGCAGCAGAACCCCAAAGAGGAGAATGCCCAACCAGAATTATTTGAATAAGCGCGTTTATTTTCCTTGCGGCTTCCGCTTTCGGATCCTGATGGTGGCGGTTGAATTCAAGGTGCTATTGAGAAAAATCTCGTACCGTTTTTTTCCATCGTATACAACCAGCAGCGCTGAATTAGGTGGGAAGTTACCAAGGTTATGCGCAAACATAGCCAGTTCATTATAGGGTAGGGTAGTATCGATTCTAATCTTAACCCGCAGTGCGGATATATCCAACATGCTTTTATCCAGTATCAAACGATTATTCAGTAATAAAGAGACGGAGTCGCCATCTATTTGACCATTGTCAAATAGTTCCAGTCGCAAGGTATCCTGATCAACTTCCAGAACACGGGAGAGGTCTTTGTTCCGTTCCTGAAAGCTTTGTAGGGTGAAATTGGCTGCGGGTGTAATCGGCACGAATGAGGTCGGCGTAAAAGTATTTACTTTCACCACAACAGGAGGAACTACCGGTGGCGGACCAGGTTGCACGCTAGGTTTAGACGGTTTCACCTCTTTATAAACATATACCTTTTTAACCGGTTGCTCCACCTGATCCGGTTCTTTAACCAGTGGCAGGGTATCATTTGATTTTACCAACTTAAAATTGATGTCAGGCACCATGTAACGATAGGCAGGAACGCTGAACAACATACCCTGTAAGGAAGATGCTGTTTTCGAAGCCACCAGTTTAAAATATCCTTCCATGCGAATATAAAATCCGCGGGAGGCATTCATCGATTGAAAATATACCACAGGAAAAGGCTGCAGCTGAACGGAGCGCACTTTTGGGTCATAAATTCCCCGAATAGGTACTTCGAGAATACTATCTTTAAAGTAATAAATAAATTCCCCCCAAACACGCGTTCCTTTTTGTCTTAACACCATCTCCGACATATAACTATTGCTTTGACGGGGATACTGAACGATGCCAACCCCATACCAGTGGCCATCCACTTGTTGAGAACACAATTCGGTGGCAATGCCTGTCAACAAGATCAATAGAAATAAACATCTCCGCATACGACCACCGGTTAAGTAAAATGGGTCAGTTAGTAGGAAAGATTGCCACCCATTGTACAAAATAATTCAAAATCAATGATACAAGTTTTAAAGCATCAATAAAATTGAATTTTGTGAACAAATTCAAAGGGAGAAAAAAGATAATAACACCATGCATACATTGTTTTATAGCGACCGAAAGAACTATCGTACCTTTGTGTTTTCACCATTATGCAGCCATCACCCATCACAGCAGGAGAATATCACCTTTTAAAGGTCAAGCGAAGAGCAGATTTTGGCTTTTACCTCGATGATGGGGAGGAGGGGCTGCTGCTTCCCATAAAATTGGCTCCACGGAACCTGAAAACAGGTGATGAGGTGAAGGTATTTGTTTACCATGACTCTGAAAACCGATTGATAGCAACGACCCAGCAGCCAAAAGCCATTGTCGGAGACATCGCTTTGATGCAGGTGGTATCGGTAACCAACCAGGGGGCCTTTTTAGACTGGGGACTAATGAAAGACCTTTTTGTGCCGGTTTCCCAGCAGTTGGGAGTAATGCGCAAGGGAGGAGAATACCTGGTGAAACTGTACATCGATGAAATGACCGGTCGGGTGGCTGCCACAGAAAAAATTGAGCCCCAACTCAACCGGGAACCACTCCAACTCAAGGAAATGGATCCGGTTGACCTTATTGCCTACCGCACTTCAGAGTTGGGTTGGGTAATGATCATTAATAACACCTTCACAGGGATATTGCACAGCAGTGATATTTTTACGCCCATCCAGAAAGGTGACCGGCTAAAAGGATACATAAAAAAGATCCGACCCGATAGTAAAATTGATCTGGCCCTGGGAATACCGGGTTATGCCAAAGTAGAAGGAGAAGCAGACAAGATTGTACGATTGCTCAAAGAGAACAATGGCTTCCTGCCCTATAATGATAAATCCGCTCCGGAAGATATCTACTCGTTTTTTGGAATGAGTAAGAAAACATTTAAAATGACGACAGGTCATTTGTATAAACAGAAAAAAATCGCTTTCACCGATACCGGTATTCAATTATTAGATTCGGTAGCATAATAAAATCCTTTGTATGAAGCAAAATGCAGTATGTATTGTATCCGCTGTAAGAACTCCTATGGGAAGTTTCGGAGGTCAACTGCGCAGCATCGCAGCTACCCGTCTGGGTGCTCATGTAGTAAAAGCAGCCTGTGAAAAGGCCGGTATTCAAGCAGATCAGGTTGATGAGGTAATCATGGGCTGTGTGCTGCAAGCAGGTCTTGGTCAGGCACCAGCGCGGCAAACAGCTCGGTTTGCCGGATTGCCGGATCAGGTGCGGGCAACAACGGTTAATAAAGTTTGTGCAAGTGGTATGAAGGCAGTATCTATGGCAGTTCAGAGTATCTTACTCGGTGACGCTGAAATTGTAGTTGCGGGAGGCATGGAAAGTATGAGCAATGTGCCCTTCTATCATGCACAAACCAGGTGGGGAAACAAATATGGTTCAACTACATTGGCAGATGGTCTTCAATTAGACGGATTAACAGACGTATACCATCAATATCCAATGGGCAATGCAGCCGAGCTTTGTGCAGCAAAATATGGTATAGACAGATCCGCACAAGACGCCTATGCCATCGAAAGCTATCGAAGAAGCCAACATGCTACGCAGGAAGGTTTGTTCAAGGCGGAAATCGTGCCCGTTGAGCTACCATCCAAAAAAGGTGATCCTGTGCTCATGGATAAAGATGAAGAACCTTTTCAGGTTGATTTTAATAAAATTCCTCAACTTAAACCTGCCTTCGATAAAGCAGGAACCATTACGGCTGCCAATGCATCTACAATGAATGATGGGGCAGCAGCATTGGTGCTCATGAGTATTGAAAAAGCTGCAGAACTTGGACTTCAGCCATTGGCCCTTATCAGAGGCTATGCCGATGCTGAGCAAGCCCCGGAATGGTTCACTACTACACCTGCGCTGGCCATACCAATTGCTTTGAAAAAAGCAGGACTGACACAAGATCAGATATCATTTTTTGAGATCAATGAAGCATTTTCAGTAGTTGCGTTGGCCAACCAGCAACTCTTGCAATTGTCACCGGCTTCGTTGAATGTTAGAGGTGGTGCAGTATCATTAGGTCACCCGTTGGGTTGCAGTGGCGCCCGCATATTGGTTACCCTGGTACATCTGTTACAGCAGGAAAATAAGCGTTATGGCGCAGCCGGTATTTGCAATGGGGGAGGGGGAGGTAGTGCCATGATCTTAGAAAATCCTTCCGCAGCCTAATGTCATTGATAACTATAAGAGAAGCAAACAAAGATGAAGCAGCGCTGATAGGAAAAATCAGTCGATCTACCTTTCAGGAAACATTTGGTCCGGTTAATACTGAAAAGGACATGCAACTTTTCCTGGACGAACAATTTACCATGCAACAATTAGTGGAAGAAGTTGGCAAACCGGGGCACCGACATTTTCTGGCATGGTATCAAGATCAACCAGCAGGATACCTGTTCATCAAATACCGATCACACCCCGCACTGTTAACGGATGCAGCAATAGAGATCAGCCGTATTTACTGTCTGGCGGCCTTTCAGGGAAAAGGAATAGGTAAAGCATTGATGCTGGAAGCAATGAAAGAAGGCAGAACAAATCACTGCTCAACTGTATGGCTGGGGGTTTGGAAAGAAAACAAAAAGGCGCTAACATTCTATCAATCCTTTGGCTTCGATATATTCGGAACAACAGATTTCCTATTAGGTATGGATATGCAACAGGATTGGCTGATGCAATGTTCGATATCAAATCTTTCCGAATAAAAGGAAAAGACGGGTAAGTTTATTTCTGGATGGGGACCATGCCGTTTAGAAATTCTTCAATTTTGCCCTCAATCTCAGGAAATTGCTGTTGCGTTGAAGCTGCCAATAATTGAGCAGTGCCATTCGCACTTGAATAATAATAGCCAAAATAAGTGAAAGGAATTTCCTGAACAGTACACTGAAATTTCAAACACAATACCTTGCGACCGTTCACTGTTCTAAATTCCGCTAAAACTTCCTGTAAATCGGGTCCTACATTTCTGGCATTACTTAGTGCGACATTTCGCAAGGCTTCATAATCGAATTGTAATTTTTCGGTAATTAAAAACGCAAAGGCCACATCATTCTTAAAATTAAAACTGTACTCGTTATCGCCATTTGAAGTGCCGATTTTAAACTTCCAATCCTGGGGATTTATATAAATACCAACATCGGCAACTTTACTCTTCACTAAAAAAGTCTGTGCGGGTATTTTCGAATACGTTTTTCCACTTATGCGAATACTATCCTGTTTAGCTTGATCTCCTTTTAAAAATTTCCAAGTACCATTTTTATAAAGAATCACTTCCCTACCGTCATCGGTAAGTGCTTTTATTTGAGCAGACGTATGTAAAGATGCCAGCAATAGAAAAAAAAGAATGCATGTAGAAAGTTTCATGATAGTCGATTTGATAATAGAAATTAAAAATTAAGAAGAAAAAAGGAAACTACCCAACATGTTCACACAATTATTTTACTTACCCAACATCAATTATTTCCGGTAACAGTACTTCCAGTGCCACAATTATAACTGGCAATGAGTGTACTGCTGCCACATATATTCAGATTCAATGTGCCGGTAGCAGCCGGAAAGGCAGCAGAAGCTGCTTGAATACTGGTATTGGTGGCATTAATATTCAATCGGGCATTATTGCTACGTAATTCAAAAAGTGGATAGTTTACCCAAGTATTTCCGCTCCAAATACGGGCTGTTTCCAAGTTCTGTGTCTTTAAGCCATTGATACCAATCGTTCGAATGGAATTGGCAACGGTCGATTTCCAGCTGAATAAGCCACAATTGTATTGCCTTTGAGGATCTGTACCCTTGACCAACACATTCTCAATCGTATGTGTGGAGCTTGTTTCTGAACTCCACCCCAATTGAAAGGGAGCACCGTTTCTATGTAATACAATCGTTACATTTTTAACTGTCAGGTTGCCGTATAATTTGATGGCATCATCTGTAACATCAATGGTACTATTGGTGATGGAAGAACCTGGACCACCGCCAAAACCATCGCAGTTGCTTATGCTTTCTTCAGCTCGCTGCTCGAACATGAATACATTCTCTACTTTGATGGGCACGGCAAAGGCAGTAATGTTATAGGTGCGTGCATTCAGCAGGGTCAGGGAACTTATTCTAATGGTATCGCCCGGAGGTACATATTCACTTGAAATTGCTCCATACTTCCATTTCAGGCAATCCGATGCCCGATCGTCACCCGTTGTTCTGTTACAGTCCGGAGAGTTATCGAGTTTATTCGGCCCTCTGGCCCAAGCAACCGTACTGGTTCCATATATAACAGAAGAATTTCTGTCTTCTCCACGAAGGGTAACGCCATGTCGAAATCGAAATCCACCGGTAACCGTTACGTTGGCACCAATCACAATGGTTTTAACTTCTGTGGGAGGTTGAAAGTAAAAGGACTCCAGATCATTATCGCCACCCCAGTTCACAGAGGCAGTGATTCGCAAGGTACCTGTGCTGCTTTCCCAGGTCGCCTTCCCGGAAAGACCGCGATCGATGAACCAATAAGGGATGATTACAGTAGATTTCTTTTTACAGGCACCTGCAAATAGGAGTACTAAATAAATGGCAGGTACCCAATGGTATGCTGGGCGAAAAGAAATTTTCATAGAAAAGATATCAATCAACCTTCGTAAATATAAATGTTTATTACGAAGTACTAAGAAAATTGCCATCGATAATAAGCAATTTTACACCACCCTCGGAAATCGATCGATGTGAACTCAGGTTATCAGATACGATATAACTATTCCCTTTTTCCAGCCGTATTTTCTCACCGGTGCTCAATTCACTTATAAATGCCCCCTCCAGACAGTGCACGATATGACCTTTCTGGCACCAATGATCAGCTAAATATCCGGGCGAATATGCTACCAGTCGCACCCGAAGACCTTCAAATTGTAGGGTTTGCCAGGTGGCAACGCCGGACTCACCAGGAAAATCAACCGTAGGAACCTCAGACCAGTCAATGAATTGGAAGGGGATATTGGACATACAATAGTCATTTTTTTTAAATGATAGCATAACAGTATTACATCGATAAATCAACTAAGCTGATTGTTTGATTGCTTAGCATATAGAAAATGGTAAACCATAGCTGTGAGAAATAAAGCAGCTGAAATAAATACATCGATCAGCATAACGGAACGAAGCTGTTGATTGATACCTCCAATCTGATAGAATAGCCATACAAAAGACAACATACTAATTAATCCAATCGCAGATGCCCAGCCATAAAAAGATTTTTTAATGGCCGATAAGATCATTCCAACACCAATCAATCCAAAAAATATAGCGCGATGTCGGAGCAGTAATTGCAAATTGGCATCACTTATATCCACGCCATAGCTTTTTTGCAGCTGCTCGGTAAAGAATAAGAAAGAAAAGGGAAGGATATGCACTAATCCCGTAATCAGCAGTATCAGGCGGTATAAGTTTTCCATAATTGACCATTTACACACAAAGAATTAGAAATGGGCAATCGGTATACCCAAACAATCAGAAAAATAAGCCAGTACTAATTTTGGATCGGTAGTATAAAGCTGACTACCATATTGATGGTACTGAGAACGATCAACTCTATGATGATTTACTGGATCGAGAATCAGGTTAGGACAACCCTGAAAAGCATCACCTACCAGTTCCACGATCTCTCTACGTGGCTTGGGATATTGAATATATCGGATATCAAATTTTTCTCTTAAATCCGGATAATAACTCAAAACTCCTTCAATCAAAGCGCAGTCCGGACAATAATATAGTTTCCCATCTTTATCACGCTGATCATCTGTAAAATTTGGTGCTAATAAAAAAAGTATATCCATTTGATATAAAATTAAACATATTTTAAAGAAGTGTCGATAAGAACTCAATATATTTTTTTCCCCTGTCCTCGGCAAAGTAATCAAGCAACAACATGATTCCAGCCTGTATCATGAGTCCAAGACCGACACCTTTTAGTACTGTTTCAGGTGAAGATCTCAAAAAAAGAAAGGTGCCTGCAAGAACTAAGGCAATCTCAATCCAGCGATAAAAGATAAAATTTTTCATCACCACCTTCATACGCGGTATTTCCTCTGTTTGAATCAGCCGTTTATCAGTCTGCACTATATTCGTTACACGGATGATATCTTGTGGACTTCTAATTAAAATTGATCCGCCCACAGCTATCTGAATGAGGGCAATCAATATAAACGAATATGCCATTCCATTATAAAAAGGCTGTTTAAGTTGTATCAGAAATAAAAGAGCCAAAATAATAGCTGAAACCCCCGTTAATATGAATAGTATACTTTCACCTTTTTCAGCAGTAAAGTAGCGGGTGATTGCTTCCATTTTGTTGTTGAATTTAAATGATAAACACCTTATCTGAGTTAAATTTCGTTGTTTTTTTTGAAATACAGAGGTAGTGAGTTACTGTTGAAAGATTCCTATCCATGGACCGAATTTACGCTGCTGTTCTGTGAAGGTATCTGCATAGGGACCAACAGGGTGGTCAAATGGTTTTTGTTTTACTAAGGGCCAGTCTTTCGAGATATCATATACTGGTCGGGGTTGTGAATTAATAAAGGCAGCTATATCCCAGGCTTCTTCAACTGTTAGAACCGGCTGATGATAATTCATCGGATTTGGCATATTATTTCTGATATATCCGGCCAATCGTGATAGCCGATACATCCCTGCACCAGTCGTATAGCTTTTCGCACCCCAGAGTGGGGGATAGGTATATTCCCGATCACTCGAATCAGGCTGGCCCTGTCCGTTTATACCATGGCAGCGGGCACATTGGGTGAGATAAATTTTTTTCCCGGCGACCGGATCTGCTTCTAAATGACAGTTTTGGCAATTTATGGCATTGGTTACTGTGCTACTGTTCCTTTTGGGCCAAGGTATTTTGCTGTATGAACAATCAGTTCGCGTCCATAGCGAATGATGGCACCGGTACTATCTGTTGGTATCTGATAAGCACCGGCTCCGGTCCAGCAATTAAATGATGCATCAGTCGATACTTCCCTGATAGCATTATTACGACATCCCAAACATGCCAACAGTAAAAAATTAAACAAGAGTGGCTACTAAGCGAACAGTAAATTAGTGCAGTTGTCGGTAGAATTCAATCCCAATGATTGTTATACCCATCAGAAGTACGAACCATCCGAAATAAAGCTTCAACTGTTTACCGGAAAATGCCTCACCCCATTTTCTGCCTGCAAAAGTGCCAACAACTGATAGAAGGGTAATGGTGAGTAATAGTTGCCAATGGTATTGTTGCCCTTGAGAAAGATCGCCCAGAAATCCAATTAGAGTATTCATGGCAATGATTAAAAGCGAAGTACCAACAGCTTCTTTCATCGGGAGACGAAAGGAAAAGATTAAAACAGGCAGTATAATGAAACCCCCGCCAGCTCCTAATAATCCGGTGAGCAGTCCCACTTCAATACCACGCCAGATGGTTTTGATGACCGGTACCGGGTGGCTGGCCATCAAAGTTTCTTCATGTAGCTCATTACGTAACATCTGAATAGCGGCAACAATCATAACTATGGCAAAGACCAACATGATGAGCAGCGATCGATTCAGCACCCAGGTATCAGAGGAATATATAATTTCTGGAATGGCAGGGAGAATATATTTCCGCACTAAAAGCACGGTCAATATGGAGGGAACACCGAAATAAAAACCCGTTAAAACACGTATTTGTCCGCGTCGAAAATATTTGTATGCACCGGCTAAGCAACTTATGCCTACGATGAACAATGAATGGCCAGTAGCTTCCGCGGGAGCCAAGCGAAACAGATACACCAAAACCGGTATAGTAAGAATGGAACCACCTCCGCCGATCATGCCCAATAAAAGACCAATCAGCAGGGCAGCCAGGTATCCTGCAATTATCATGTACTTGTACTTAAAACAAAGTTGCACTTATTTCCGCAATAAGCGAAGCGGATATCTTACAACGACTGTAAAAATGAATTATCTGGCAGTGGCAATACCAACTCGTTGCTGTAAAAATTCCTGACTGGTCATTTCGCGCACCATGAAACGAGCCAAATCGCCTGCCGATATCTCCACTGCATAACCTGCCGGTTGTTTATTGATAGCTGTAACATAAGCACGGGCAGCCTCTTCATCGGTCACGGTTTCCGGACAAACCAGGGTCCAATCCACTGCCGATGTGCTGAGTTGTTCGAACATTTTAATATGCTCTGAAGCATAGGCCTGTCGATCGGCTGGAAAATCTTCCTGTTCACCCAACATTGTTCCCTCATCAGTATCGAGTAAAATAGCATCTCCCAAAACCAACAGTCGCCTGACACCTGTTGCCTTCATGCCTGCCAAAACCTGTTTTAGTCCGCCACTGCGGGTAATATCACCAGGTTCCCGATCTCCGGAAATTGTAAAAAATACAATATCTGCCCCTCGCATGGCTTTTTCGACCTCTTTTTGATCTAAGAGGTACCCTTTTACAATTTGTAGTTCATGACCCACCACTGCTTTATCGAGCCATTGTTCTATATTTCGATCATAGGCAATCACCTTATGACCTGCCGCCAATAATTGCTCGAGCAACCGACGACCCACCCTGCCCGCTGCACCATAAATGACTATTTGCATGGGTAAAAGGTATAGATAATCTGTAGAATCAGGTGAAGGAAGTTATTTCATCCATTTGAATGGCGAGGTGGCTCTCATCAAAGATGGCCTCACCATTTTTTATGATGATGATTTGTGGCGACTCATGGTGCACATGAAAACGTTCAGCAATGTCATTCGAAATGGGTCGATAGGAGATCAGATCAAGGAAATAAAAATCCATGGCAGCAGGTTGTTCTTCCCGCTCCAGTCGGTTTAATACCATAGAACTGACACTGCATCTGGTACTGTGTTTGAATATAACCTGTGGACGGCTATTCGATGCGGTAACGATTGTTTCCAATTGCTCCGGGCGCTGAAGGGGGATCCAATGTATCATGGTAGCAGGCGGAGGAATGAAATCAAGAGCCCTGCCGGAAATAGTTCGGGTTGGTGGTGGGGCAGCCGCGACCTCGTGTAGAGGCGCATGACATGCATACCATTCCAACTACCAGAATAATCAGGAGGATAAGTGATAAGTTTTTCATAGTTTACGGTTAAATGACCGATTTGGCTTTATATTGCACGTATCAAAGATACGAATACCAACAAAAAGGCTGCCCGGGGCTTTTGTTCAAAAAATGTTAATAGTAGCCCCTTCCAATTAAACGTATGAAACTGCATTTTATTTCGATCGGAGGTAATGTGATGCACCAGTTGGCCATAGCACTACACCAAAAAGGCTACAAAATCACCGGCTCAGATGATGAAATTGTTGACCCTGCCCGTTCGAACTTAGCCAGAGTCGGACTGCTTCCCGATGCAATCGGATGGAACAGCGATCTGATTACCAGTGATTTGGATGGAATCATATTGGGTATGCATGCGCGGGAAGATAATCCTGAACTGATGAGAGCCCGTTCGCTGGGTTTACCGGTGTATTCCTTCCCGGAGTATATCTATAAAGAGAGTCTGAACAAAAAACGTATCGTAATAGGTGGTAGCCATGGCAAAACCACTACCACGGCCATGATTATGCACCTGCTCCAACATCAGCACCTCGCTTTCGACTACCTGGTGGGTGCCGCCGTCAAAGGTTTTAACGCATCGGTGCAATTAACGGATGCCCCTGTGATTGTTTGTGAAGGCGATGAGTATCCAGCCAGTGCACTTATAAAAAAGCCAAAGTTTCATTTTCTCTTTCCCCATATTGCCGTCATTACAGGTATCGCCTGGGATCATATTAATGTTTTTCCCACTTTTGAGATCTATCTGGAGCAGTTCACGCTTTTTATAGATAAGATCGAAGCCGGTGGCGTTCTGATATATAACCAGACTGACGCCACATTGGA
>Ga0208361_1000277_pt1 | contig 16615 bp, 13 predicted proteins | sample LakMenEpi05Aug10_FD_150670 | JGI IMG/M metagenome (GOLD analysis project Ga0208361, IMG submission 150670) | Freshwater microbial communities from Lake Mendota, WI - 05AUG2010 deep hole epilimnion (SPAdes) | ecosystem: Environmental > Aquatic > Freshwater > Lake > Epilimnion/Euphotic zone ... | reverse complement strand
CATGAGTTTGTTCTGCATCCCACGGGCAGCCACCAGGAGAACGCAAAGTATTCATGACTTCAACAAGTCGTTGAAGTTGAGATCCTTGCATATTCTTAAATGCTATTTTTCTGTAGGAGTTACAGCTGATTCAGCAGAATCTGCAGGAACTACATCAGCAGTTACTGGATCCCACTTGCCGTAGCGAGGGTTAACAGTTACGCCGATTTCTTTAGACTTAGCAACAACGAGCTTTTGAATCTCTGCGCCAAGTTGGTCTTCGGTAACACCAGCTGCAACTAGCTTCTGACTGATTTTGTCAGAGTAGGCAATTGCTTCGATGTAACGATCTAAATCCTGAGGAGCGATTCCAGCATTAACGAGTGCGGCTGGAAGAGCTGTTTCGCCACCAACTTGTTCCAGAATGCTTGCACGACGTGAATCAATTTCAGCCTTTGTGACGTTTAGCTTTAGCTCTTGACCAAGTTCGCGTAGCAAAGTTCCTAGAAGATGGAAGCGAAGCTGTGAAACATTAAGAGTCGCACCAGTTTCAAGCTGCATCTGTGAGGTATCGACCTTTGAGCGCTCAGAAAGAATTGCGTCAACACTGTCTTGAACAAGGGCTTGCGTGATCTTTGTGTCACCAACCGTTGCTGCTGCACCTATTTGAGCGCATCCCGCCAATAGAAAGGTTGCTGCTACTGCGGTGATCGCCAGGATCTTCTTCATTCTGTACTCGCTTTCGGTGCATCGCTTAATTGATGTACGGCCTCAATGACCCAGGCCAGAAGAGAAGTATCCACTATCTCAGGCGCATTCTGCGACGGATTCCAAGAGGTGGCTTTGGGCAGAGCCACCAAAACCGTGCTTGCTGCGCCCTTATACAGAGAACCTGGGTACAAACGTGTCAAACGTAACTGACGTGATTCGGGTAAAACTAACGGTGCAAGACGTAGGAATTTTCCTTGAACTACAACTTCAGTCAGTTTCGCAGCTTTTGCCTGCGCACGTAATGTTGCAACGCCTAGCAAAGCTGTTGCCTCTTCGGGTAAATCACCAAATCTGTCCAGTAATTCTGCTTCGATCGATGCAACATCACTTGGTGCCTTTACATCAGCCAAGCGACGATAAAGATCTAACCGCAAGCGCTCACCTGGAACATATTCGGCAGACAAGTGAGCATTGATTGGTAATTCAACTTTACATTCCGAAACTTTTTCTTCGGTTTCGATGATTCCGGATTTGTATTCTTGAACTGCTTCACCAACCATCCGCATATACAAATCAAATCCCACATCTGCAATGTGTCCCGATTGTTCTCCGCCCAAAAGATTGCCTGCACCGCGTATTTCTAGATCTTTTAAAGCAACGCGCATTCCAGACCCTAGATCTGTGTTGGTTGCAATTGTCTTTAATCTTTCATGGGCAAGTTCAGATAATGGTTCATCACTTGAATACAAGAAGTATGCATATGCTCGTTCTCGCCCACGTCCAACACGACCTCGCAGCTGATGGAGTTGTGACAAACCGAAACGATCAGCTCTTTCGACTATTAATGTGTTGGCATTTTGAATATCTAAACCACTTTCAACAATTGTCGTGCACACCAAAACATCAAAATCACGGTTCCAGAAAGCCAGGATTACATCTTCAAGTTCGCCTTCTGACATTTGTCCATGTGCTATTCGGATTCTTGCTTCGGGTACTAATTCCTTAAGTCGGATTGCGGTCTTATCAATTGTGTCGACCCGATTGTGCAAGTAAAAAATCTGTCCGTCTCGCAATAATTCACGGTGAATCGCTGCGGTAATTTGTGCTTCTTCGGCTGGGCCGACGTAAGTGAGAATTGGATGGCGCTCTTCTGGTGGGGTTGTGATGGTCGACATTTCGCGAATGCCCGTCACTGCCATTTCAAGGGTGCGCGGAATAGGCGTTGCAGACATAGCTAGGACGTCAACTGTTGTACGTAACTTTTTAAGTGATTCTTTCTGTTCAACACCAAAACGCTGTTCTTCGTCGACAACTACTAAGCCAAGATCCTTGAACTGAACATCGTTGGACAAGATTCGGTGGGTACCAATAACGACATCAACGCTTCCTGCAGCTAATTGCTCAAGGATTTCCTTGCTCTCTTTGGCTGTATTAAATCGCGACAAACCCGCAACCTTCAGGGGAAATCCGGCATAGCGTTCTGCAAAAGTCTTAGTGTGTTGTTGAACCAAGAGTGTTGTAGGAACCAAGACCGCCACTTGTTTTCCATCTTGCACCGCTTTAAATGCAGCGCGTATTGCAATCTCAGTTTTTCCATAACCAACATCACCGCAAATGATTCGATCCATTGGGTATGGGCGTTCCATGTCTTGCTTGACATCATTGATCGTTGAAAGCTGATCTGGAGTTTCAATGTATGAAAATGAATCTTCTAGTTCTCGTTGCCATGGGGTATCTGGAGAAAAAGCAAAACCTGGTGAACTTGTGCGAGCGGCATACAAACGAATCAGTTCTCCTGCAATCTGGCGAACAGCTTTACGTGCTCGACCTTTAGCCTTTTGCCATTCACCGCTACCAATTCGGTGAACAGTTGGTGTTTCTCCACCGACGTACTTAGAGACTTGTTCAAGGGCATCGGTAGGGACAAAGATTCTGTCACCTGGTTGACCGCGCTTTGCAGGTGCATATTCGATAATCAAATATTCGCGAGTTACACCGGCCACTGTTCGCTGCAATAACTCTACGTACCGCCCGATTCCATGCTGCTCGTGAACAACATAATCACCTGCAGTAAGTTCTAATGGATCAATAGCTTGTTTTCGCTTTGAAGGTAAACGTTCGGTATCTTTCACGCTTCCTTTGCTACCAGTTAAGTCACGTTCGGTCATGAAGAAAATTTGATCGGCAGCACTTTCAAAGCCATGAGCAATAACTGAAGTAGTTAAGTGAATACTTCCCTTTGCGGGAGCATCAGCTAGTTTTTCTGATACCTGAACGGGTAAATCTGCCCCGCGCAGAATCCCTGCATATCTTTCCAACATTCCATGTCCGTGTGTTGCAAAGACAACGATGCGATGTTCTTGAAGTGCTTGTCGCAGCGCATCTATTGCACGTTCAACATCACCACGCATGGGATCAATTGCTGCGAAATCTAAAAATGTTGTTTCAGGATCCAGATCTGTTCCAAATGGGCTGAGCTCTTTCGCACTCATGCCGGCTTTAGCAATTTCTTCAAAGAGTTCGGCCCAGTCCATATATGTGCCGCCGCCATCATGAATAGGCGCACTTGCGCCCAGTGCGGCATTGGACCAAGAGGCATTAAGAAATTCCTCATTGGTTGCAAGTAGATCTGCTGCACGAGATTTAATGCGCTGCTCATCAATAAAGATGACTTGAGTGTTTTCCGGCATGCGGGTCAGAAGACTTTCCGTCTCATCAATCAACAATGGAATCAGTGATTCCATTCCGTCAAAACTCATTCCTTCGGCAATTTTGTTCAGCATTTCAGCTGCTGCAGGATATTGATCAGTAATTTCAAGTGCGCGATGTTTGGTTTCATTTGTTAGCAATAGTTCTCGGCATGGATAGATATCAATACCGCCAACAACCGTTTGAAAAGTTCGTTGATCTGAAACTTCAAAATAGCTTAAATCTTCAATTTCATCGCCAAAAAAATCAATGCGAATTGGATGATGACTAAGTGGTAAAAACAAATCAACAATTCCGCCACGAACAGCAAATTCGCCGCGGCGTTCTACTAAGTCGGTTCTGCTGTAGGCCAATGATGAAAGGTGTCGAACAAGTTCATCTAGTGATTGTTCTTTGCCGATCTCTAATTGAAGAAGTGGCGACTTTCCGAGCTGACTAATAATTCGGTGAATAGCACCACGAACTGGTGTAACCACGATTGGATTAATACTGTGATTTTGTTTAAGTGCATAGAGTGTTTGAATTCTTCGTGCAACGGTGTCGCTTCTAGGACTTAATCGCTCATGGGGCAGAGTTTCCCAAGCCGGAAATTCAAGAACATTGTCATATAGATCTCTTAATTCATTGACGAGATCTTCAGAGCTACGACTAGAACTTGTGACGATTAACAAAGGGTGATTCTGCGCTCTGGCCGCCAAAAGAAAGGGGTAGAGCGATTGGGGTGCCACGATATGAGATGCATCGGAATTAAGTGGCAAGGCCGGAATTAACCCGCGCATAATTACTCTCCAATGCAGTTAGGCCCCAACTCCAAAGGAGGGGGGCTGAATGCGATGAGTGTAATTTAGTTTTGGAACAAGGTGTTACCTGAGAGGATTGCCCAATGAGCCAGAGCCCGATAGCTGCAGATGATGCAGAACTTCGTAGCGATGTGCGTCGTCTTGGCGATCTTTTGGGACAAACCCTTGTCCGTCAAGAAGGTCCAGAACTTTTAGCCCTTGTTGAAGAGGTTCGTAAAGCAGTTCGTGAAGGTAGCGGCGAGGAAATTCTTGCTCAACTATCGGTTGAAGATTCTGTGCAACTGGTTCGCGCATTTAGTACATATTTTCACTTGGCAAATGTTGCCGAACAAGTTCACCGTGCACGAGTTTTAGCGCAAGCAAGAGTTACCGGTGGTTCATGGCTTGCTCGCGCAGTAGATCGAATTGAAGCCGCGCTGAAAGCACAAACACCTGGACATGAATTAACTAAAGAAGAAATTACCCAATGGGTGAGTGCAATGTCGGTACGTCCCGTCTTTACTGCGCACCCAACCGAAGCTGCACGTAGATCAGTTCTAAACAAACTGGGCAGCATTGCAGATTTACTTGATGATCCGCGTAATCCTTCGCAACAGGAACGACTTGCCGAAACCGTTGATTTGTTATGGCAAACCGATGAGCTGCGTTTAGGACGGCCTGAACCGCTAGATGAAGCACTTAATGCTTTGTATTACTTAGATGATTTGTTTACGGAAACTGTTCCTGAAGTGTTAAATGATTTTGCTAAAGAGATGAAGCGAATCGATGTTGAGGTTCCAATTACCGCTCGTCCGCTTTCTTTTGGTAACTGGATCGGTGGAGATCGTGATGGAAACCCAAATATCACAGCACAGGTAACAACTGATGCGATGGTGCTTCAGGTTGGACATGCAATCCGTGTGACTATCGCAGCCATGAACGCATTACGTCAGATGTTGTCAGTTTCCACCAAGATTGTTGGCGCAACTCCTGAACTGTCTGCTTCAGTTGAGAAAGATTTGAAGCATATTCCAGAGTTTGAACCACGATTCTTACGTCTTAATGCCGAAGAGCCTTACCGCCTAAAGGCGACTGCAATAGTTCACCGCTTAGCCTTTACTCGCGATCGCCATTCAAAGAATGCGCCACATGTGCCAAACCGCGATTATGCAAACACTGCAGAGCTATTAGCCGACTTGGTTTTGATGCGTGATTCGCTGCTGGCTCATCGCGGCGAATTGATTGCTACCGGCTTACTTGAGCGCACAATTCGCACTATTGCAGCCTTTGGAATCAATCATGCAACTATGGATGTTCGTGAACATTCCGATGCACACCACAATGTGCTGAAGCAGATTACTGGGGTCAATGGCTATCTAGAAAAGTCACATGATGAAAAGTTTGAAGTTCTCACTAAACTCTTAAGTGATGATGCCCGCTTTGATACAGCACACTTGGATGCGCTGGGTAAGAAGACTGTTGATACCTTTGTTGCGATCAATGATTTGATTGATCGATTTGGTCCTGAGGCGATAGAGACTTACATCGTGTCAATGACCAAAGGTGCTGATGACTTAATTGCTGCGGTAGTTCTTGCTCAACAAGCAGGACTTGTTTCACTGAAGGAAAAGAAAGCTGTCATCGGGTTTGCGCCTTTGCTTGAAACTGTTGCTGAACTACGTTCGGCGGGAGAAATTCTGGAAAAACTTTTGAGCAACCCTGCCTATCGTTTGGTCGTTGCACTTCGTGGAGATGTGCAAGAGGTCATGTTGGGCTATTCAGATTCAAACAAGGATGCAGGAATTGCGACAAGCCAATGGGAAATCCATAGAGCGCAACGATCATTGCGTGATGTGGCGATAAAGCACGGTGTGAAGTTGTGCTTATTCCATGGTCGTGGTGGTTCAGTAGGCCGTGGTGGTGGACCAACTTATGATGCATTAATTGCTTTGCCGTGGGGTTCTGTTGATGGGCAAATCAAAATGACTGAACAAGGTGAAGTAATTAGCGATAAGTATGCACTTGCATCCCTTGCTCGGGAAAATGTTGAGTTAACTCTTGCAGCATCCCTTGAAGCAACGGTTCTAAATCGTGGACCACGGCAAAGCAAGGATGAACTAACTGCTTGGGGTGAATGCATGCAGTTAGTAAGTGATTCTTCATTCAAGCGCTATCGCGCATTGATTCAGCAACCAGATCTTCCTGCATACTTTTATGCATCAACCCCAGTAGAACAACTAGGCGAGCTCTTCTTAGGTTCACGCCCGTCACGACGTCCAGATGCAGCAGGTGGACTTGATTCTTTACGTGCGATTCCGTGGGTATTTGGCTGGACGCAATCACGACAAATTGTTCCTGGTTGGTTCGGGGTTGGTTCGGGATTAAAGGCAGCGCGCGAAGCTGGGCATTCTGTGCTGCTTGCGCAAATGCTAAAAGAGTGGCACTTCTTTACTACTTTTATCAGCAACGTTGAAATGACCTTAGCTAAAACTGATTTAGCACTTGCTAAGCGTTACGTTGAAGCTTTGGTTCCCAAAGAACTTCATCACTTCTTAGATGAGATTCAAGCCGAATTTGACCTAACGGTTTCTGAAATTTTGGCACTAACCAAGAAGACAAGCTTGTTAGGTGACCAAGAGATATTGGCACGTACCTTGCAAGTCCGTGATGCTTATCTTTCACCGATCCACTTATTGCAAGTTAATTTGCTCAAGCGTGTACGTGATGCAGGCGATGCTGCAGATCCAGTCTTGCGACGTGCTTTGTTGTTAACAATTAACGGTGTGGCAGCAGGTCTTCGTAATACTGGTTGATTCTAGATTCTCTTTTTATTGGATTAAGTTGGTTAGCTATTGAACGCAGACTGTGTGGCTTCTAGACCTTTTGTGATCAAAGATTCGACAACATCGGCCCCGCGATCAATAAATTCAGCTAAATCTTTTTGCTCGATCTTGGAAAAAGCTTTCAACACAAAGTCAGCAGGGTCTTGTTGACCCATTGGCCGACCAATTCCTAAACGAACCCGGAAGTATTCAGGCCCATTAAATGATGAGGTCATTGATTTCAAACCATTATGGCCGTTGTCTCCACCGGCAAATTTAGTGCGGATCGCAGCAAATGGAATGTCTAATTCATCATGCAGCGCAATTATGTTCGCGGCTTCTACTGAATAGAAGTTGGCAAGTGCCTTAATTGGCCCACCTGTTTCATTCATATAGCTCTTTGATTTTGCCAGAATTACAGAATGTGTGCCGGCAGCTAACTTATAAGCTGCGATATCAGTGCGTGATTTGTGTGAAGAAAATTTCAATGAATGGCGACGAGCGAGTTCATCAATCACCATCTGGCCGATGTTATGACGTGTGGCAGCGTATTGATCGCCTGGATTACCCAGTCCCACTACCAACCACGTCATAACAACAAAGCCTAAGGGTTAAGCGTCCTTCTTCTCTGCATCTGCTGCAGGAGCTGCTGCATCTGTTGCTACTGGTGCGGCTGTTTCTTCTGCTGCTGCAGTTGACTTCTCTGACAAGTGAACAACGATCATCTTTGGATCTGATTCGAGTTCTACACCTGCTGGAAGAACAACATCTGCTGCGTACTTTGACGAACCTGAAGCTAGACCTTGAATATCTACTTCTAGGAAGCTTGGAATTGCTGCGGCATCAACGCGAACTTCGATTGAGTTGTGTACGTGCTCAAGAATTCCATCACGATCGTGCTCACCAACTGTGTGAACAGGAACTGAAACGACAACCTTCTCGCCGCGACGAACCAAAACTAGGTCAACGTGCTCAAGGATCTGCTTAAGAAAATCGCGAACGATTACCTTTGGAAGTGTTAACTCATTCTTGCCATCAATAGTGATGTCCAAAAGAACGTTTGACTGCTTCAGGGCAACGCCAAGTTCCTTTGCAGGAAGCGTGATGTGTAGCGGCTTTTCTCCGTGACCATAGATAACTGCAGGAACTAAACCATCGCGACGTGCACGACGTGATGCGCCCTTACCAAATTCAGTACGAGTGGTTCCGACGATCTTTACTTCTGCCATTTTTTAGCCCTTTGCTCCTAGTTATTCCTGGTTCTTCGGTGCGTACACAAAGTTCCAGCAGGAGAGAAATACCTGACCCGTCGATAACGGAAAGCTATTCGCTACCCTCGCCGGAACAGGTGGAACAGTATCTTTTGAGGCCGCTAAGAGGCAAATTCAGGCTTAGGAATGGCCATCAAACAGGCTGGTTACCGATCCATCTTCAAATACCTCACGGATTGCGCGACCCAGAAGTGGAGCGATTGAAAGCACTGTCAGATTGTCGAACTTCTGATCTTCAGAGATCGGCAAGGTATTTGTAATGACAACTTCTGATGCGCGGCAATTCTTCAAGCGATCCACAGCTGGACCGCTAAATACTGCATGTGTTGCAGCAATGATTACATCGGCAGCACCTGCATCAAATAAAGCTTCTACAGCCTTTGTAATTGTGCCCGCAGTATCGATCATGTCATCAATAACTACGCAAGTTTGTCCAACAACATCACCAACAACGCGACCTGTAATCGATTCATTGGGAACACGTGGGTCGCGAGTTTTGTGAATAAATGCAATTGGGCAACCACCCAATAAATCTGACCAACGTTCTGCAACGCGTACTCGCCCTGAGTCAGGGGAAACAATTGTTAAACGTGTGCGGTCTACCTTGCTGCCAACATAATTTGCAAGCATTGGCAATGCAAATAAGTGATCAACCGGGCCATCGAAAAAGCCTTGGATTTGTGAGGTGTGAAGATCAACGGCCATCAAACGATCTGCGCCAGCTGTCTTAAAAAGATCTGCCATTAGTCGAGCAGTGATTGGCTCGCGACCACGACTCTTCTTGTCTTGACGTGCATAACCATAAAAAGGTGTAACCACTGTGATGCGCTTTGCAGATGCGCGCTTTAGTGCATCAACCATGATTAGTTGTTCCATGATCTGCTTATTAACTGGATTTGTGTGGCTTTGAATTACAAAGGCATCACAACCGCGAACTGATTCTTCGAAGCGAACAAAAATTTCACCATTAGCAAAGTCATAAGCTGATGTTGGAGTTAGAGGAATTCCTAGCTCGGTTGCAACCTCTTCGGCTAGCTCGGGAAATCCGCGGCCTGCAAATAGGCGTAATCTCTTTTCAGAAGATAAACGGATCTCGCTCATATATCTAGCCCTTCTTTTCTGCGGCGATTGCGGATTTGCTACCTGGGCGCTTGCGCAGAACCCAATCTAATACATTTCTTTGCTTTGCTCTGCCAACGCCAATAGCTCCTGCCGGAACATCTTCAGTAATTACAGAACCAGCGGCTGTATATGCACCATCGCCAATTGTCACAGGGGCTACAAGCATTGTGTCACTGCCAATTCGCACGTGATCACCCACTGTTGTGTGATGTTTTTCTACGCCATCGTAATTAACAAAAATTGTTGCTGCGCCAATATTGCTGCCTTCGCCAATGGTCGCATCTCCAACATATGAAAGATGTGGAACCTTTGAACCAGTTCCTAGAACAGAATTCTTCATTTCAACAAAAGCTCCGGCCTTGGCTGAATCACCGAGCTGAGTTCCAGCACGCAAGTAAGTAAATGGACCAACTGTTGCACCTTCGCCAATAACTGTTTGCAAGGCAATTGATTCCAGCACAGTTGCGCCTTCCTTTACGATGCAATCAGTCAAAGTTGTTCGGGGCCCAATAACAGCGCCAGTGGCCACCTTTGTTGAACCAAGTAAGGCGGTACCAGGATGAATCGTTACATCATTTGAAATTTCTACCGTTGAATCGATCCAGGTTGTTGTTGGGTCAATGATCGTTACGCCGGCACGCATCCATTGGTCGTTGATGCGATCTCGAAGCATTGCTGCACTTTCTGCCAACTGAACTCGATCATTAACGCCAAGTGTTTCGGTGAAGTCATCAATCATAATTGCGGCAATGGATTCGCCAGCCGACTTTAGAATTCCAATTACATCTGTTAAATAGAGTTCGCCTTGGGCATTGGCATTGGTGAGCTTGCCAATGGATGCAGCAAGTTTTTCACCATCAAATGCATATACGCCGCTGTTAATTTCAAAAACAAACTTTTCATCATCTGAGGCATCTTTTTCTTCAACGATGCGCAGCAGTTCGTCGTTGTCATCGCGGATGATGCGCCCATACCCAGTTGGATCTGGATGTTCAGCGGTTAAAACAGATGCTGCAAACTTTCCAGCTGTATGTGCGGCAACAAATTGAGCCAAGGAATCACCAGATAACAATGGAGTATCTCCGGCGAGAATAAGAACGGTTCCTTTCGGAGCACTACCTGCGAGCGCTAACTGGGTTGCATGCCCTGTGCCACCGCGATGTTCCTGAAAGATTGTTGTGGCTTTGGGAGCAATGTGTGCGATGTGGGTTTCAACCGCTTCACGTCCTGAGCCGACAACGATGCGAAGTTCTTTGGGAGAAAGCTGATTAACCGCGTGCACTACATGTCCGAGTAATGAGCGACCTGCAACGCTGTGAAGAACCTTAGGTGTTGCCGATTTCATTCGTGTGCCTTCACCGGCGGCGAGGACGATCACGGTTTGTACGGTCACGAGTGAACTCTATCGGAGATGAAAAACCTGGTGATAGTGGTGGCTCCGCCACCAGGTATCGATCCTGGACCCTGGGCTTCAAAGGCCCATGTGCTAGCCACTACACAATGGCGGAACGCATATTCTCCCTCATAAACAGTGGTGCTGGCGACCATTGGCCATCAAAAGGGACACAAATGGAAAGGATTTACGAGATTACCTTTGCCCCTGCTACAGGCCCATACGCACGAGCAACGCTGCCAACTACCCCGCTTGAGGTTAAAGCAACCGCTAAATCAAGGCCCGCCTCTTCATCTGCGACTAAAAATGCAACTGTTGGACCTGATCCAGAAACAATCGCCCCCAGTGCCCCGTATTCCTGACCAACATCTAAAACCAAGCGAAGTGCTGGTCGCAAAGAACATGCTGCCGCTTGTAGATCATTAACAAGTGAAGCACCAACAGCAGGTGCATCTGCGGCAAGCAATGCCTGCATAAGTCCTTCATGTGTTTGTGGTTCGACAATTTCTAGTTCTGCTCGTAAGCGATCGCATTCGGCATACACCGCAGGAGTCGATAAGCCGACTGTCGAAAGTGCAAGCACCCAGTGATACGTTCCACGCGAAAGTGCTGCCGTTAATTGATCGCCGTGGCCACGTCCAATTGCAGTTCCGCCACTTAACATAAACGGAACATCACTTCCTAATTGAGATGCAATTTCAAACATCTCTTCTCTAGACATTCCAAGTGAATACAAATAATCAATTCCAACAATTGTTGCTGCCGCATCTGCACTGCCACCGGCCATTCCACCTGCTACTGGAATTGATTTCTTGATTTCAATATGTGCATCTACGACTAAGTCGTACTCTTTTGAAATTAATGCAACCGCTTTGGCTGCCAAGTTATTGACATCTGCAGGAACCCCGTGCGTTTGCTCACCTGAGATTGAAATAGTTAAGCCGGCACCTGGTTCGGATAACTTAATAGTGACATCGTCATAAATTGAGATAGCCTGAAATACTGAAACTAGGTTGTGATAACCATCTGACTCTTTAGGCCCAACAGATAACTGCAGGTTGACCTTTGCAGGTACGCGCACGGTCACACTTTTTACAGGCATGCGGTGACCCTATAACTGCCGTTAGAAAATGTCAGGTGCAACGGCTGCTATCTGACAAAAAGATTTCACTTCAAGGGCTTCGCCTCGCAAAGTTGGATCAATGCCAGCCTTTATTAAGATTTCTTCTGCGGCAGTTGATGATCCGTACAAGCTAGAAAGGGCTGATCTGAGCATCTTTCTGCGCTGGGCAAAGGCTGCGTCGATGATTGTGAAAACTTTTTCGCGCATTTCTTCACTACCAGCAGTTTCGCGACGGGTAAAGCCAACTAACTTTGAATCCACGTTAGGTGCTGGCCAAAAGATTGACCTTGAAACGGTTCCAACATTTTTTACATCAGCCCACCAGGCCGCTTTGACACTTGGAATTCCATACTCTTTGCCACCAGGTTTGGCAGCTAAACGATCTGCGACCTCTGCTTGGACCATCACAACACCTGTGCGAATTGTTGGAAATTTTTCGAGCAAGTGGAGCAGAACCGGTACTGACACGTTGTATGGCAAGTTGGCTACCAAAACCGTTGGAGCAACTGGTAAATCATGGACTGCAAGTGCGTCCTTATTGATAACAGTTAAATTTTCGGGATGGGCAAAGTGTTGTGCAACTGTAAGTGGAAGCTGCTGAGCAAGACGCGGATCGATTTCAACTGCAATTACAGAATGTGCAGCTTCTAACATAGCAAGAGTTAATGAGCCGAGACCTGGTCCGATTTCTAGTGCGATGTCTTGTGCAGTTACACCTGCAGTTCGTACGATTTTCGTACAAACATTTGAATCAATAACAAAGTTTTGCCCCAAAGACTTAGATGGTTTTAAATCAAGCCGAGCTGCAAGTTCGCGGATCTGTGCCGCACCAAGCAATGTCATGGTGCGAAAGACCCAAAGATTCGCTCTGCATTAACGCTTAGGGCAGTTGCAAGTTCAGCTACATCTTGATTTCTCTCTACCGCCATAGCCCGCACAATGTTTGCAATCTGAGCAGGCGTATTGCCAGCTCCACGATGTGGTGATGGTGCCAAGAAAGGTGAATCTGTTTCTACTAGTAGCTGATCAAGAGGGACAAGTTTGACGGCATCACGAAGTTCCGGCGCGTTTTTGAAGGTCAAGGTGCCGGCAAAAGACAAGATATAGCCACGTTCAATGCAGAGTTTTGCCATTGCAACATCGCCTGAAAAACAATGAAAGACAGTATTTTTCGGCGCACCAACTTCAAGCAAGACAGACAAAACATCATCGTGTGAATCACGGTCATGAATCACCAGTGCTTTATTTGTTTTCTTAGCTAATTCAATGTGCCACTTAAATGAATCTTGCTGGCGCTGACGAAGCTCTGGTGGTGTTCTAAAGTAATCCAAACCTGTTTCACCGATTGCGCGAACGCGTGGGTGTTGCGCCAGCTCTTCAATTATCTTCAAATCCGCTGCAAGATCTGCAACAACCGGTGCTTCGTTGGGATGTAATGCCACGGCTGCAAGTACCGATGTATTCCATTTTTCTGCCGCAGCAACACACCATTTAGATTGTTCTGCTGAATACCCAACTTGAACAATTCGATCTACATTTACTGATTTGGCCTCGGCAATGACATCTGCAACTTCTCGGGAATCAAAAGCTGCATCGGTAACGATTTCCATGTGGGCATGTGCATCAACTGTTGGAACCGGAAGCGGTTCTGGAAGTGGTGCGCGAGGTCGATCGATATCGCGGTTGTGGCGATCAGCCATTTTTTAAGATGCAGGAGTTTCTAAACGAGGGAACAAAACTGGAGTTTTGGTCACGGTTGCACCTTGTGGAAGCTGTCCCCAAGTGGCCACATCTGAAATCTTTTGTGCAGCTAAATCTCCAAGAGCTTTTTGTGCCCCAAGGCTTTCCCACAAAATCTGGCAGGTATGTGGCATCACTGGATGCAACAGCACTGCAAGGGCGCGAAGTGATTCTGCGGTGTTGTACAAAACTTCTTCAAGTACAGCCTGGTTACCTGGATCTTTCGCAAGAATCCATGGCTCTTTAATCGTTACATAGCCATTTACCTGCTTGCAGAAATCCATGATTGCCATGATTCCGCCTTGAAAATCAAGTGCACACATTGCGGCATCAGCTTTAGCAACGGTTTCCTTAAGTGCAGCTTCCAATCCTGCATCATGGCTGACCGCTGGAAGTGAGCCCGCACAATACTTTTCGACCATTGCTGCACTGCGAGAAGCAAGGTTTCCAAAGTCATTTGCTAGCTCTGATGTGTAACGCGCGCTCATGTCTTCCCATGAGAAAGAGCCATCTGTACCAAATGGAATCGCACGTAAGAAGTAATAACGGAAAGCATCGATTCCAAAGTGATCAGTAATGTCTTTTGGTGCAATACCGGTCAACTTGCTCTTGCTCATCTTCTCGCCACCAACTAACAACCAGCCGTGAGCAAAGACTTTCTTAGGAACATCAAGACCGGCAGCCATCAACATCGCTGGCCAGATAACTGCGTGGAAACGCAAAATATCTTTTCCAACTAGGTGAACATCGGCGGGCCAGGTTTGTGCAAACTTCTTGCCATCTTCAGAATCTGGTGCATCTGTTAAACCAACTGCAGTTGCATAATTAAGCAGCGCGTCAAACCACACATATACAACTTGATCCGTATCCCATGGAACCGGAATACCCCAATCAAATGTTGAGCGAGAAATTGAAAGATCTGAAACGCCACCTTCGAGAAAGGACACAACTTCATTGCGTGCACTTTCTGGTTGGCATGCATCAGGATTATTTTTGTAATGCGCAATTAATGGTTCCACAAAAGCTGAAAGTTTGAAGAACCAATTGTTTTCATTGACTAGTTCAATCGGCTTGCTATGGATCGGACAGCACTTGGCACCATCAATTTCGATTAAATCACCAGGTAGCTTGAACTCTTCGCACCCAACGCAATAAGGGCCTTCATATTTACCTGCGTAGATGTGACCTGAATCTTTTAGTGATTGTAAGAATTTTTGCACACGTTCGGTGTGGCGCTTTTCTGTCGTACGAATGAAGTCATCATTTGCAATATTGAGATGTTCCCAATTTGGTTTCCATGCCTCTGCGACTAATTTATCTACCCACGCCTGAGGCGCAGCATTATTAGCTTCGGCAGTGCGCATAACTTTCTGCCCATGCTCATCTGTTCCAGTTAAGAACCACACTGATTCACCTTTTTGGCGGTGCCAACGGGTCAGCACATCTCCGGCAACGGTTGTGTAGGCATGCCCAATGTGTGGGGCATCGTTGACGTAATAGATCGGCGTCGTTAAATAGAAAGACTTAGTCACTGGCTCATCTTATTCGCATCGACCACTGCGGCATAAACCAAGCGTTTAGCAATCCCAAATTCATCAGCCACAGTTGCAATTGCAGCCTTTCGATCCATTCCGGCTGCCTCAAATTCACGGACTCGAGCCACCATATCTGCCGCTGTTAGTGATGCCGAATCAGTTGCAGCTCCCGCAATAACGATTGTGATTTCTCCTAAAACTTCATTGTTGGTAGACCATGTGGCTAATTGCGCCAAAGTTCCACGAATAGTTTCTTCATATCGCTTAGTCATTTCTCGACAAATTGCACCTTGACGTTCTGCTCCAAAAACATTTACACAATCTGCTAAAGAATCTACAAGTCTGTGTGGTGCTTCGAAGAAAACCATTGTTCGCTCTTCAAAGCGAAGTTTTTCAAATGCAGCAAGCCGCGCACCTGCGGTTCGTGGTGGAAAACCTTCAAAGGAAAAACGATCAGTTGGTAAACCAGAAAGGGCAACTGCCATTGTGACCGCACTTGGCCCGGGGATTACGGAAACTTGGACACCTTCGGCAATTGCATCGCGCATAAGTCGAAACCCTGGATCGCTGATGGTTGGCATGCCTGCATCCGAAACAACTAGCACCGTTGCACCACTTTTTAGTTCAGCTAATATTTCACGACTTCGTTCTTCTTCATTGCCTTCAAAGAAAGACAGGACACGAGCAGTGAAGATGACGTCGATGTCTGTACACAAGCGATGAAAACGGCGTGAATCTTCGGCAGCAATAATCGATGCGTTCTCGATCGCGCTCTTCAGGCGGGCACTTGCATCCCCGGGATTACCCAAAGGAGTTGCAGCCAAGATGAGCGTCATGGCGTAATCCTCTCAGTAAATACGAGTAAACGCGCATACTCTTATGCCATGGCCGCAGCAGTTGCTCCGATACTGATCGCACTAGCCTCATTTGTTTTGCGTTTGGTAAACCTTGGATCCACTAAGGGCTACATTTTTGATGAGGTTTATTACGTCGATGGTGCCCGTGATCTAATCAAATACGGCGTTGAAGTAAGTGGCAATAGTCCGGAATTTATCGTTCATCCTCCGGTTGGAAAGTGGCTAATTGGAGCGGGAATAGCCATCTTTGGCGATAACGAATTTGGCTGGCGTTTTGCCACAGCGTTAATTGGAACGTTGCTCATATTAATTTTTGCTCGCTTAGTGCATGTGCTTTTCTATTCTCCACTTTTAACTGGTCTTGGCGCAGCATTAATGGCGATGGATGGTTTGCTCTTGGTGCATTCCAGAACTGCCTTGCTCGATTTGTTTTTAACATTCTTTATTCTGATCGGTATTTTGCTGTGGCACAGAGGTAGACACTGGTGGGCAGGTGTTGCATTTGGTTTAGCTCTTGGTTGTAAATGGAGTGCAATTTACTTTATTGCAGTCATTGCTTTGATTTCGCTGTATC
>Ga0208361_1000276_pt1 | contig 16633 bp, 13 predicted proteins | sample LakMenEpi05Aug10_FD_150670 | JGI IMG/M metagenome (GOLD analysis project Ga0208361, IMG submission 150670) | Freshwater microbial communities from Lake Mendota, WI - 05AUG2010 deep hole epilimnion (SPAdes) | ecosystem: Environmental > Aquatic > Freshwater > Lake > Epilimnion/Euphotic zone ... | reverse complement strand
CCTTTCCTGAATTCTGAGCAGTATGCAGAATTGTTGCTGGAAGGCGCTAAATATATTGATGATTTCTATGGAACTCCTTTGACCGATCCTTTCAGTGAGACGCAATATGTAAAAGATTGGATGGACTACTTTAGTTATGGTCAATGGACCACTGATCCTAAGAAGACTTATGAGTGGCAGGATGTTGTTTTCCAGAAAGGTCAATATCGCCAGGTAGATCTGCAGATGAGCGGCGGTAACGATAAAACCAAGTTCTTCATTTCCGGACAGTACCTGGATCAGGGTGGTATCATCATAGGTAACAACCTTGAGCGCATGACTGCTCGTATGAATGTCGACCACAAAGCAAACGACTGGCTGACTATTGGCTTGACGACCAATTTTGCCCGTTCTTTGAACAAGCGTTTGCCTGATGACAACGCATTCTCTAATCCGCTACAGAGTGTAGCGTTGATGCCGATGACTCCAAATATCATTCCTGCCGGCCAACCCGGTGCTGGATTACCTGCAGGTACGCCTCCCGGCGACCCGAACATCCCCATGTATTATAACCCGCAGATTTCTATTGACTATGGTCGATTTACAGCCGAGTCATTCAGAAATTTTAGTACAGGTTATGCCAACATTAAATTGTTGCCGGGCTTGACTTTCCAGTCAGAGTTTGGTATGGATATCATGTCTCAGCAAGAAGAAGGATACTTCCAGTCACAAACTGTAAGAAACCAGACCCGTGCTGTACGTGGTGTTGGATCTAACAGAGCTGTATTCATTACCAACTACAATACCAATAACTACCTCAACTATACGAAGGCCATTGGTAAAAGTGATATCAATGCAACGTTGGGTATGCAATACCAGCAGTCTAGAAACAGTACTAATTTTGTAGAAGGTCTGGACTTCCCCTCTGATTCTTATCAGCGTATCGCCAGCGCAGCTACCATCTCTGGTGGTAGTTCTTCTCAAACAGATTTTCGTTTCTTGTCATACTTCCTGCGTACAAACTATAAGTATGCGGACAAATATCTGATATCACTCAGCGGACGTATCGATGGCTCTTCCCGCTTCGGTGCCAACAATCGCTATGGTTTCTTCCCCGCCATTTCGGCCGGATGGATTCTTTCCAACGAGAAATTCCTTAGCAATTTCACTCCACTCAGCTTCCTGAAATTCCGTGCTAGCTATGGTATCGTAGGTAACGCTGAAATCGGAAACTTCCCTCAATTGGCATTGTTAACTGGTGGTGCCGGATATGCTGGTATCGGTGGTCAGGAGCCTTCTCAGATTGGAAACCCAGACCTGAAGTGGGAAACCACCCGTCAATTTGATATCGGTTTTGATTTCGGTTTCCTCAACAACCGCATTAACGGTGAAATCGACTACTACAATAAACAAACGGAAGACCTGCTGTTGCGTACAAACATTCCTTCAACTACCGGATTCAATTCCGTGGTGCGCAACCTTGGTTCTCTGCAGAACAGCGGTATCGAGTTTGTTTTGAATACCCAAAACCTGGTTGGAGACTTGAAATGGAATACTTCATTGAACGTAGCTTTCAACAGGAATAGAGTAACTAATATTAGCGGTCAAATCATCGAAGGTGGTATTGGACGTCTGCCCAATCGTGCTATGGAAGGACAACCTCTGGGAGTATTCTGGGGCGTTGAATATGCCGGAGTTAATCCTGCCAACGGAGATGCTCAATTCTTCCGCAACCTGAAGAATGCAGATGGTTCCATTGATCGTAGTATCCTGAGCAATTCACAGTTCAACCAGGCACAAAGAGTTGCATTGGGTGATCCTAATCCGGATGTGATTGCGGGTGTAACCAACAGCTTCAGCTACAAAGGCTTCGACCTCTCTTTCCAGTTTAATGGCGTATTTGGAAATCAGGTAAGTGTTTATGGTATGGGTCAGTACTCAATGGCCAACATGATTTACGAAGACAACCAGACTGCTGATCAGATGAACCGCTGGAGAAAGCCGGGTGACATTACTAATGTACCTCAGGCGCGCTACTATTTTGGTAATGGTAACCAACCCAGCAGCCGTTTCATCGTTGATGGTTCTTTCGTACGTCTGCGTACCGTTAACTTTGGATACAACCTGCCTTCCAAGATTGTTAAGAAAGCCAAATTGGAAAGAGTTAGACTCTATGTTTCAGCTTTGAACTTGCTGACCTTCACCAACAACTATCCGTTGTGGGATCCAGAGGTGAATGCTGACTCATTTGACTCAAACATTGCTAAGGGTAATGACTTCTATACACCCCCGCAACCCAAAACAATTTTGTTTGGTATCAATGTTGGTTTCTAATCATATCACGAACAACCTAATATGAATTTTATGAAAAATAAATTTTTTACAATCTCACTGGTAGCCGCTCTGATGCTGTCGATTACAGCCTGCGAAAAGCGCCTGGATGTTGTACCGTTACAAAGTCTGCCACCCGAGCAGGGTTTGAAGACCGAGAGCGACCTGGGTGGTATGCTTATCGGAAGCTACAATGGATTACAAAGTACATCCTCTTATGGGGGTGATATTCAATTGATGGCTGACCTCTGGGCCAATCGAGCTTACCTGCGTTTTCGCGGTTCGTTTGCCAATTTACTAGAGATAGCCAGCATCACCACTGTCAGCAATGTTATCTTAAAAGATAACTCGTCGGCTGCTTCTCTTTGGAGCAATGCATACAGAACCATCAATACATGTAACTTGGTATTGGCCAATCTGAACCTGGTTACTTCATCAACAGCTAAAAAAGACAGGATTGAAGCAGAAGCATTGTTCATTCGCGGATCGCTGTATTTCGAGTTGGCCCGTCTCTATGGTAAAACATGGGGCGATGGAGATAATTCCACCAATCTGGCAGTTCCACTTATTTTAACACCCACACCTTCTCAGGTAAGTGGTTTAAAGGATGAGAACTATCCAGCCCGGGCAACTGTAGCTGCTGTTTATGGACGTGCTATTGCTGATTTGCAGCGTGCTGCTACCCTTTTACCTACTACTAACCTCCATTATGCTACTAAGGCGGCTGCATGGGCTCAGTTGTCAAGAATCGCCCTGATGCAGGGAGATTATGCCACTGCCCGTGATATGGCCAACAATGCCATTATAGATTTTGAAGGAAGAGGAATCGGTCTGCAAGCCAATTTCCGTGATCTCTATTATAACTACATCAACTTTGGTGGTGTGGCTCCGCGCGAATACGTATTCTATATGCGCGTTACTACCCAGGATGGTACTAATGGTCTGAATACTTACTATGGTCAGACAATCGGAAGCATCCCCGGAACTGCCGGTCGTGGTGATTTGGATGTTCAGACGGCATGGGTAAACCGCCACAGTGCAACCGATGTTCGTCGTTCCTTCTTTCTAGTTACCAATCGCCGTCTAACACAGAAGCATGTCGATCGTTTCGGTCACGTGCCTGTGATTCGTCTGGCTGAAATGTACCTCACCCGTGCTGAAGCCAATTTCAGACTGGGAACAACTGTCGGGGCTACACCTGCGGCTGATATCAAGCGTATCCGTGATCGCGTTGCATTACCTGAAATTCCTGCTGCTTCACTCACTTTGGCAAATATCTTGCTGGAGCGCGACTTGGAGCTGGCATTCGAAGGTCACTACCTGCATGATCGTAAGCGTTTGCGCGAACCAATGCCTGGTTCTAGCTTTACCAATGGACCAGCCTGGAACAGTCCACGTCTGGTTATGCCCATTCCACAGCGTGAAATGGACGTGAACAAGAACCTGGTACAGAACGAAGGATATTAATACTATTCATCTTCCTAACGATAAACCCCTTGCAAATGCAAGGGGTTTTTTTATGCAGGTATGTCGCAATAGCGACCAATAGACATTTGCAGTTATGGCAAAACTAAACGCATACTAAATAGCAGCGTCTGATAGATGTAGCATTCGATTACATGTAATAACTATAACGAAAACGGTCCGAATCAGAATTTAATCTCTTCCTCTTGTTCGTTGATGAAGCGATATTCTACCAAATGATGCACTGTATTAGACTTCGCCTTCAGCTTGATGCCATATTTTTTTCTCCAACGTCGGATAATGGATGTAAAAATGCCCTTGGTTAAATAGGCATATACGATGGGGTGCACCGACAGGATCAACTGCTTGTGTCCATGGGTAGATAAGTAGGCAAGCTTCTTTTCTATTTCATCTTCCAGCAATAGGGTTGACATGATTTTACCTGTGCCACTGCAGACAGGACAATTCTCTGAGGTATTGATGTTCACTTCAGGCCGCATCCGTTGACGCGTAATCTGGCACAAACCAAATTTTGAGATAGGTAATACCGAGTGTTTAGCACGGTCGGTTTTCATGAATGCCTCCATGGCTTCCTGCACCTTTCGTTTATTGTCGGGTAATTTCATGTCTATGAAATCTACCACGATGATGCCGCCAATGTCACGCAAACGTAACTGGCGTGCAATCTCTTCAGCCGCTTCCAGGTTCGTTTGCAACGCATTTTCCTCCTGGTTGCTGCTCACACTTTTGTAGCCACTGTTTACATCAATCACATGGAGCGCTTCGGTGTGTTCGATAATCACATAAGCACCGCTGGGCAGGTTCACCGTTTTTCCAAAAGAAGACTTCACTTGCTTGGTTACCCCAAACTGATCAAAGATCGGAATACCATTTTGATAAAAGCTAACGATATCTGCTTTATCGGGAGCAATCCGCTGAATATATTGTTGTGTCTCGGTAAATAATGCTTTGTCATTCACGACCACCCGGTTGAAATCGGCATTTAACAGATCACGGAGTATGCTCGTGGTCTTATTCTCCTCGCTCATGATGCGGATTGGCGGGGTGGCATTGCGCAGGTTCTCCTGTATGGTTTTCCAGGTTTCTGTAAGACTGAGTAGGTCTTGGTGTAACTCAGCAGTCGTTTTTCCCTCGGCGGCCGTTCTGACAATTACGCCGAAATTCTTAGGTCGGATCGACTCCACGATCTTGTGCAGGCGTTTTCTTTCGTCTGATGAATGTATTTTTTTTGAAACGGCTACAATCTCGTTAAAGGGCGTCATCACCACAAATCGTCCTGGCAATGAAATTTCACAGCTTAATCTCGGTCCCTTGGCAGCAATGGGTTCTTTCAGTATTTGTACCAAAACAGGCGGCTTACCGTTCAGTACCTCATTGATTTTGCCGGTTTTTACAATTTCAGGCTCGAAAGTAAATTTACTGAAATCAAATCGCTGGCCGGTAGGTTGCGTTCGCGCTTGCTGGGTAAATTTCAGCAGTGAGCGAATGTACGGGCTTAGGTCTGAGTAATGCAGGAACGCATCTTTCTCATAGCCTACGTCAACGAAGGCGGCATTAAGTCCGGGCGTTAATTTCTTTACTTTTCCGAGGTACAGATCACCCACAGCAAAGTTGGCGTCTGTTTTTTCGCTGTGTAGTTCAACCAGCTTTTTATTTTCGAGAAAAGCGATTTCTACGCCGGTAGGCGCAGCATTGATAATAAGTTCTTTGTTCAAGTGTAGTTACATTTAGTGCAACTCACAAGTCCGTCAGCCATGGTAAACAAGGTCACTTTACGAATACACTATCCCCGCAGGGAGACAATCAGTAAAAGGTAGCAGAAGATGATCTACTGCGGAACTGCAATTGGGGTCAGACAATAGCAAGGATAGAGCGAAGAAGGAAAAATTATTTATTCTTCTTCTTATGACGATTCTTCCTCAAGCGTTTTTTGCGCTTATGCGTAGCAATTTTATGACGCTTTCTTTTTTTACCACAAGGCATACAGTGAGTATTTTTTTATGAATAAATTGTTTTAATCATTTGAGCTGACTGATCCGTTTATCCAGATCTTCTCTTATCTCAGGTCTTTTGATTCGTTTTTTCAGTTCGCCGTACCACTTCACTGCCTGCTGTTTGTCACCTTTCAGTTCATAACATTCAGCCAGTTGAAAGGCGGCTTCCAGGTTATCCGGCTCTTTGCTGACAATTAGCAATAAACGTTCTATTGCTTTATCATACTGTCCGCTTTTCCGACCGCCCAACGCCAGCACCATTTGTGCATACATGTTGTCGGGCTGCTTCTCAGCAATCTCTCTGATGGGTAAAATGCCCTCCATCGGGTTGTCGGAGAGTTGGCCAAAAATATAACAGGCACCTCTTCCGATTCGGTTGGAATCATTTTTAGGGTTGATTATCAACGCCTTGTCAAAAAGATCTTTGGCATTTTCTGCCAGCCAATGCTGCCGTTCCGTTTCCTCTTGTGCACTCATCATTTCATTCAGGAACAGCCGGGCGGCAAAGGTGAGGCTTTTTTCAGAATTTTCCAACTTAGCAGCCTCTCCATTATAAAATGCATACAGCAGGTAATTATCGGCAGAATCGGCCCAGAACCGCGATAGCTGATGCAATACATGAAGCTTTTCCTCAGTGGGCAAAGATCTATCTAATTGATTTTCAATATTTTGAAGATATTGCAGGCGGGAGGGACTGAGCTGACTTCTGGAGACGGTGAGTAATTCATTGGTCTGTTGTGCAGCATGACCAGAGTCATTAACAGCTGCAGAGGAAGGCTGATTAATGTTCGGAAGATGTGTTTTTCCGAAAAAGAAGAGACCTAATAATAAAACGAGGGCGACTGCTACAAGCGACAGCTGGGGTTTATTCACTTTTTTTTACTGCAAAGTTAACCCGGCTTGTGCTTTGATTTTACTTCGCTCACAAATTCTTTCGCGGGCTTGAAAGCAGGGATATAGTGCTCCGGTATTTCAACAGCAACATTTTTCTTAATGTTCCTGCCTACTTTAGCAGCACGTTTCTTGGTAATAAAACTGCCAAAACCACGTATATAAATATTCTGTCCCCGTGATAGACTATCTTTTACTTCTTTGAACATGGTCTCTAAAGTAACCAAAACATCCACTTTGGGTATGCCAGTTTTATCTGAAATTTGATTGATCAAATCTGACTTTCTCATATATTAATATTTATGACAATGCTTATAAACATAAATTAAGTTAAAATTTTTCAAACCAACAAGTAAAGATGAAATATTCTTTTTATAGGTTACAATATCCCTTTCACCCGTTCATCACCAGATTTGAACCCAAATAGATTAAATAACATTAATATGTTTGACCGTTCCGGCAAAAAATCTGCCACCACGAAACGCTGCCCTCAGCCTTCCAATGGTGATTATTTTGTCAAGCGGCTGCTTCTTTGGCATTCCCGGGATAACCATCGCCCCATGCCCTGGAAGGGCATAAGTGACCCGTATAAGATCTGGCTCAGCGAAATCATTCTCCAGCAAACCAGGGTAGCCCAGGGTTGGAACTATTACCTACGAATACTGGCCGCCTATCCAACTATACAAGACATGGCAGCCGCCAATGATACAGACGTATATAAATTGTGGGAGGGACTCGGATACTACACACGTTGTCGCAATTTGCTGAAAACGGCCCGGCTGGTGGTAAGCATACATGGTGGAAAATTTCCCGCTTCGTATGACGCCCTGCTGGCTTTACCCGGTATCGGGCCCTATACGGCTGCTGCGATTGCCTCCTTTGCCTTTCAGTTACCCTATGCAGTGGTAGACGGGAATGTAAGCAGGGTACTGGCCCGCTTCTTCGGGAACGAAACTGCGATTGACAGTACGCAGGGAAAAAAGCTTTTTGCCGTACTGGCACAGCAACTACTCGCTATAAAGGCACCGGGAGAGTATAACCAGGCCATCATGGATTTTGGCGCCACGCTGTGTATGCCCCAACAACCCCTGTGTGGAAGCTGTCCGATGGAAAAAAAATGTGCCGCCCGGCACCAGGGACGGGTGCATCACCTGCCGGTGAAAGAGAAAACAACTTTAAGGAAAATTCGCTGGATGGCATTTTTCGTCTTTGAATACGAGGGCAACTGGTTTGTTCGGGAAAGAACCGAGCAGGATATCTGGCAAAACCTCTATGAGTTTCATGCGGTGGAAACAGAATCGGCCATGGAGTGGAACCAGGCGACCGTTGCGGAATGGATGCAACAGCAGGGTATTCGTCGGTTTCATTTGCAACGATTGTCAGTCCTGCAGACGCAGGTACTCACCCACCGGGAAGTGCGCGCTGTATTCATTCAGGTGAGGCTACAAAGCCTCCCGGGCTTCCTAAAGACCTATCGAAGGGTGCCGGCAAAGAAAATAACCTCCCTTCCCTTCCCACGCATCGTTACCCGTTGGTTGGAGGAGGGCAAATGACCCCTTGGACCTGCCGAAAAGCTCTCTACTCCATTTAGGCCAGAAATGATATTTTTGCAAGAGGGCTGAAAAGAAGGCATTGCCCTGTAAAATTACCAATTTGGACTACCCTGCTGTTTTTCATTTATTTCACTCCACAACACTCTTGTCAGCTATACAGACACAGGGAGCAACCCTGTTGGTGATGGTGCTGCTGCTGCTTTTTTTTCTCTCCTTTGTTCTTTCGGGGGCTGAAGTGGCTTTTTTCTCGTTGACTTTTAAAGACGTGAACCTGATTAAAACAAAACAGCAGCCTGCCTATGCCCGTATTTTAATGTTGCTCGAAGATCCTAAAATCTTACTGGGATCTCTGTTAATCGCGAACAGTTTCGTCAATATTTCTATCATCATCATTTCTAATCTGCTTATTGATGATCTTTTTAGCTTCGAACAATTGAAAGCTGAGTGGCTCGAATTCTTAATTAAAGTAGTAGTGGTTTCCCTCCTGCTGGTATTATTGGGTGAAATCATGCCCAAAGTTCTTGCCACCCAAAATAACATTCGCTTTGCCCATGATTTTGGTGGTGTCGTATTGCTGGTCTATTATGTCTGCAGGCAGTTGGCAAAATTCCTGGTTACTTATTCCGATTGGATAGAAAATAAATTGGCACATCGGTCGCGCGGTTCAGTGAGCCTGGAAGATCTGGACCATGCCATCGACCTGACGACCGAATTATCAGCCACCGAGAATGAGAAAAAAATTCTCAAGGGCATTGTCAAATTTGGTAACATCACTGTGAAGCAGATCATGAAAACACGTGTTGATGTAAACGGCATAAACGAAGAAACCGGCTTTGCTGAATTGGTGACCCAAGTAATGGAACTCCGCTATAGTCGTTTGCCGGTTTATAAAGAGGATCTTGATAATGTAACCGGCATGATTCATACCAAAGATTTACTGGCACACCTGCACGAGTCGCCCGAATTTCGCTGGCAGACCCTCATGCGCCCTCCTTTTTTTGTGCATGAACATAAATTCATTGAAGATTTACTAAAAGAGTTCCAGCAAAAAAGGATTCACTTTGCTGTTGTGGTAGATGAATTCGGGGGCACCAGTGGTATTGTTACGCTGGAAGATATTCTAGAGGAAATCATCGGAGATATTAAAGATGAGTTTGACGATGAGGAAACCAGTTATAAGAAGATAGATGATAACAATTATCTCTTTGAAGGTAAAACCATGATCAATGATGTTTGTCGTATCATGGAGTTGCAAAAAGATACTTTTGATGCAGTGCGCGGTGAGAGCGATTCCCTGGCCGGACTCGTATTGGAAATCGCCGGCGAAATTCCCAAACCCCAGCAGATCATCCAGTCGGGCGATTTTGAATTTACTGTATTAGATGTTGTAAAAAACAGAATCAATAAAGTGAAAGTAACCATCAAGATACAGTCCACAACCGATTAAACCATGAAAATAGATTTTTCAGTTGCCGGCATTTTGATGGTATGTTGCAGTGCAATATTTTTTAGTGCCTGCAACAGCTCCTATACCCCGAAACCCACCGGCTATTTTCGCATAAAATTTCCGGAAAGATCGTATCGTCAGTTCAATGAGCCCGGCTATCCCTATACATTTGAATATCCGGTTTATGCAAGGGTCGTGAAAGACTCTACCTATTTTGGGGAGCCTACAGAGAACCCGTGGTGGATTAATGTTGAATTTCCGGATTTTAACGGAAGAATTTACATCAGTTATAAAGAAATCGGAAAAGTTCGCCTCGATACCCTGATTCGCGATGCTTATCGCCTGACCAACAAGCACAATACCATGGCATATTCGATTGAAGACACGACTTTTATTACGCCCAATCGCGTGCCTGGTGTATATTTTACTGTCGGGGGCAATGTGGCTACTGCGAATCAATTTTTTGTAACCGATTCAATACGACATTTTTTGCGGGGGGCTCTTTATTTTGATGCAACACCCAATGCTGACTCACTCGGTATAGTAAACGACTTCTTACTGAAAGATATGAAGCACTTGGTTAACACCTTACGTTGGAGAGACAGATGAGTTCATACTTAATGCCGTAACTTTACAACCATACACCCATTATGATAGCAATTGATCATATTTTAATCAGTGATGAAGTCGTAGAGGAGCAGTTTGTTTGTAACCTGAGTAAATGCAAGGGGGGCTGTTGTGAAGATGGAGATGCAGGTGCTCCCCTGGAAAAAGCAGAGCTCGCTGAACTAGACAATGCTTTCGACATTATTCAAACGTATATGACCTCCGCCGGCAAGGAAGAGGTAAAGCGGTCGGGACGTTATTTCTATGATCGGGGTTTTGGCTGGGTTACACCTACCTTGAATGGGGCACTGTGTGCTTATGGTAGAAAGGATGCTGCCGGCGTTATTCAGTGTGCCATCGAACAGGCATATCTCGACGGAAAAATCAAGTGGAAAAAACCAATCAGCTGCCATCTGTTTCCCATACGGATTAAAAAAAGCAGAAAAGATCCCGATGTAGAATATCTTAACTATGAGCCACGAGAAGATCTTTGTCAGGCCGCTTGTTCACTGGGCAAGGAACTGAAAGTACCGGTATATACATTTGTGAAAGACGCCCTCATCAGAAAATATGGTGATGAGTTTTACGCTGTATTAACTGCTGCCGCCGAAAAATTAAATGCCGGAAAAAAATCAACATGACAAAAACAGCTTCCTCCTTTATAGCTAAAAGTACCATTCGCGCTGCCGACCTGGAACATCGTCGCAAAATCAATTTTAATATTGGTAAGTACAATGCAACGGTTCCGCAGGGAAAGAAGCAGTTCGCTGCCTTGGCTACCAGTCGGCAAATGGCTAAAAACCGCAAGTGGGAAGCAATTGAGCACCTCGATCAATATTTGCTCGAATTCGAAGAGCGCATCACTGCACGCGGTGCTCGTGTGATATGGGCAGAAGATACCCAGCAGGCACTTGACGCAATCGGTAAAATTTGTAAGGAAAAAAATTGTTCGACCCTGGTAAAGAGTAAGAGCATGGTGACCGAAGAAATTCATCTCAATGATTTTCTCGAGCAACAGGGCATAGAAAGCGTAGAGACCGATTTAGGTGAATACATACAGCAACTGGATGGTGAGCCACCTTACCACATTGTAACCCCTGCCATGCACAAAAGCAAGGAAGATGTAGCTAAATTATTTGCTGAAAAACTCGGTACACCAGCCAACCTCACACCAGAAGAGTTGACATTGGTGGCGCGAAAGATCTTACGTGAAAAATATACAACTGCTCAGGTTGGCGTTACTGGAGGCAATTTTATTGTGGCAGATGTTGGAGGCATTGCTATTACAGAGAATGAAGGTAATGCACGACTCAGTTGTTCTTGGCCATCTACCCACATCGTAGTGGTCGGTATTGAAAAAGTGATCCCCTCCGTTCGCGATCTTTCCCTTTTCTGGCCGTTACTTTCCACTTTTGGTACAGGACAGCAAGTGACAGTCTACAATTCAATTGTTACGGGTCCTCGGCAGCCGGGTGAGACTGACGGACCAGAAGAAATGTATGTGATTTTATTAGACAATGGTCGTACACATTTATTGGAGCAACCCGATTTTCGGGAAGCTTTATATTGTATCCGTTGCGGGGCCTGCTTGAATGCGTGTCCGGTATATAAAAATATCGGTGGGCACTCTTATGAAACCACTTACAGCGGTCCCATTGGGAAAGTGATTACTCCCCACCTGAAGGGAATGGAGGATTACCAGCACCTGAGTTACGCTTCCTCACTTTGTGGCAACTGCACAGAGGTTTGTCCTGTCAATATACGCTTGCATGAATTATTGCTCGATAATCGACATGAAGCTGTAGTGCAGGGCATGAGCAGTATGGGTGAGCGGCTGGCATGGAAATGCTGGAAATTAGCAAGCCTCAATCGATCTATGCTGAACATGGGTAGCGCAAGAATTAAAAATTGGGTGGTCAACCGGGTATTTAAAGGTTGGACCGCTCACCGCAGTGAATTAGATTTTGCGAAGCAAACTTTTAATGAGTGGTGGAAAGAACAGCATCCATCTTCCTGATTTATTACATCTCGCTTCATGCCTAATCCGGAACCTACTTGTCTGGTATTTGCCGAAGAAGTCAGTGCGCGACTGATCTACATCATAGATGTTTTATGGAATAAACAGGCCCGGGTTACAAGCGATCCATCTTTTTTCTCCGTATTTCAGGGAGAAAAAATTCAATATACAGATGTTCCTAGCTGGCAGGACGTACTCCATATACAGCCGCATGGATTATTGTTGTCAACAGACATTCGTTCCATTCATATACAAATGGATACATGGGAAGATCTTCCCATTTTTTTCCCGGGTACAGGTGATATCCCTTTTGATTGGTTAGCTGCCTCTTTTTATTTAATTAGCCGCTATGAAGAATACCTTCCCTTTCAACCGGATGTTTATGGTCGTTTCCCGGCATCCGCCAGTCTGGCGCACCGCGAAGGTTTTCTCAACTTGCCATTGATACAGCATTGGACAGCCAGCATTCGAAAAAGATTCAATCTCCAGTCGTTACCGACTATGCCCGATGTGCCGGTCATACAAGTTACATATGATGTGGATGAACTTTTTCAGTTCCTGCATCTTCCGATCTCCCGCCAACTAAAAAAGGCATTCCGGCAGTTGTGGCAGGGCGACCTTTCATTATTAAAAACACAGTGGCACGTTTTGCGGGGCGAACAAAAAGATCCCTATGATGTGTGGAAGTGGTTGTGGCATTCTCTTCATTCGTGTCAGCAGCGGGCTACTTTCTTCTTTTCGGCGGCTGATAAGGTATACGGGAAAGACAGACAATTATCGGTTCTTCATCCTGCCACAAAACAAATATTGAGTACTTGTATGAGTGGGGGTGAGATTGGATGGCATCCCTCTTGGGCGAGTGGCGATCAGCCGGAAACTTTACAGGAAGAATATGCCAGACTACAGGAAGTTAGTGGTCAAATCATACGGCAGAGTCGATTTCATTATCTGCGCTTCCGATTACCTGTATCTTATCGCCAGCTTATTCAGCTGGGTATTCAACATGAATACAGCATGGGATATGGAACTGATAATGGTTTTCGTGCTGCTTATGCAGATCCCTATACCTGGTTTGATGTAGAAAAGAATCAGATGACGGCACTCACCATACATCCATTTGCTTATATGGATTCTACTGCCATCTTTCAACAAGGTTGGGAGCCCGGAACTGCTGTGCATTATTTGCAACGACTAAAAGAACAGCAAAAGGGTATAACAAGGAGCTTGCAGCTGGTTTTTCATCCGCATTGTCTGTCACAGAACATCTGGCGGGAAGTACATGACACATTTTTGAAGGGGGGGCATATTACATGGCCTCCGCATCAGTAGGCGGCGCCGGTTGCTTTTCTCTTTGCAGACTTTTGTTTACGAGGAATACCCCCACAAGTGTTACAAGTGACCCTAGTACAATAGGTAAAGTCAGGTGTTCATCGCTGACGAGTGCTCCTATTAAAATGGCAACGATTGGGTTCAAGTAAGCGTACAGCGAGGCGATGGCTGGTTCTAAGTGTTTCATCGAATATATGAAAGCGATGAAGGCGATGACTGAGCCTGCTGTGACCAGATAGGCAATTGCTAACCAGGTGTTGAGTGGTAGCTGAGCAACTGGAATGAAGCTACCACTACTCAATGAAAGCAATAACAAAATAAATGAGCCGATGAGCATTTGCCAGCCGGTGGCATAGTATGGGTTGATGTTGACTTTGTTTCTTGCAATCAACAAGGTAGCCACAGCCCAGCCGATCATTGAAATAAAGGAGAGCATCATTCCTGTAAAAAAACCATTTTCGCCTGCATGAAATGCGTTGCTGTATAACACGAGGGCAATGCCACCGATACCCAGTAACAATCCAGCAAAGGTGAGGGCATTAATTTTTTTATTACCGAAAAAAATCAATTCCATGATCACCACGCAGAGGGGATAAAGTGATGCGATCAGTGAACTTAATCCGCTTGAAATAAATTTCAGGCTGACGGTTGCCAGTCCATTCGAGCAAACGAACATGAGGATGCCCATCAACGTGAGCCAGGCTACTTGTTCACGTCGGGGTAATTTTTCTCCCCGCAACAAAAACCAGCCTACGAGCAAACTTCCTGCAATCAATTGTCTTATACCGGCCACTTGTAATCCCGGTGCGCCTTTCACAGCAAACTTACTCGCCACCCAGGTAGTACCCCAGAGGATGCTGGTTAATGCCAGCGCTCCATATGCTTTTTGTTGTCTGGTCAATAGATAAAATTTCTTATCATTTCATCAATGTCTAAAATGCCGCATACCGGTCATTACCAACGCCAGTTGATGTTCTTTACAATAGTTAACACTGTCTGCATCGCGAACGGAGCCGCCTGGTTGAATGAAGGCAACGATACCTGCTTCATGTGCCATTTGAACACAATCATTAAAAGGGAAAAAGGCATCGGAAGCCAGCACCGCCTCTTGCAGGGTGAATTGAAATTGCTTTGCTTTTTCAAGTGCATGACGCAGGGCGTCTATCCTGCTCGTTTGTCCGCATCCTTTTCCTACCAATTGTTTGTTTTTTACAAGGGCAATCGCATTACTCTTTAGGTGCTTGCAAAGAATATTCGCAAATATCAGGTCTGTTTTTTCAGCATCAGTGGAAGCACGACCGCCTGCTTCTTCCCAACGTGCGGTTAAGCCGCTATCTGTATCTTGTAATAGTTGACCATTCAGCAGTGAACGATTTTGACGGCCGGGGAAGGCAAAGCCGGGTTGTAATTGCAAGAGAATCCTGTTCTTTTTTGATTGTAAAACGGGCAGGGCATTCTCATCAAATGCGGGTGCTATGAGCACTTCAAAGAAAATTTCCTGTATGGCAGTTGCTGTCGCCAGGTCAATGCTTGCATTGGTTACAAGAACGCCGCCAAAAGCACTTTCCGGATCGCCCGCCAATGCTTTTTCCCAGGCAAGGTGTACCGTCTCAGCCGCAGCTGCACCGCAGACATTGTTGTGTTTGATAATGGCAAATACAGCATCAGACGAAAAAGGAGTTTGACCGGGGGCAAATTCCTGTAAGAGCTGCATGGCAGCATCTACATCTACCAGATTATTATAGGATAACTCTTTGCCATGGTGTTGATGAAAAACTTTCGACAGGTCGCCAGCAAACACAGCCTGCTGGTGTGGATTTTCACCATAACGCAGTATTTGTTGTGCCGGTGGGTTGAAATAATCACTGATGGCCGTATCATATTGTTTCACCACAGCAAATGCCTTGGCAGCCAGTATTTTTCGTTGCTCCAGGGTGGTCATGCCTTTTTGTTGGCTGAGTATAGTTCCAAGATATCCGTAATCATCTTTTGATGCGATGACAGCTACATCTTTGAAGTTTTTTGCGGCAGAGCGAATCAAGGAAGGACCTCCTATATCTATTTTTTCGATAATGGCTTTTTCGTCGCTGGTATTTTTTACCGTTTCCTCAAAGGGATAGAGATCTACAATTACCAGATCGATTTCGGGAATCTGGTAGGTAGCCATTTCCTGCACGTCGGTGGCTTCGTGCCGGCGACCCAGTATTCCACCAAAGACAGCGGGATGTAAGGTCTTTACTCTTCCTCCCAGAATAGCCGGATAACCTGTGAGGGTATCGACGGCCACGCAGGGTATATTGAGTTTTTCCAGCAGTTGTTGGGTTCCGCCAGTAGAATAGATGGTTACACCCAACTGATGTAATTGCAGTGCCAGCGTATCCAATCCGTCTTTATAAAAAACGGATATCAGGGCTGATTTGATAGGTTTGTCCATGATAGTAAATAAATCAGGCCATTGGGCCTGGTCAGAAATTGATTACGAATGCGCCTTCTTCCGGTGTTGAATAGCAACGCAAATGTAAATGTGCTGCTTCTTTTTTCCATTGTTTGATTTTCCACATTCTATTGCTGCCATCAAAAACAAAGTTTTTGCACTGTAGCCGTTTAGCCAGCCAGGCTATCTCAACCTTTGGCTGGTGCATCAGTATAACCACATCTGCATGCGGGGGCAATCGGTTCAGGCAATCGCCGTCTTTGCCATTGATCCATACAATTTGCCTTCTCCGGGTCCGTATGCATGGGTAGCTGATACTGGTTCGGGTTAACCCGCCTTTTTGATCTGCTCCCCAGTACCATTCAGCGGTTGCTATCAGTTGGCGGTTTTGGGCACTGTTTGGGCTGTCATCCATTGCTAGCAGACGTTGTCGATTACCTTCAATCAAATGAATCGCAGCATGGCTGTTGAATTGATAAACAATCAATTTATGTTGATTTAAAAGCTGGTATTTCCGGCTGGCTGCAAAGAAGGTGACAAGAGTCAGGCAGGTGCCTGCCGCCAGTA
>Ga0208361_1000272_pt1 | contig 16947 bp, 14 predicted proteins | sample LakMenEpi05Aug10_FD_150670 | JGI IMG/M metagenome (GOLD analysis project Ga0208361, IMG submission 150670) | Freshwater microbial communities from Lake Mendota, WI - 05AUG2010 deep hole epilimnion (SPAdes) | ecosystem: Environmental > Aquatic > Freshwater > Lake > Epilimnion/Euphotic zone ... | reverse complement strand
AATTTCAAAAAGCCCGATGGTACTGATTCTTATGAGGAGAAAGAGGTAAAGTACACCGTAGGTACACCCAGCGGATTGGTGGTATCAACCGATAGAACCCGTGTATTTTATGTTGGATTAGATAACCCACTCAGTGTTACCGGCGGCAGTGGAGATGAAAAAGTAAATCTCACATTCAGTGGCTCAGGCGTATCGGGTAATAAGACCGGACCCGGACAATACATCGTTACCTGTGCAACTCCCGGACAGGCATCAGTTGTAGCTACCGATGGAAAAAATACACAAAGAATTACCATACCCATCAAAAAGACACCAGATCCCCTGGCAACAGTCGGCGGTAAGGCAGGTGGTGCGATACCGGTTAATGTATTCCGCGCTCAGTTAGGCGTTCTTGCTGAGCTGAAGGATTTCATTTTTGAAGGGGTAAAATTTAATGTGATAGAATACACGATGATCTTTACAGGAAAGGGATTCCCAGAATTAGGGATAGCGGAAATAAAGGGTAGTCCCTATTTTAATGATGACGCAAAACAGTACATCAAACAGTGTAGGGAAGGAACTACTATCATCATTGATGAGATTAAGGTGGTAGGACCTGGCGGCACAAGAAAACTGCAACAAAATTTATCGTTTACGTTACAAAACTAGGGTATGAAGAAGCTATTGATTTTTGGTTGTATCATGACTGGACTCGTTTCTTTGGCAAATGCACAATCTGCCTATAAGAAAAAAACTGGTAATGCTCCTGCTGCTCCAGCACAGCAGCAACCCGCAGCCCCAGCAAATCAAACTCCTGCCACCAAGGCACCAGCCAAATCGAATAAAGGCCTGACGCAGGTTGGCAACGCAACTACTACACCTGCCGCAACTACGCAGCAGGCGTCAGATGCAGGTGCCGGTGCTACCGTTGCTGCAGCCCAGATAGATACGATTCCATTGGAATATGACACAACCAGTAGAATTTCTAAGCCTGAACTTTCTCTTCGTAATCCCTTTGCTACTGACCGTTCACAAAATCGCGACAGAAAGCCTTTGGAATATGAGCACCTGCGCGAAGATGATAACATGTGGAGTGAGTTTATCTGGCGCGAAATTGATGCCAGAGAAAAAATCAACCAAAGTTTCAATTATCCCGGTACCGATGAAAATGGTGACCGCCGTTTCTTCTCTATCCTCGTAAACGCCATTGAGAATGATTCTATCGTTGCGTTTCAGGATGACATGTTTACGCGTCCTTTTTCGACCGATAAAATTCGTCAACAAATCAACGGGCGTTTGGATACTACAGAAGTGCAGGATCTGGTAACAGGCGGAATTGCTAAACGTCAAATAAGTTTTAAAGCATTGTTCTCTTTTGACTCAGTATATACTTTCCGTCTGAAAGAACAAGTATTATTTGATAAAGAGGCAAGCCGCCTTTTTACCCGTATCATAGGCATTGCGCCAATAGCAAAATTCGTGGTAGGCGGAAAATCAGAACCCAAGGCTTTATTCTGGTTATATTACCCCGATCTGAGGAGGGTTTTTGCTAAATTAGATGTATACAATCCTCGCAACTATTCCAGCCGGATGACTTGGGAGGAACTCTTTGAAAGCAGATATTTCAGCAGCTATATTGTGAAGTCAAGCGCGAATAACCCCCAGAATAGAGATCTCCTTCAGATCACGGGCGGCAATAAACTTTTGCGCTTATATGAGGGTGATGCCATCAAAAACCGCATTTTCGACTTTGAGCAAAATCTCTGGCAATACTAACGAGATTTGTTAAATAAACTAACAAAAAAGGGGGCTTTTAGCCCCCTTTTTATTTTGAAAATCAAATACTTAGCAAAAATTTATTCCGTTGTTGGTAGTATGATATTTTAATATTATCTTCGTTACGGTTTTTCATAGGATATTGGATTTTAAAACGGGACTGGATTTTTATCCTGGTCCCTTTTTTTTATCCCTTACTGAAATGATTCATCAGCAATGCTGCCTTCGCAGGACCTATCAAATTTTCCAGTGTTTCTTTTGGCAATGCCTTGATTTTCTTCACGGATGAAAATGTGGTCAACAACAACTCAGCTGTTTTCTTTCCAATACCGGGGATTTCTTCCAATTCATTTTTAAATGTTCCCTTTGAACGTTGGTTGCGGTGAAATTGAATACCAAACCTATGCACTTCATCTCTCACCTGACGAATCAGATTTAAGGCATCGCTGCTCCAGGGCAACTCAATTGAATCTCGGTCACCCGGAAAAAAAATCTCCTCCTTATTTTTTGCTAAACCAACTACGGTCATCTTACCGCTGAGACCTAACTGTTGCAGACTTTCAAGCGCAGCATTCAATTGGCCTTTACCTCCATCGATTACAACCAGATCAGGTAAAGGGTCACCAGCTTCTGTCAAGCGCTTATATCTTCTGTAAACTACTTCACGCATGGTAGCAAAATCATCAATACCCGTGACGGTTTTTACATTGAAGCGGCGATAATTTTCTTTACTGGGTAATCCATTTATGAAACATACCATCGCCGACACCGGATATCCTCCCTGAAAATGGCTGTTATCAAAACATTCTATGTGATCGGGTAATACCGGCAGGCGGAGCAGTTCTTGCAATGCTTCCAGTGTTTTCAATTGTTTTTCGGGTGTGTGGCTGTTGGTGTGCAGCGATTTCTTATGCTGTAGATCTTGTTTATAGTAGTTTACATTTTTTAAGGAGAGCTCCAGTAGTTTCTTTTTATCTCCAGCCTTGGGAACAATTACTGTCACATCTTTTTCCGGATAATCAATTGCAAGTGGCACCACAATTTCGGCTGCCATACTATTGAATTTATGGCGGATATTCAAAATCGCAAAGGCAAGTACCTCCTCATCAGATTCTCCCAATGATGTGTCGAGCTGAACATGGTGTGTTTGAATGATGGTTCCATTTTGTACCATCAGGTAATTCACAAAGGCTGTCGCATCATCTCTCAGTAATGTGAAAACATCAAGGTTGCCCTGAAGTTTACCAACGATCACAGACCGAGCCTGGTATTCTTCCAAATAGGATAATCTTTTTTGTATGGTAGCAGCCTCCTCAAATCGAAGCGCCTCTGCCGCTTCCTTCATATTTTTCTTCAATAGGGCGGTGACCGGCTGTAGATTACCTTTTAGAATATTCCTCACCTGCTGAAGTGACTCATTATAGTCTGCCTCCGTCTGCTTTCCCTCACAAGGACCTTTGCAGTTGCCAAGATGGTATTCAAGACAAAGCTTAAAACTTCCTTTGGCTATTTTTTTCTCGGTCAGTGCAAGTTTACAGGTACGCAGGGGAATCATTTGCTTTACCAGTTCCATCAGTTCCCGAACTCTTCCTACCGAAGTAAAGGGGCCCAGGTATTCTGATCCGTCAGCATATCTCTTTCGGGTAAGGAATACCCTGGGGAAGGACTCCTTTTTGATGACGATATAGGGATAGGTCTTATCATCTTTCAACAATATGTTATAGCGGGGATGATATTCTTTGATGAGTGCATTTTCCAGCAGAAAGGCATCCTGTTCAGAATCAACAATGGTATATTCAATCTTTTGGATTCTTTTAACCAGTTCATGCGTTTTGTAAGAAGTTCGGGTGGGCGTAAAATAAGATGCTACCCTTTTACGCAGGTCTTTTGCCTTACCTACATACAGTAAGCGGCTGTTCTCTCCATAATACTGGTAAATACCCGGTAAATGTGGTAGTCCAGGTGCTATCGCGGCAAACTCTTCCTGCGTCATGGTTGCGGATCGTTTTCAGGTATCCAGGAGACATCCATCACTACTGTTTCTGTTTGGGAGGAGTCAGATACATTGGTCTCCCTGGTAATCATACAACCTTTATTGGTTCGCCAACTCAGGTGTTCATTGATCAATTGGTTTGACCTGGTATAGGTTCTGCGTATATCTATTCTTTTTACCTGCTGTGATTTTTCACTCAAAAGAATATCGAGGTAGTCGATTTCTTCATTACTTCTTGAAACTGGTCGATAACTCAGCGTATAGCTCTGTGTGCTTAAATCATGCATCAGGGTCTCATTGTATCTGTATTTATTGGCTGTAAAAGATGTAATAGCATCTAAGAAAACATTTGACAAGAGCAGGAAGGAGTCACGGGTTAATGGTTGTGCTGTTTTTACATTATTTCGGGAAAGACGAATGGTTCTCGGAAGATTACGCAGATCATTCTCATGGATCTGTTCTTGCATATAAGATAGCAGCGGATAATAATGTGCGGTATCTCCAATGGTAAGCGGGGTTTGCTTTTCCGTTGGATTTTTACAGGCCACGAGGCAGCAAAGCAAGAAGAATAACAGGCAACAGCACTTTGTCATAGGACAAAATTATCTAAAATAAATGAAGGGTAGTTTCTTTGCCCTTGGTAAGCGGGCTGCTTTATTTCCGATAGGCACGGGTAATGCTCATCCGGATGCCATAGTCAACCAGGTTTTCCCGAATGGGGTAAAGATTGGAATAGGTAGGCATGTGCTGATAGCGAACCTGTGGTCCAACGGAAAGGGTAGCACTTCGGGTGGCATATGTCAGCTGAATACCCGCAGCTGAATTGATGTTCCACTTTCGTAAGAGATCATTGCCTTCAGTGTAATGCTTATAATCGGAAGAGAGTAACCAGGTATTCGCTTGAATGGAAAAGGTCGGTTGTACCGATGCTTCCGCTGTCAGACCCCATTTTTTTCCCTCCAGCACTTTCCACTGGATGCCCACCGGGGCTGACACCTGATAAAGGTCGTTGTGCAGGGTAGTGGCGCGATAACCATTGTTATTGTTATAAGGCGAATAAAAGCTGATGGTTTCAATGCCTCTGTTGTTCACAAGTGACAGGGAAGTCAAATCGCGCGTACGTGACATGAATGTTTCTATATCGTATCTGCGCAGGTTCAATTGAACGCCTGTCGTCAGTTGAAGACGATTGGTAATGGAATAGAGGACGTTAAAACCCAATTCCCAACCTACTGAGGAACGATGACGAACAATATCATTTACTCCGGCAGGTACACTACTGCTGATGGGTAAGCTGTTAGCAGCAGTATTCGCTGTATTTCCCGACTGAATGATTTCTTTCAGTTTGGCATCGGTCAACCGGCGGAAACTCACTGAAGGTGTCAAATAGAACTGAAATCCTATTTTGGAATTTTTTACTTTAACAGGACTATTTCCAGTGAAAGGAAATGCCTGAAGAAATTCATCTGTCGTTTGCTGGGTATTTCCTTTAGCAGTTTCCAACGCATGAAGCGCAGCAGCAGCACTGGTGATCGATTCATCGGCTTTATTTTCTTCAGCTCCCACTTCCTGTAAAATGGATGCGCCACTAGTATTATCCACTTCTATATGAACGAGAACGGGTGTTCTTTCGGCAAGGATGGATGAACTCCAATCACTTACCAATGGTCGCGTATTTCGCTCAAATGAGACCATTGGTGCAGGCCCTGCGACAACTTTTACCGGTGCCTCCATATCCATAACCGGAGCGGTTTGAATCGCAGCGATTGTCGTGAGGGTAATATGATCCGGTGCGATACTGCTTAGGTAAGACTTGTTTTTTTCATCCGGGTTCAAATCCGATGAGGGGGTTGTTCCGTTAACAACAACCAGGTTTTTTACTGGGATAATGGGTAACTGATGGTGGTTAGACCGATTGTTTAATAGGGTTGCCACCACCAATGCTGAAATGATGAAGAGTGAAATAAAAGTAAGTGCTGGCCAGGAACGGTTGCCATGCAGGTCTGTTCTGATCTGGTTCCAAACCTGATCAGAAGGGTACATGCGATGACTTTTTACAGATTCCTGCAAAAATGTCTCGAATGATTCTTCCTGTAGTTGCCGTTTTTTCATATGCACCGTTGGTTCCTACTTCCCTGCTGTCGCCAACCAGGAGAGATCTTCTCCGGATGTCGGCTGTTCTATGATTCTTTTCTTTATCAAAATATTTTCCAGCATATTTTTTGAACGGGTATACTGACTGCGGCTTGTGCTTTCACCTATCTCCAGCATTTCGCCAATCTCCCGGTGGCTGTAACCTTCAATTGCATACAGAATTAAAACAGTTCTGTAACCTACAGGTAACAACCTGATACATTCCACTACTTGTTTTGCCTGCATCATTGAGGGAAGGGTTTCTTCCTTCACATGAACAATGTCAGCCTCCGACAATTCAATGTTCTCATTGAATTTCCGGTTTCTCTTCAGAAAATTGATGCAGGTATGAACAATGATTCGCCTGATCCAGCCCTCGAAAGAGCCTTTATTCTGAAAAGTATGTATATGGGTAAAAACCTTGATAAACGCCTCTTGGAGCATATCTTCCGCATCCTCCCTGCTGGGAGAGAAGCGGTAGCAGATGCTGAGCATTTTGGGACTGTACTGGTTGTACAATTCCCGCTGCGCAGCAGCATCATTTTCAAGGCAGCCTGCAATAATGGCCTGCTCCGTCATGAGGGTGGATTAATTACCCTAAATATAGACAAATTTTTTCTCCCAACGCTGCATCTGATTCCCCGTATTCTACGAATAAAATAAAAATTGCATATAATATTCTTTTTTACTCAGAGCAGCATCTAGAGAAAATCTTGTATCTTACTACATTGAGTAATCATCCCATGCTGCGTAGAAAATTTTTATCCAGTGTGCTTCCCATCGCTCAATCTATTCCTACAGCGTTGGAAGAACAGCAGTTTTTACCCCCTGGCGGGGGCATAACACCCTATTCCGGTACCTGGTCAAGACCTCAGGTCATTCATCTGTTGAAAAGGACCATGTTTGGTGCCAAGCCGGAAGACATTACCTATTTTTCCTCCCGAAGCTTTAGCGCGGCCATCGATGAATTGCTGAATCCTACCGCTCCCTTGCCACCACCACCAGTAAAAGACTACACACCGGGTATCAATGTTCTTCGTCCGGATAGTAATATTGCCCCCGGCACCACCTGGGTGAATGATTTGGGTGCTGATGGAAACTTGAATTTCAATAGAATCAGTTCCTTGCGCAAATGGTGGATGGGGAACCTCATTAATCAGGACAGAAGTATTCGGGAAAAAATGAACCTCTTCTGGCACAATCATTTTGCCACCGAAACAGATACCATTGGTAATCCCATCCTGATTTATCGACACCATACTTTATTGCGTACACAAGCATTGGGCAACTTTAAGGCGTTGACACGTGCGATGACCCTGGATCCGGGCATGCTCGTTTATTTGAACGGCCAATTCAATACATTCACCGCACCGGATGAAAATTATGCACGTGAACTGCAGGAACTTTTTTGCTGTGGAAAAGGCCCCAATTCAAAGTTTACTGAAGATGATGTAAAAGCCGCTGCCCGTGTGTTGACCGGATGGCGAATCAATTCAACAACCGGAACAGCATTTTTTGATGTAAACAGACATGATAAAAATGCAAAAAGCTTCTCCTCGTTCTATAATAATACGGTGATTGCCGGTCGTTCCACTGCTACCGGAGGCGAACAAGAATTAGATGATCTGCTGAACATGATCTTTGCTACGCAAGAAGTAAGTAAATTCATATGCCGTCGTTTATATCGCTGGTTCATTTATTATGATATCGATGCCACCGTAGAAGCCACCATCATCACTCCGCTGGCTAATATCTTTGTTCAGAACAACTATGAGATAAAGCCAGTATTAGAAGCTCTGCTGAAAAGTGAACACTTCTTCCATTCCCTCACCATTGGCTGTCAGATCAAGAGTCCGATTGATCTGGTGGTGGGCTTGTGCCGTGAGTTTGGAGTGGCATTGCCACCGGCGAGTGATTACCTGACGAACTACGGACATTTCAATTACCTGTTTTCCTGGGCGATGAATATGCAACAAATGATTGGAGATCCTCCGGATGTAAGCGGCTGGAAAGCCTATTACCAAGAACCCATGTTTTACGAAGTATGGATCAATAGTGATACACTTCCGAAACGGAATCAATTCACAGATACCATCGTTGTGAATGGCTATACTTTCAATGGATATAAGATTGTTATTGATGCAGCTGAGTGGGCTAAGAAGCTGTCTGCCCCGGGCGACCCCAATCAGTTGATCAACGATATAACGGCTATTCTTTTCCGCCTCGATATTTCCACAGCATCCAAGAATCAACTAAAGCGCGATATTTTGTTGGCAGGACAGGCATTGGATCATTATTGGACGGATGCCTGGAATCTATTTATTTCCAATCCGGGTAATACACCCAACACCAATTTTGTTCGCACGAAATTGCGGGACTTATTAAAATACCTGATGAATTTATCAGAATATCAATTGTGTTAACATATTCACCAGTCATTCAATCATGAAAAGAAGAGCATTCCTACAGAAATCGTTGCCGGCCGGCATCCTGCTGCCTTCCTTCATGAATGGGTTTTCATTCCGTGCTTTTGGTATGGCAAGCCCCGAGTTATCTGCTCTTCTTCAGCCGGTAACGGAAACCGATCACGTATTGGTGATCGTGCAACTGAATGGAGGGAATGACGGTCTCAATACAGTTATTCCTATCGAGTATTTCAATAATTATGTAAATGCCCGCAGTAATGTATACATTCCCCAGGATAAGGTATTACCCCTGAATGGGAAAGTGGGTCTGCATCCTGCGATGACTGGCATGGGCGAACTTTATAAGGAAGGACAATTAAAAGTCGTGAATTCAGTAGGGTATCCCCAGCCAAATTTTTCGCATTTCCGAGCTACTGATATTTGGATGAGTGCCAGCGACACGGCTACTATTGTTAATTCCGGCTGGGCGGGTAGATACCTGAATTACGAGTACCCGAATTTCCCCAATGGTTATCCGAATTCCAGTATGACCGATCCTTTGGCGATACAGATTGGTTCGGTTACCTCCCTCACATTTCAGGGACCTGCTGTGAGCATGGGCATGAGTATCAGCAGTGCCACCAATTTTTATAACCTGATCAACGGTGTCGCAGATCCGGTACCCAATACGCCGGCAGGAAAAGAGTTGGCGTATATACGTTCCGTATCACAACAAACACAGCAATACGCTACCGTAATAAAAAATGCAGCTGCCAAAGTAACACGTCAGGTAAATTATCCTACGCCCAATCCTTTGGCTGACCAGTTGAAAATTGTAGCCAGACTGATTGCCGGCGGATTGAAGACACGTGTTTACATGGTAAGTTACGGTGGTTTCGATACCCATTCGGCGCAGGTGAATTCTAACGACACTACTACAGGCGCTCATGCTAACCTATTAAAGAATGTAAGTGCTGCCATCAAGGCTTTCCAGGATGATTTGCGTATGCTCGGTTCTGATGAGCGCGTTGTTGGCATGACTTTCTCCGAGTTTGGACGTCGGGTGAAAAGCAATGCGAGCACCGGTACTGACCACGGCTCCGCTGCACCCCTCTTCCTCTTTGGTAAAAATGTAATGGGGGGTGTGTTGGGTGATACGCCTATTTTACCTGCCAACGCAACCGTGGGTGATAATGTACCCTTTCAGTATGATTTTCGAAGTGTATATGCTACCCTGCTCTCCAAGTGGCTCTGTGTGGATGATAAAGATTTGCAGCAGATTATGCTGAAAAATTTCCAGCAGCTATCCCTGGTGCAGTCCATTGGTTGTAAGAAACCGGTGGACCTGTCTGGTGAGCAACTCATCAGTAATTATCCAAATCCGTTTACTTCTTCTACTGTTATCACCTTTAAAACGGCCGGCGGTCATACCCTGATACAAGTGATGGATGCCTCCGGACGAGTGGTCGCTAATTTGACCGATAAGGATTATCCTGCGGGCACTTACACCATCGTGTTCAACAGCGGAATTTTACCCAGCGGCATGTATTATGCCCGCTTACAAAATATGGCCATTCAACAGGTTCGTCCGATGTTGAAGGTGAAGCCATAAAGAACCACTCGATATAGTTTCGTAATTTGCGGCATGGAATTATCGATTAATACACCTGCCCTTCTCTTTCCTGCCATCAGTCTGGTGATGTTGGCATATACCAATCGCTTTCTTGCGTTGTCGAGTCGTGTGCGAAACTTACATGATAAATATGTGTCGCACGATCAGAAGCAAATCATTTGGGGTCAAATTAAAAATCTTCGCTACCGCCTGAAGTTGGTGAAGCACATGCAAACGCTGGGGGTAATGAGCTTCCTGATGTGCATCTGCTGTATGTTTCTCATTTATCTGAACTTCGATGTGTTGGCTCAGATAGTATTTGGTATCAGCCTTTTACTTTTTGCCGGCTCACTATTACTGTCATTACTGGAGATTCGGCTTAGCACACGGGCCATCGAGTTGGAGTTGAGTGATATGGAGGGAATGGAAGACCCCTCTGTATTGGAGTACCTTAAAAATAAGCTGGAAGGGAAAGAATGATAGTGCCGACAAATGACTTATACCGTTGTCTGTGCAGGTATGGGTAATTTCCTTTCTCCAATTTGCTGGCGCCACATCGCATAATACAACCCTTTCTCAGTCAGTAATTCAGCGTGTGTGCCTGTTTCTATGATCTGTCCTTTCTCTAATACATAAATCCTGTCTGCGTGCATGATGGTACTCAGTCGGTGGGCAATCATCACGGTAATCTGACTTTTTTCAGCAGAGATCGAGCGAATGGTATTTGTGATTTCATCTTCCGTGATGCTATCAAGTGCAGAAGTGGCTTCATCGAAGATCAGCAGGTTGGGTTGTCTAATCAGCGCTCTGGCAATGGATAATCGTTGTTTTTCTCCTCCACTTAATTTGAGTCCGCCTTCCCCTATCATTGTATCGATTCCCTTCTCTGCGCGGGCCAGCAGTTTTCCGCAGCTGGCTTTTTGCAGGGCTTCCTGTAGTTGTTCTTCTGAAGCTGTTGGGCAAACGAACAATAGGTTTTCACGAATGGAACCGGCAAATAACTGGGTGTCTTGCGTTACAAAACCTATCTGACTCCGCAGCTCATCGAATACAATGTCTTCACTATTGATGTGGTTAAAACGGATGTTACCCTGTTGGGTATGATAGAGTCCTACCAATAATTTCATGAGGGTACTCTTACCTGCACCACTGGGACCTACAAAAGCAATGGTTTCTCCCCTCGACACTTCGAAACTCACATTTTCGAGGGCAGGATAGATGGCAGTCTGGTGCTTGAAAGAGATACCACTGAAGCTTAACTGTTCGATATGACCTACTTTACTGGGGTGGGTTGGTTTGGGTTCTGCCGGCTTCTGCATTAACTGATGAAAATTATTCAGTGACGCTTCTGCTTCGCGATATGCCAGAATAATATTTCCTATTTCCTGCAGTGGGCCAAAAATGAAAAAAGAATAGAAGGTCAGGGTCATCACCTCACCTGCGGTGAGTTTTCCTTTGAAAACCAGCCACAGCAAGGTAAACATGATTATCTGCCGTAAAAAATTCACAAAGGTACCCTGGATGAAACTGAGGGAGCGAATGCTTTTTACTTTTCTAAGCTCGAGTCCAAGTATCTTATAAGTATTCTTATTCAGTCGGGTTATCTCCTGATCGGTTAGTCCCAAGCTCTTCACCAATTCAATATTCCGTAGGCTCTCTGTAGTACTGCCGGCCAGCATGGTTGTTTCCTTTACAATACTTTTCTGTATCAGTTTAATCTTTTTGCTGAGCAGACTGGTTAATACCGAAAGAAAAATGATGCCGAGGGTGTAGATGGGCATGATGGACCAGTGCAGGCGGAAGGAATAGATAGAAATGAAAACGATGCCGACGAGAATCCCAAAGAGTACGTTGATAAAAGATATGATGAATTTCTCTGTATCAGCTCTTACTTTGGTGAGGATGGATAAAGTTTCTCCACTGCGCTGGTCTTCGAATTCCTGGTAGGGAAGTTCCATCGAATGTTTGAGTCCGTCGGTAAATATTTTTGCACCAAATTTTTGTACGATTACGTTGCTGAAATAATCCTGAAATGCTTTGGCAATTCTCGATATCATTGCCACGCTGACCAATATTCCGAGAACACCCAATACACCCCAGATGAATTCTTCCTGTGTGCGGGTGCCGGTAACAATGAATTTTTTTCCGGCATCAAAATAGCCTTTCTCAAAGGGGTGAAAGGCATATAGATCAAGCAGTTTCCCAAAAAAATAGGGGTCCAGCATGGAAAAAGACTGGTTAATGGCTGCCAGCAGCAAGGCCAGTGCTACGAGCCAGCGATAAGGTTTCAGGTATTGTAATAACAATTTCATAATCTATATTTTTCAGCTCATGGACTTACGCTATCTGCAAAGGTGATGTAAAGGTCTGAAAAAGGCGGTTTTTTTTATTGAGTGGGGCTGCAGGTGCGGTTATCCCCTGATTGTGAACAACTAAGCACCGCAGGGTGAGGGGCATGCTTTTGCATTTGAGTAAATTACAGAAAACGATTATATGCGCTGGAGAAAATTCAATGGGGAATCAATTGCTCAGCCAATTCAGGATGCAGTCAGGGAAACAATACAAGAGGAAGTGTCTCGTGGCATTAAGCTAAAAGTATGTATTGGAACTGACAGTCAGGTGAAAGCTGATATCACCGAGTTTGCCACTGTCATCGTTTTTTTACGCGAGCATGCCGGTGGCTTCATGTATATTCACAATGAAAAAGTTCGGCAGCATTTTCACATAAAAGAACGGATGCTGATGGAGGTAGCAAAAAGTATTGAAGTGGCCTATGCGCTATGCGATACTTTCATTGAATATGGCGTTGATATGGAGGTACACGCAGACATCAATACCAATCCGCAATTTAAAAGCAATGATGCGTTGCGCGAAGCGATGGGTTATATTCTCGGCATGGGTTTTGCCTTTAAGGCTAAGCCGGAAGCATTTGCCAGCAGTTGCTGTGCCGATAAAATGGTGAATTGATAATCCATTAAGATGCATTGCGCTCTTCCAGCAACCTATTCTTTTCTTCCAGGTAGCGGAGCAATTCCTCCTTACCGGCTTGTTTTACCGAACTGGTAATGAAGAAGCGGGGCAAGAACTGCCAGTCTTTTTTCAAATCTTCCTCCCATGCCTTGATATGACGCGTAACGGCACCGGGCTTCGTTTTATCGGTTTTGGTGAAGACCAGCGAGAAGGGAACTTTCCAGTGATCGAGTTGGTTGATAAACTCGCGGTCAATATTTTGTGGGGGATGTCGGCTGTCGATTAATACAAAAACTTCAGTCAGATTTTTTCTTTGTCTCAGATATCCGGCAATCATTTTTTCCCATTGCTCTCTTTCTGTTTTGGAAGCGCGGGCATAGCCATAGCCGGGTAGGTCAACGAGGTACCAATTTGTTTTTTTTCTTTTATCATCTAAACGACTGCCGATGATCTCAAAATGATTAATCAGTTGTGTCTTTCCCGGTGTGGCTGAGGTTTTCGCGAGGTTCTTTTGTCCGGTCAATAAGTTAATCAGGGATGATTTACCTACATTACTTCGACCTATGAAGGCATACTCCGGCCTGTCGGGTTTCGGACATTGTTCAACCTTGGCGGAAGAGATAAGGTACCTGGCCTGGATAATGGGCATACATCGGTGGCATTAAAAAATGCGTTTATTTTTTTCTTTTCATGATCAGACTATCGGCGGGGTATTGTCTTTTCATGCTATCAAGTACTGATTCACTCCATTTTATCACTAATTGTCTTTCTGCATCTGTTAGTCTGGCCTCCTTGTGAATAACAGTGTAAGATTCAAGTGGCATTTCGCCTGACTTTAACTGTTCAATACATTCTTCCATTTTATGGTATTGCTTTGCTATTCTGTAACCTCCGAATTCATTTAGGTTGAAATGTTTTTTCCCGTCTTGAATGTGATCATTCAGCCACCATGTAACAGGTTGAATCTCGGCATAAATCGGGTAGTTGGTATTATTCGAATGGCAGTCATTACAGGCTTTATTGAATATGGTGGCTACGCTGTCGGGAACGGGATAGCTCAGGGAGATGTCTTTTGATTTATCGCCGGAGTTATTCTTGGCAGGTCTGAATGCCTGAATGATGATGAAGGCAGCCAGCAGGAGCAGCAGGATTTTTTTTGTCATGTAGCTGATTTTTAATGAAATAACTAATGTAAAGTAAGCATAAATTATTTTCCTTCTTCAACTATCAGCAGATTCCCCGTCATCTCTGCCGGAACGGGCAGTTCCATCAGGTAGAGTATGGTAGGTGCCAGGTCGCCCAGTTTTCCCGGTCGTAGCTTGCCTTTGAAATGCTGATCAACAAGAATCAGCGGTACCGGATTCAGGGTATGGGCCGTATTGGGTGACCCATCTTCATTGATCATATAATCTGCATTGCCATGATCTGCTGTCACTAAAATTGTATATCCTTGGTTGCGTGCTGCTGTTACCACACGATTCACACAGGCATCAACCGTTTCAACGGCTTTGATGGCTGCTGAAAAAATACCGGTATGTCCAACCATGTCAGCATTGGCAAAGTTGAGGCAAATAAAATCTGCTGTGCCTTTTTCTATTTCGGGAATCAGGCTGTCGGTTAGTTCATAAGCACTCATTTCGGGCTGCAGATCATAGGTAGCAACTTTTGGGGATGCGGCCATGATTCTGCTTTCACCAGGGAAGGGATCTTCTCTCCCTCCATTAAAAAAGAAAGTTACGTGCGGATATTTTTCTGTTTCTGCTATGCGTATCTGCTTTTTTCCATGGGCTGCCAGTACTTCACCAAGGGTATTGTTGAGGTTATCGTTTTCAAAGATGACACCCACGCCCCGGAAGGTCTGGTCATACTGCGTCATAGTTGTGTAGGTCAGCGATAATTTTTTCATCCCAAAATCGGGGTAATCTTTTTGGGTGAGCACGCTTGTAATCTCGCGGCAGCGATCTGTTCTGAAATTGAAGCAAATGACAGCATCCCCATCCTGTATCGTTGCTATGGGTTTACCATTCTCTTGCACAAGCACTGTAGGAAGAATGAATTCATCGGTTTTGCCATTATCATACGAGGCTTCGATGGCGGCTAATGCAGATGATGCGGTCGGTCCTTCCCCCTTCACCAGGCAATTGTAGGCGAGTTGTACCCGTTCCCAGCGCTTATCGCGGTCCATGGCATAATACCTGCCACTGACAGTTGCTATTTTTCCAATAGATCCTTGTAAAAATGTTTCCAGATCGCTTACAAAAGCGCGACCGCTTTTTGGATCAGTATCCCGACCATCGGTAAATAAGTGAATGTACACACGGGTAAGGCCCTGACTTTTACAAAGTTCACAAATGGCTTTCAGGTGGTCGGTATGGGCATGTACACCGCCATCACCTAGCAGTCCCATCAGGTGCAAGGCCTTATCTGCATCCTTAGCTGTTTTCAGGGTATTCAGGAGGGTAGGATTGGAAAAAAAACTAGCATCCCGGATGGCCACATGAATACGTTGTAATTCCTGGTATACAACCCTGCCGGCACCAATATTGAGGTGACCTACTTCGCTGTTGCCCATTTGTCCGTCTGGCAGGCCAACAGCTTCCCCACAGGTGATCAGGGTAGTAGTTGGATATTGTTCAGTGATGGAACGCACGAATGGCACATTTGCCTGTTGGATGGCATCAGCCGCCGGCACCCGGCCCAGCCCCCATCCGTCCATGATTATCAGTACTACTTTCTTGTTCATATACAAATTTACAATTTTACCAAGGAAGCTATTTGTATATCTTTTGTGAAATACCTGCAGAATGGTACTTTTGGCATACTATTCGCATAATTGAGAAAAAATGTATGTTATGAGGTGGATGCTTCTGCTTTTCTTTTTAGCAAGTAATTCTTGGTTGATGGCCCAGCAGCAGGATGTGGATGAATTGCTGACTGCCTTGAAATCGGGTAATGCTACCCAGGTAGCTGAGCATTTTGATGCGATGGTGGATATTAAGTTTCCGGACAAAGATGAAATTAAAAATGTCGGAAAGAACCAGGCAGAAATTGCCCTGCGTAATTTTTTCACTGAAAATGGTATTCGTGGTTTTGAAAAAGTTTCCGACCGTGAGATTGGAAATACCATGTATATGACCGGCCGGCTGATCAATGGAAACAAAGGGTATAGTATTACGTTGATGTTGCGTGTTATCCGCGGCAAGCACTACATCATTACTGTCAGGATCAATTGATTAATCGTCCTTTCCTGCTCAACCTTATTTATATCAAGCTATGATGGATACGTACGAAAAGCGATTACATCAATTGCTGAGCATGGCCTTGCAGGAAGATGAGGGCTCCGGTGATCACAGCACATTGAGTTGTATCCCGGCCGGCAAATCCGGTAAAGCAGTGCTCAAAGTTAAGCAAGCCGGTATTTTGGCGGGGATGCAGGTAGCTGCCACCATTTTCCGCCTGCGGGAAGCCGATACAGTATTCATTCCTCTTATGGAAGATGGACAGTCGATGCAGCCCGGGGATATTGCATTTGAGGTGGAAGCAGATATGCGCACCCTGCTTACCTGTGAGCGGCTGGTATTGAATTGTATGCAGCGCATGAGTGGTATTGCAACCCTTACACGCAGCTATGTTGACTTATTACAGGGGCTGCCTACGCGATTACTGGATACACGAAAAACCACCCCTAATTTCAGGTTATTGGAGAAGGAAGCCGTTCGTATTGGTGGTGGTTACAATCATCGCTTCGGTCTGTACGATATGATCATGTTAAAAGATAATCACATCGATTTTTGTGGTGGAATTGCTTCAGCCATCCGCTCGGCACATGCTTATGTTTTATCTTCCGGACTACCCCTCGCTATTGAGGTGGAAGCAAGAGATTTATCGCAGGTAGAAGAGATCTGTCGGGAAGGAGCGGGAAAAGTTTTGCGCATCATGCTCGATAATTTTACGCCTGAAGCCGTGAAGGAAGCTGTTGTATTCATTGACGGTCGATTTGAAACGGAAGCCAGTGGTGGTATGCGTAAGGATAATTTACTTGCCTATGCCCAAACCGGGGTCGATTATATCAGCGTGGG
>Ga0208361_1000271_pt1 | contig 17017 bp, 17 predicted proteins | sample LakMenEpi05Aug10_FD_150670 | JGI IMG/M metagenome (GOLD analysis project Ga0208361, IMG submission 150670) | Freshwater microbial communities from Lake Mendota, WI - 05AUG2010 deep hole epilimnion (SPAdes) | ecosystem: Environmental > Aquatic > Freshwater > Lake > Epilimnion/Euphotic zone ... | reverse complement strand
TGATTGGAGCCAGGTTTGATCCGCTGGGATCAGACCGCCAGGCGGGCGCGGCCGCGCTTGCGGCGGGTGCGGATCACGCGGCGGCCGGTGTGGCTGCGCATGCGCACGCGAAAACCGGATACCCGCTTGCGCTTCCGGCTGGTTCCTTCAAGGGTCCGCTTGGTCATGGCTCCGGCTCGGCTGCGCCTTCAACGTCGATCCACCAACCTATCAGCTGGCTGGTGGCGCTCAGTTGTTGGGGGGATCGATCTGGATCAGCCAGCTGCCCAGATAGCCCGAGATCGGCACATCGCCGGGGGCCTGGGCCAGCGCATTGAACTGATACATGCCCACGTTGAACGGGTTGAACAGATTCATGTACACGCCGATGGTCTTGCCCACGGGAACTGGTGTCTCGGGGAAGATCTCGACGGCCGTGCTGTCCTTCGAAACCTCCACCACGGCAGGAATCACCTTCTCGCAGCGGGTGCGGGCGAGCATGCCACCTTCCTTCATGTAGCAGAGCTGCACGTTCTTGGGATCGATGTCCACATCGAAACTCTTGGGGATGCCCACGGAGAGTTTGAGAATCGCGGTATTGCGGTCCTTCGGTTTGAGGATGAGGTAGTACTCCGATCGCTTCAGCCGCTGGGTTTCGGTCATGAAGAAGTAGAGCCTTCGGTAGTCGCGGCTGTTATCCCAGCGGAACTCCACCAGGCCGGGTGTGCCCTGGGCGCGGGCGCCGGGCGGGGCGGCGATGGGTGCCAGCAGGGGCGACAGGGCGGTGCCGATGCCGGCCAGGCCCAGGGCGGCGGCCACGGCGGTGCCGGTGGCGGCGCTGCGGTTGAGAGACCGGAAGAAAGACATGGAGGTGTGGGAGGAGGCGGCAGCCTGCGCGCGTAGGCCTGCTGAAATTCTCGGCAGGCTTGCCGCTGCACTCAGGGGGCAGTGGGCGGCCGGGCAGCTGGCAGATGTGACCAGGTGCGACTCAGTCTGCGCGATGAACCAGGTCTGGGCGTAGCCGCGCCGCTTCGCGCAGGTAGGCGTGGCAGACCGGCCGCCCCGGCGCCAGCCAGGCGTGGGCCAGCAGTCGGATGCAGCGCGGCAGGTCTCCCTGCACGGCCATCTGCTGGCAGTCCAGCAGGGCCACCGCATCCCAACCGGGGCGGCGCCGGGCGATGGCGGCGGGGAAGCAGGCATCCAGATCTGCTGTCACCGAGAAGGTGACGGAGAGAACCTGCTCGCCTGCCAGGCCGTTGCGCTGCACGAGCGCATCCAGCAGTTCGGCCACGGCCTCGGCGATCGCTTCGCAGGAGTTGGCGCTGACGGTGGTGGCCCCGCGCAGGGCCCGCAGCTGGAGGAGGTCGCTCATGGGCGATGCAGCCAGAGGGGTTGACCGCTCCAGGCCAGTTCCAGTTGCAGGCTCTCGCTCAGCTGGCCCAGCAGCGAACGCCCGGGGATGAAGCCGGGGATGCGCTTGCCCGGTTTGCCGAAGGTGATCGGGCGCGTCTTCTCGACGTCGAGCTCGGCCAGCTGGCAGGCGAGCCGGCGGGCGTCCTCCTCATCGCCCAGCGCGTCCACCAGCCCCAGCGTCTGTGCCTGGGCGCCGCTGAACACCCGGCCGTCGGCGAAGGCGCGCACCACCTCCTCGCTGAGGCCGCGGCCTTCGGCCACGGCCGCCACGAACTGGTCGTAACTGGAATCGATCAGGCTCTGCAGCAGCTCACGCTCCCCGTCCGTGAGGGCCCGATCCGGCGAGAGGATGTCTTTGTAGAGGCCGCTCTTCACGGTCTCGAACTGGATTCCGATCCGCTCCAGCAGCCGCGAGAGGTTGTTGCCGCGCAGGATCACGCCGATGGAGCCTGTGATCGTGCCTGGGTTGGCCACGATCTTCTCCGCCGCCACGCCCACATACACGCCGCCGGAGGCGGAGATGTTGCCGAAGCTCGCCACCACCCGGCAGCCCTTGGCGCGCAGGCGGCCGATGGCGGCGTGGATCTCCTGGCTGTCGCCAACGGTGCCGCCCGGGCTGTCGATCCGCAGCAGCAGCGCGGGGCACTCACGCTCTTCCACCTCCCGCAGCGCCTTGAGAACGCGGCTGCGGGTGCTGCCTGAAATCGGCCCTTCGATGGCGATGCGCGCCAGCTTGCGGCGGGACTTGCGGCGCCAGGGCCAGGCCATTGATGCACTGAGGAGTGGCTGGATCTTAAAAAGGTGGGCCAAGCCGGCTTGAACTGTGACGTGGCGCTGGCTGTTGATGCTGCTGCCCTTCGCGCTCTGGGGCACGGCGATGGCGGCTATGAAACCGCTGCTGGACGGGGCCGGCCCGCTCACCCTCGCCTGGCTGCGGCTGCTGCCGGCGGGGCTGGTGCTGCTGCTGGCGGCCTCGCTCTGGCGCGGCAGCGGCAGCCCTGGCTGGCGTGTGGATCGGCGCGACTGGGGCTGGTTGCTGCTGTTCGCGCTGGTGGATGCCACCGCCTTTCAGGGCCTGCTGGCGCGCGGGCTGGTGGGCACCGGTGCGGGGCTGGGGTCGGTGCTGATCGATTCGCAGCCCCTGGCGGTGGCCCTGCTGGCCCGCAGCCTCTTCGGTGAAGCGATCAACCCGGTGGGCTGGTTCGGGCTGCTGCTGGGCCTGCTCGGCATCCTCTGCCTGGGCCTGCCGGCATCGCTGCTGCGGCACTGGTGGCTGATGGGCCCGTCGGTGCTCACGGAGCGGGCCTGGAGCCATGGCGAGCTGTGGATGCTGGCGGCGGCCCTGGCGATGGCCCTCGGCACCGTGATCAGTCGCTACGCCTGCCGCCACAGCGATCCGGTGGCGGTGACGGGGTGGCACATGCTGCTGGGCGCCTTGCCGCTGCTGCTCGGATCGGCCCTGGCTCCGCTCGTCGATCCGGCGGCACCGGCCTTCTGGCCCAGCTGGAGCGGCATCGACTGGGCGCTGATGGCCTACGCGGCTCTGTTCGGCAGTGCCCTGGCCTACGGATTGTTCTTCTGGTTCGCCAGCCAGGGGGATCTCACCAGCTTCACCTCGCTCACCTTCCTGACACCGGTGTTCGCCCTGCTCTGCGGCGTGGTGCTGCTGGGGGAAGGCCTGCGGCCGCTGCAGTGGTGCGGTGCCGCCCTCGCCCTGGTGAGCGTGCTGCTGATCAACAGGCGCGCCCAGCTCTGGCAGCCTCCGGCCAGTCTGCAGGGATCGGCTGAGGTGCTGCCATGAAGCTGCTGCTGGTGGCCACCCCGCTCGGCCCTCTCGGCAGCGGCCGCGGCGGCGGCGTGGAGCTCACCCTGACCGGCCTGGTGGCGGGATTGCTGCTCCGAGGCCATCAGCTCACGGTGCTGGCGGCCGAAGGGTCGCAGCTGCCGGCGGATTGCGCCGGTGCCGAGCTCTGGACCTGTGCCGGTGGGCCCCAGCCCAGCGCCCAGCATCAGGGCCGTGAGGCTCCCATCACCCTGCCGGCCGACGCCCTTCTGCCCCGCCTCTGGCGGCGGGTGCTGCAGGAGGGCCCTCCGGCGGGCTTCGATGCGGTGATCAACCTGGCCTACGACTGGCTGCCGCTCTGGCTCACGACCACGGCGCCGCTGCCCATCTTCCACCTGGTGAGCATGGGCTCGGTGAGCGATGCCATGGATGCGGTGATCACCGAGGTGGCGGCCTGGGATCAGCGGCGGCTGGCCTTCCACAGCCTGGCGCAGGCGGCGGACTTTGCCCTGCCGCAGCCGCCGGTGGTGGTGGGCAATGGCTTTGATCTGCTGGCCTATCGCTTCCGCGCTGATCCTGAGCCCCTGCTGGGCTGGGTGGGGCGGGTGGCGCCGGAGAAGGGGCTGGAGGATGCGGCGGCGGCGGCGGCACAGTTGGGGCTGCCCCTGGCGGTGTGGGGCCTGGTGGAGGACCCGGCCTATGCGGCGGCGGTGGCGGCCTCGGTGCCGGCGGGCACCCTCGACTGGCGCGGCTTCCTGCCCACGGCGGAGCTGCAGGCCCAGCTGGGTGCGTGCCGCGCGCTGCTCAACACCCCCAAGTGGAACGAGGCCTACGGCAACGTGGTGGTGGAGGCGATGGCCTGTGGCGTGCCGGTGGTGGCCTACCGCCGCGGCGGGCCCGGTGAACTGGTGCAGCCGGGCCTCAACGGCTTGCTGGTGGAGCCCGACGATGTGGCGGGCCTGGTGGCGGCGGTGGAGCGGGTGGGCAGCATCGATCGAGCGGCCTGTCGCCGTTGGGTGGAGGACAACGCCTCGCGGGCGGTGCTGGCGGAGCGGATTGAGGCGTGGCTGTGCGCGGGGCTCGGGCGATAAGGTCATGCCGCTGATGCCTGGCCCCGGTGCTGCCTGCTGACGCCACCGACACTCCGCTGATGCGCCCCGGTGGCTCGCCACTGCTGCGGCGCCCTGAGCGGCTGCTCCTGCTGGCGGTTCTGCTCCTCGGGCTGGCCCTGTTCGTCTGGCAGCTGGGCCTCACCGGCCTTGTGGATGAGACGCCGCCTCTGTTTGCTGCCTCAGCCCGGGCCATGGCGGAGACGGGCGACTGGCTGACGCCGCGGGTCAATGGTCTGCCCCGCTACGACAAGCCGCCCCTGGTGTACTGGCTGATGGCGTTGGGTTACCTGCTGCCGGGTCAGGACAGCTGGAATCCACTCGGCACCTGGGCGGCGCGGCTTCCCTCGGCCCTGAGCAGCGTCGGCTTGATGCTGCTGCTGTCGGCCACCCTGCTGCGCTGGCCGCAGCAGCAGCGGCCGCGGCTGTTGAGTGCCCTGGTGGCCCCCCTGGCCTTCGCGCTCTCGCCGCTGGTGCTGCTCTGGAGCCGCATCGCCGTCAGCGACGCCCTGTTCAGCGCTCTGCTCTCGGCGAGCCTGCTGCTGTTGTGGCGCTGTTATGCCGCAGGCGGCCGCCGTTGGTGGCTTCCCTGGCTCGTGCTGGGGCTGGCCGTGCTGACCAAGGGGCCGGTGGCCGTGGTGCTGGCGGGCCTCACCCTGGTGCTGTTCGGCTGGCGCCTGGCTGATCTGCCTGGCCTGTTCAGGACCCTGCGTCCCTGGCCCGGCTTGCTGCTCACCGCCCTGGTGGCGCTGCCCTGGTATGCGCTGGAACTGCTGGTGGAGGGGAAGCCCTTCTGGGACAGCTTCTTCGGCTACCACAACCTCCAGCGCTTCACCGGCGTGGTGAACAACCATCTGCAGCCCTGGTGGTTCTTCCTGCCGGTGCTGGTGGTGGCCTCGCTGCCGTTCACGCCGCTGCTGCTGGCTGGTCTGCTGGCGGCGCTGCGGCAATCCCGATCCGCGCACCCGGCTCCAGGGCAGTCCCTGCCCCTGTTCGCCGCCTGCTGGCTGCTGGCGGTGCTGCTGTTCTTCACGCTGGCGGCCACCAAGCTGCCGAGTTACTGGATTCCGGCAACTCCGGCGGCCGGACTGCTGATCGGCTGGGCAGTCCTCAACCCCAGGCTGCTGCGCGCCGGCCGGGCCGGGGCCGTGATCTTGGGCGCCACGCTGGCACTGCTGGCGCTGGTCAGCGCCGGCCTGGCCGCATCGCCGCGCTGGATTCCTTTGATCAGCGATCCGGAGCTTCCCACTCTGCCGGCGGAGCTGCTGGCCAGCGGCGCCGTGCTGCGGGCAGCGGCCTGCTTCAGCCTGGCGTTGCTGCTGGCGTTGGTGCTGGCCAGGGGGCCGGCGCAATGGCGGCCCTTCTGGCTGCTGGGATCCCAGCTCGCCCTGGTGCTGTTCGTGCTCACCGCCCTGCTGCCGATGGTTCGCCTGGGGGATCGGGTGCGGCAGCTGCCGGTGCGCCAAGTGGCCGCCGATGTGGTGACTCTGCGTCGCCCAGGCGAGCCCCTGGCGATGGTTGGCATCCTCAAGCCCTCGCTGCACTACTACACCCGCCAGGTGGTTCTCTACGAAGGGGTGCAGCCCAACGGCCCGCTCAACCTCAGCGATCGACTGCTGCGCGAGCAGCGCCGCGGATTCAGCCCCTCACCAGCCAGCCCCACGGCCACCCTGCTGCTGGTGATCGATGCGGGTACCTCCCAGCTTCCCCATTGGCGCGAGCTGCCTCATCAGGCCCTGGCCCGCCGCGGGCTCTACTCCCTCTGGCGCGTGCACCGCACCGACCTGGAAGCTCTTGGTTCGACGCTCCGGCGCCAGGGTGTTCCCGCCGCCGACTGGCAGCGGCCGCGGCCGGAGCGCTACTGAGGCTCGCTGGGGGTTCCCATCGCCACGCCGTTGTCCATCCGTTCGCGCTGGCAGAAGCTGCAGTGCCCCCAGCGCTGCAGTTCGCCCGCCGGGGAGGGCCGCCGGCAGCTGGGGCAGCTGGTCATGCCGTGCACATCCACCCGGCTGGGGTGAAGGGCCCAGCTGCCCGCCTCCTGCTGCGAGCCCGGCGGCGGCAGCTCGCCGGGGTGGTGCTGCTGGATCTGGATCTCCTGCACCGCAAAGCCCGCCCCCTGCAGCGCCCCCAGCAGCTGGTGGCGGTTGAAACGCAGTGCCTGCAGCCACTGGGGATGGCTGGCCCCCACGGTGAGGCGCCGCCCCTGCAGGCGCAGCGGACGGCAGTGCTGGGCCAGCTGCGGGCCGGCGATCCGCGGCCAGGCCTGCCAGAGCGCCGCCAGGTGGCCATCGTTCCGCCAGTGGTGCTGCAGCTCCGTGAGCACCGCGGCCAGGCCCTGGGCTGGCCGCGGCGGCGGCGGCAGCAGCAGGGTCACCTCGCCCTGCCGCCGGCTCTGGTTGCGGGGTGCAATCGCCATCGTGCGATGACCGTAGGGGATGTGCGGCAATCCCGCTGCCTGGATGCGGCGACTCTGGCTAGCCTCTGACCCTGCCCCACCCCTCGATCCATCCCTCTGATCCATGGGCTTCTTTGATCGTCTCAGCCGCCTGATCCGCGCCAACGCCAACGCGGCGGTCGGGGCGATGGAAGATCCCGGCAAGATTCTCGACCAGTCGGTGGCTGACATGCAGGCCGACCTGGTGAAGCTGCGCCAGGCGGTCGCCACCGCCATCGCCAGCCAGAAGCGCATTCAGAACCAGGCGGAGCAGGCCGAGGCCCAGGCCGCCACCTGGTACGAGCGGGCTGAACTGGCCCTCAAGAAGGGGGAGGAGGATCTGGCCCGCGAGGCCCTCGGCCGCCGCAAGACCTGCACCGACACCGCCACTGCGCTGCGCACGCAGCTGCAGAGCCAGGCCGGTCAGGTGGACCAGCTCAAGAAGAGCCTGGTGCAGCTCGAAAGCAAGATCGCCGAGGCCAAGACCAAGAAGGACATGCTCAAGGCGCGGGCTCAGGCGGCCCAGGCCCAGGAGCAGCTGCAGAGCGCCGTTGGCAGCCTCGGCACCAACTCCTCGATGGCCGCCTTCGAGCAGATGGAGGAGAAGGTGCAGGCCCTGGAGGCCCGTAGCCAGGCAGCCGCGGAGCTGGCCGGCTCGGATCTCGAAAGCCAGTTCGCCGCCCTGGAGGCATCTCCGGATGTGGATGACGAACTTGCCGCTCTCAAGGGCCGGCTGGCCGGCACCAGCGTGGCCGGCAGCCTGCCCGCCGCCAGCGGCGTTGTTGAGCCTGTGAAGGTGGAGGCGGTCAAGGTGGAGCCGGTGGACGCCGAACTGGAGGAGCTGAAGCGCTCGATCGACAAGCTCTGAGCCATGCCGCCCGTCAGGGCCGATCCATACAATCCCTTTCACCCAGCCCCTTTCCGCCGTGTCCGCCGACGTCTCCGTCGCCCAGCTCACCGACGCCACCTTTCAGGCCGAGGTGCTTGAGGCGGCCACGCCGGTGCTGGTGGATGTGTGGGCCGCCTGGTGCGGCCCCTGCAGGCTGATGGCACCGCTGATGGACTGGGCCGCCCGCGAGTACGCCGGTCGCCTGGTGGTGGGAAAGCTGGAGGCGGATGCCAACCCCGTCAGCCGCGACAGCCTCGGCATTCAGGGTCTGCCAGCCCTGCTCGTGTTCCGTAACGGCGAGGAGCTGGCCCGCCACGAGGGCGCCATGGCTCAGCCGCAGCTCAAGGCGTTCCTGGATGCCCACCTCTGATCAGCCCGGGGCAGATCCGGCGGCCGGTGTGTTCCGGCTGTCGGACCGGGTTCAGCGCCTCGGCAGCGGTGTGTTCGCCCGCAACGACGGGCGCAAGCTGCGCTACCGGCAGGCGCTTGCCGATGCCGAGCCCTGGCAGAGCCTGTCGCCCCTGCTGGATCTCTCGCTCGGCTCCACCGACCTGCAGCCGCCGCCGCAGGCGATCGAAGCGATCCGCAGCCAGCTGGGCCAGCCCGCCAGTGCTGCCTACTGCCTGCACGGCGCCACCCTGCCCCTGCGTGAGGCGGTGGCGGCCTGGGCTGCCCGCCGCTTCGACGTGGCGGTGGATCCTGAGCGGGAGGTGCTGCTGCTGGTGGGTTCTCAGGAGGGCACGGCCCATCTGCCCCTGGCGGTGCTGAACCCGGGCGATCAGGCTCTGCTGCTCGATCCCTACTACCCCTCCCATCTGGGTGGCCTGCATCTGGCCTCGGCCCGGCCCCGCTTCCTGCCCCTGGCGGCCGAGCAGGGCTTCGCGCCCGATTTCGATCAGATCAGCCCCAGCCAGTGGGACGATCTGCGCCTGATGGTGCTGGGCTTTCCCCACAATCCCACCGCCACCACCGGTTCGCAGGCCTGGGTGGATGCGGCCGCCGAGCGGGCCGTGCGCCATGGCGTCGTGTTCGCCCACGACAACCCCTACGTGGATCTGGCCCTGGAGGGGGAGGCGCCGGCGCTGCTGCGCTCGCCCCACTGGCGGCGCTGCGGCATCGAGTTCTTCTCCTTCTCCAAGGGCTGGTGCCTGGGGGGCTACCGCCTGGCCTTCGCCATCGGCGCCGAACCGTTGATCACCGCCCTGCGCCAGGTGAAGGGAGTGGTGGATTTCAACCAGTCCGTGGCGCTGCAGGCCGGTGCGATCGCCGCCCTGCAGCAGACGCCCGACTGGGCACAGACCCTCCTGCCGGTGTACCGCGACCGCCGTGACCGCATGGCGGCGGCCCTCGATGCCGCCGGCTGGCCGGTGCAACGGCCGTCGATGGCCCTGTATCTCTGGCTGCGCCTGCCGCAGCAGGCGGCCGCGCTCGGCCTTGACTCGGAAACCTTCTGCGCCCGGCTGCTGGAGGCCACCGGCGTCTGCCTGACGCCCGGCAACGGCTTCGGCGCCGGTGGCGAGGGCTATGCCCGCCTGGCCCTGGTGCATCCCAGCGCGGAGCTGGAGGCTGGTGCCGCCCGAATCGGCCGCTGGCTGGCCCAACTGTGAGCGTCGGCCCGGTCGCCGCGGCCCTGCGTGCCAGGCCACGCGGGCCGCAGCCACTGCCCTGGCGGCTCGTCTGGCAGCCGATCACGGCGAGCACAGAAGCAGACCTGGATCGCCTGCTGGAGCGGGGCCTGCGTCCGCCGTTGGCGGTGATCGCCCGCCGTCAGACCCGCGGCCACGGCCAGCAGGGTCGCCGCTGGCACTCTCCGGCGGGCGGCCTCTGGCTCAGTGCAGCCATCCCCTGGGCTGTGTCGGCGCCGGCCATCGCGGCCCAGGCCATCGCGGCGCCGGCCCTGGCGGTGAGCCTGGGCCTGTGCCTGCAGCTGGAGGGGCTTGGGCTGCAGCCACGCATCAAGTGGCCCAACGACCTGCTGCTCGAAGGCCGCAAGCTGGCCGGTGTGCTGCCGCGGCTGCGCTGGCGCGGCAGCACCCTGCTCGGCTGCCGTGTGGGCATCGGGATCAATGGCCTCAACCGGGTGCCGCCCGGGGCCATCGCCCTGGCTGAAGCCCTCCAGTCGGGCCCTGGGCGCCATCGGCATGGGCATGCCCAGCGCCCGCACCATCCCCAGGCCCGGCCGGAGCGCCTGGCGGCCCTGGCGCTGGGGGCGCTCGAGTGGGCGGTGGCGGCTTCGGGCCAGGCGGAACTGGTGCGCCGGCAGGCGGAGCAGCGCCTCTGGCGGGTCGGCAGCCACTGGCATGCGGGCCGGGCCTGGCAGGTGGATGGCCTGGCGCTCGATGGTGCCCTGCGGCTGCGCTGTGAGGAGACGCTGGTGGAGCTTCGCCGCGATTTCTAGAGTGCTGCTGTTGTTGCAACGCCCGCGGCGGCTCGTCGTGTCACGCCTCCCCCTGTTCAGCCTCCTGGTGGCCGCTGTGCCTGTGCTGGGGGGAGGCCTGGCCTGGGCCCAGCTCCAGACGGAGGGGGCCGCGGACCCGCTGGCGCCACAGCCTGCCCTCCCGACTCCGGCAGCGGCGCCTGCGCCCGTGTCCCCGGCGCCGCTGGCTCCAGCCCGGCCCGGCAGCGCTGTTGTGCCCTCCGCGCAGGCGCCCCTGCGGCCGGATCCGCAGCAGCTGGGGGCGCCGCCGCCGCCGCGGCGTTTCGATCAGTCGCTCGATGAGCTGGTGCGTCAGGGGGTGGTCACCCCCACGGAGCGCAGCCTGATCCGCGGCGGTGCCGCAGGTGGCCTGGCGCCCCTTGATGTGGGGGCATTCCAGAAGGCTTGCCGCAGCGGCGCCCTCTCCAGCCAGGAGTGCCGTGGTGGTCTGGCGATCCGCTGGGGCCGCCGCGGCGGGCAGAGCGCCGCCGCTGGTGAGGCTGCTCTGCTCCCCGGTGCGGACGGCGGGCGTCTCGGTGCCGATGGCATGCCGCTGCCGCCGCTCACGGTGCCGGTGTCCGCCCTGCTCGCCGGGAATGGCGGCAGCTTCAACCTGGCCAGCGTGTTCCGGGTCACGCCCCGGCCTGCGCCCCTGCTTGGCAACGGCAACCGACGCCTGCTGCTGCCGATCATCGGGGCGGCGGTGCCCACCAGTGGTTTCGGTTGGCGCCTCCACCCCCTGCTCGGGATCTGGCGCCTGCATGCCGGCGAGGATCTGGCGGCGCCGGAAGGAACGCCCGTGGTGGCGGCCCTCTCCGGCCGGGTCGTGAGCAGCGGTCTTGCCGGCGGCTATGGCCTGGCGGTGGAGTTGGAGCATCAGCGGCCGCTGCGGCGCACCCTCTATGGCCACCTCTCCGAGCTCTACGTGAAGCCCGGTGAGTGGGTGCGCCAGGGCGAGGTGGTGGGCCGTGTTGGCAGCACGGGGCTCAGCACCGGCCCCCACCTTCACTTCGAGCTGCGGCAGCCTGCTGATGGGGGCTGGGTGGCGATGGATCCTGGCGATCTGGATCCCGGCTCTCAGCTCAAGGGCAGCGATGCGATCGCCCTGCTGATGGGTCAGCTGCTGGCCAGCCTGGAGCGACCAGCCAGCCCTGAACGCCCCCGCGGCTAGAGCTGGGAGCCGGCGCCGCTGTCCACCAGGCGGCCGTCGTGGAAGTGCACGATCCGCTCGGCCCGTTCAGCCACGTTGTGCTCGTGGGTGACCAGCAGGATCGTCATGCCCTGGTCGCGGTGCAGTTCGTCGAACAGATCCAGCACTTCGCTGGTGGTGCGGGAATCAAGCGCTCCGGTTGGCTCATCCGCCAGCAGCAGCTTGGGCTGGTTGATGATCGCGCGTGCCACCGCCACCCGCTGCTGCTGGCCACCGGAGAGCTGATTCGGCCGGTTCTGCATGCGGTCTGCCAGGCCAACACGCTTCAGGGCTGCCTGGGCGCGCTCCTGACGCTCGGCCGGAGAAACCCCGGCGTAGACCATCGGCAGCATCACGTTTTCAAGGGCAGTGAGCTCCTGCAGCAGGTGGAACTGCTGGAACACAAAGCCCAGCTCCCGGTTACGCAGATCGGCCAGCTGGTCGTCGCTGAGGTTCTCCACGGCTGTGCCGTTGAGCCGGTAGCTGCCGCCGCTGGGGCGATCGAGGCAGCCCAGGATGTTCATTGCCGTGCTCTTGCCAGAACCGGAGGTGCCCATCACCGCCAGGTATTCACCCTGACGCACGCTCATGCAGAGATCGTTGAGGGCACTGACGGCAGCCTCACCGCTGCCGTAAACCTTGAAGACGTGGTCCAGAACTGCGACCTGGGGGGCTGAGGAACCCAGAGCTGATGAAGCTGAGGACTCTGCTGGTGGGGTCGTAGCGGCGGCCATTCAGCCGACCGGTGCGGTGGTGAGTGTGGCCAGGGCCTTCTGAAGCATCGGTGTACCGGCCACGGCACCACTGGCCCAGTTGAACAGCGGGTTGGACAGGATGCCGCCGATGGCTGTCACCACCACGCACGACACGAGAGCGGCGCGCAGCGGCGGCAGACCGGCCACATTCCAGGTGAGTGCGGGATACGACTTCACCACATCGGAAGCTTCGTGGGGCTCCTTCACCACCATCATCTTGATCACCGAGATGTAGTAGTAGATCGACACCACCGAGGTCAGCAGGCCCACCACCACCAGCAGGTACTGGTGATCGGCCCAGCCGGCGAAGAAGAGGTAGATCTTGCCGAAGAAGCCGAGCATCGGCGGGATTCCGCCGAGAGAGAGAAGGCAAAGGCTGAGGCCGAGTGTGATCAGAGGATCCTTCTGATAAAGACCGGCATAGTCGGAGATCCTGTCGCTGCCGGTACGCAGAGAGAAGAGAATGATGCAGGCGAACGCGCCCAGGTTCATGAACAGGTACGCCGCCATGTACAGCACCATGGCGGCGTAGCCGTCCTCAGTGCCGCACACCAGGCCGATCATCACGAAGCCGGCCTGGCCGATCGAGCTGTAGGCCAGCATCCGCTTCATCGAGGTCTGCGCCAGGGCGACCACATTGCCCAGCACCATGCTGAGGATCGCCAGCACGGTGAACAACAGCTTCCACTGGGCCTCAAACGGATCGAAGCAACCCACCAGGATGCGCATGGCCAGGGCGAAACCTGCCGCCTTGGAGCCCACTGAGAGGAAGGCCACCACCGGGGTGGGCGATCCCTCGTAAACGTCGGGCGTCCACTGGTGGAAGGGCACCGCGGCAATCTTGAAGGCCACGGTGGCCAGCACGAACACCAGGGCAAGGGCTGCCACCGGAGCGGTGCTGGTCTGCAGCGCGAGGGCCACGGCATCGAGGCTGGTGCTGCCGCCGGTGAGGCCGTACAGCAGCGATGCTCCGTAGAGGAAGACGGCAGCCGCTGCCGAGCCCACCAGCAGGTATTTGAGAGCGGCCTCGGAGCTGCGCGCGTCGCGCTTCATGTAGCCCGAGAGCAGGTAGCTGGCCACCGAGAGGGTCTCGAGCGACACGAAGATGCTCACCAGGTCGGTGGAGCCGCAGAGCAACATCGCTCCGAGGGTGGCGGCCAGCAGGATTGCGGCGTATTCGCCCACAGGGGTGCCGGCCTGTTCCACGTAGCGCCAGCTGATCAGCAGCGACAGCAGGGTGGATGCGGCGACGACCGCCCGGAACGCGATCGCCAGGTTGTCCGCCAGGAAGGCGCCAAGGAACGAGGGCATCAATGGGGCCGTGTCCCACTGCAGGGCCAGCAGCACCAGCGCCCCACCAAGACCCAGATAGGAGAAGAGCGGCACCCAGCGGCTGGCAGCCTTCTCGCCGGCTAGATCCACCAGCAGGCAGGCGAGCATCGCCAGCAGCACCGCACCTTCAGGGGCGATGGCGGCCGCGTTCAGCTGCAGCGAGGTGATGGCGCTGACAGCGGAGGCCGGATCGTTCACAGCTGGCAAGGATGGCCGTTTGGACCGGACTGTAGCCGCGTTGTCGCTGGGGTTTGGTCGTCGCCACACCCGGATCTGCACTCCCAGGCTTGACCGCCGGTGCGATAAAGAGGGAAGCGGTTCACCGCCTGCCTGTGGCGCACACCCTCGTCATCGTTGAGAGCCCCACCAAGGCCCGCACCATCCGCGGGTTCCTTCCCAAGGACTTCAAGGTGGAAGCCTCGATGGGGCACGTGCGCGACCTGCCCAACAACGCCAGCGAGATCCCGGCGGCGCACAAGGGCGAGAAGTGGGCCAACCTTGGCGTGAACACCGCCAACAACTTCGAGCCCCTCTACGTGGTGCCGAAGGACAAGAAGAAGGTGGTGAAGGAGCTCAAGGACGCCCTCAAGGGCGCCGACCAGTTGCTGCTGGCGACTGACGAAGACCGGGAAGGGGAATCGATCAGCTGGCACCTGCTGCAGCTGCTGAACCCCAAGGTGCCGGTGAAGCGGATGGTGTTCCACGAGATCACCAAGGAAGCGATCGGCCGCGCCCTGGAGCAGACCCGCGAGCTCGACATGGAGCTCGTGCATGCCCAGGAGACCCGGCGGATCCTCGATCGCCTGGTGGGCTACACCCTCTCGCCGCTGCTGTGGAAGAAGGTGGCCTGGGGCCTCTCGGCCGGTCGCGTGCAGTCGGTGGCTGTGCGGCTGATCGTGCAGCGCGAGCGGGCGCGGCGCGCCTTCCGCAGCGGCAGCTACTGGGACCTCAAGGCCCAGCTCGATCAGGGTGGAGCCTTCGAGGCCAAGCTCAGCCATCTCAAGGGCGAGCGCATCGCCGGCGGCGCCGATTTCGATGAGGCCACCGGCGGCCTCAAGGCCGGCAGCAAGGTGCGGCTGCTCAGCGAGGCCGAGGCTCGCCAGTTGCGCGAGGCGGTGTTGGCGGGCTCCTGGCGGGTGGCGGCGGTGGAGGAGAAGCCCACCACCCGCAAGCCGGTGGCTCCCTTCACCACCAGCACCCTGCAGCAGGAGGCCAACCGCAAGCTGCGGCTCTCGGCCCGGGAAACGATGCGCACGGCCCAGGGCCTCTACGAGCGCGGCTTCATCACCTACATGCGCACCGATTCGGTGCATCTCAGCGACCAGGCGATCAACGCCGCCCGCAGCTGCGTCAGCGCCAAGTACGGCAAGGACTACCTCAGCCCGGCGCCCCGCCAGTTCTCCACCAAGGCCCGCAACGCTCAGGAGGCCCACGAGGCGATCCGCCCGGCGGGCGAAAGCTTCCGCGATCCCGGCGCCACCGGCCTCGATGGGCGTGATCTGGCTCTCTATGAGCTGATCTGGAAGCGCACCGTGGCCTCGCAGATGGCCGACGCCCGCCTCACCATGCTCAGCGTGGATCTCGAGGTCGACGGCGGCAGCCTCGGCACCGCCGCCTTCCGCTCCAGCGGCAAGCGCATCGATTTCGCCGGCTTCTTCCGCGCCTACGTGGAGGGCTCCGACGACCCTGACGCCGCCCTTGAGGGCCAGGAGGTGCTGCTGCCCGCCCTCAAGCAGGGCGATAAGCCCGCCTGCAAGGGAGTGGAGGCTCTGGGCCACCAGACCCAGCCCCCCGCCCGCTACAGCGAAGCGGCGCTGGTGAAGATGCTGGAGAAGGAGGGCATCGGACGCCCCTCCACCTACGCCTCGATCATCGGCACGATCGTGGATCGCGGGTACGCCACCCTCCAGAACAACGCCCTCACGCCCAGCTTCACCGCCTTCGCGGTGACGGCCCTGCTGGAGGAGCACTTCCCCGACCTGGTGGATACGAGCTTCACCGCCCGGATGGAGAACACCCTCGACGAGATCTCCCACGGTCAGGTGCAATGGCTGCCCTACCTCGAGAGCTTCTTCAAGGGGGAGAAGGGCCTCGAGAACCAGGTGGCCCAGCGTGAGGGGGACATCGACCCCGGCGCCTCGCGCACCGTGGAGCTGGAGGGTCTGCCCTGCGTGGTGCGCATCGGCCGCTTCGGGGCCTACCTCGAAACCAAGCGTGTGGCCGACGACGGCACCGAGGAGTTGCTCAAGGCCACCCTGCCGCAGGAGATCACTCCCTCAGACCTGGATGCGGAGCGGGCCGAGCTGATCCTCAGGCAGAAAGCCGATGGACCCGAGTCACTGGGCGAAGATCCGGAGACCGGCGATCTGGTTTATCTGCTCTTCGGTCAGTACGGGCCCTACGTGCAGCGGGGGCAGGTGAGCGACGAGAATCCCAAGCCCAAGCGGGCGTCTCTGCCCAAGGGCGTGAAGCCTGAGGAGTTCAGCCTGGAGGATGCCCTCGGGCTGCTGCGCCTGCCCCGCCAGCTGGGTGAGCATCCGGACGGCGGCAAGGTGGAGGCCGGCCTCGGCCGCTTCGGCCCCTATGTGGTGCACCACAAGGGCAAGGGGGAGAAGGACTATCGCTCCCTCAAGGCCGAGGACGATGTGCTGATGGTCGGCCTGAGCCGTGCCGTGGAGTTGCTGGCTCAGCCCAAGAAGGGGCGCGGCGGCCGCACGGCCCTCAAGGATCTCGGCACCCCTGAGGGGGGCGATGAGGCGATCCAGCTGTTCGATGGCCCCTACGGGCTGTATGTGAAACAGGGCAAGGTGAATGCCTCCCTGCCGGAGGGCACCACCGCCGAAACGATCACCCTTGAACAGGCGGTGGAGCTGCTGGCGGCCAAGGCAGCAAGCGGCAAGACCAAAGGCCGCAAGCCTGCCGGTACCAAAGCCGCGGCCACCAAGGCTGCGGGCAGCAAGGCTGCGGCCGCCAAGAAACCCGCCGCCAAGCCGGCTGCCGCCCGCAAGGCTCCCGCCACCACCAAGACCGGCCGCTTGCGGGCCAGTGCCGTGCGGGTGATCAAGGCCGCAGACAGCTGATGGGCAGGTTCCGGCCCCGCCGCCGGCGCCCACCGCTCCGGCCCTTCTGCCCCTGGGTGGCTCTGCTCACAGCCACGGCCCTGACGGGCTGCAGCGGCACCCGCTTCGGCGATCAGCTGGCCCGTAGCTTCTCCGCGCCGCCGGCAGCGCCGGCGACCCAGGCCTCGAGCGGCACAAGCACCCAGGCGAACAAGCCCGCCCAACAGCCGGCCCGTCCCAGTGGTGCGGCCACCCCGAGCGGAACGGCTCCAGTCGGCACCGCCAGCCCAGCAGCTCAGGCCACCAAGGCTCCCGTCGCCGGTGCCGGTGCCGCGGCCAGGCCCGTGCCCCGGCCTCCGGCGCCCCCCAGCGCTCCGGCGCCCTACCGCGTCACAATCCGCCTGCCGGCCGCCGATCCCTCGGCTCCTGCCGAGCAGGTCACCGAAGTGCTGCGGGCGGCCGGTGTGCCCTTCGAGGTGGAGACAATCGAGCGCATCGGCAGCTCCGCCGGCTCCGCCACCAGTCCCGTGGCGCCGCTGCGCACCCCGGCTCCGGCACCCCGATGAGCCTCAGCCGCCGCCAGGCCCGCCAGATCACCGACAGCGCCTATCTGGCGGCGGCAACGGCGCTGCTCTGGGTGGGCCTCTATTACCTGCCGG
>Ga0208361_1000270_pt1 | contig 17099 bp, 18 predicted proteins | sample LakMenEpi05Aug10_FD_150670 | JGI IMG/M metagenome (GOLD analysis project Ga0208361, IMG submission 150670) | Freshwater microbial communities from Lake Mendota, WI - 05AUG2010 deep hole epilimnion (SPAdes) | ecosystem: Environmental > Aquatic > Freshwater > Lake > Epilimnion/Euphotic zone ... | reverse complement strand
GGTGGCGCTGATGGGGCCGATCCGCGGCCCGCTGGTGCTGTTCCCCTACGGCCTGCTGGCCCTGTGGCTGGGCTGGTGCTGGCGGCGCCGCTGCAGCTGGTGGCTGAGCTGGAGCATCGGCCTGCTGATCGGCAGCGCCGGCTTTCTGGTGCGCGTGGCGGTGCTCTCCGTGCTGCTGGGCGAGAACCTCTGGGTTCTGATCACAACCGCCGCCGCCCAGGTGCTGGAACGCCTGAGCGGACTGCTGCAACTGGGCGGCGGCCCCGATCTGCTGCAGGTGCAGCTGATGGCGCTGGCGCTGGTGCTGGTGCAGAACCTGATCTACGTGCTCGCCCTCCACGCCGTTGCCTATTGGATCTTTCCGCGTCTGCAGAGCCCGATCAGCGAGCCGCCCGCCCTGCTGCGGCCGCTGCTGGCGCTCGATCCCCTCTGATGCCGGCCTTCACGCCTCCCCGCTGCCTGAGCGGGGAGGCCCAGCAGGCCGATCGCTGGTGCCGCCGGCTGGCGCCTGTGGTGGCGGACTGTCGCCTGCTCCTGCTGCTCGCCGGCACCGAAACCGCGGCGGTGCCTGGGATCTCGGCCGCCGGGGCCACGCCTGAATCGCGGCGCCGCACCGCTGCCGCTGATGCCGAACTGCTGCTGCTCGGCCCGTCGCGGCCGCTGCCCCATGCGCTGCCCCCGCTGCCTGCCGGTGTGAGCCCGGCACTGATCGCCCGGGTGGTGGTGGAGCAGCTGGCGCTGGAGCCCCTGGTGATCGACCTCGGGGTGCCGGTGCCACCGGCCGTGCCCCATCTCACGCTCGGACACACCCCCGCCCGCTGCCTCAGCAGCGGCTCCGCCATGGCGCCTGAGCGGGTGGCGGAGTTGCTGGCTCTGGGGGACCGCTGGGGGGCGGCTCTGGCGCGCCAGCGGTCGCCGGTGCTGCTGGCGGAGTGTGTGCCGGGGGGAACCAGCACGGCCCAGGCGGTGCTGCAGGGCCTGGGGGTTGCGGCGGCCGGGCGGGTCAGCGGCAGCCTGCGCCAGCCGGTTCACGGCCTCAAGGCCGCCTTGGTGGAGCGCGGCCTCACGGCTGCCGGCCTGGCGGCGCCCGCGCCGGCGGCGGCCGTGCTGGCGGCGGTGGGGGATCCGATGCAGGCTGTGGCGGCAGGGCTGGTGCGGACGGCCGCCGCTGCTGGGCTGCCGTTGCTGCTGGCAGGTGGCAGCCAGATGGCTGCGGTGCTCGCTCTGGCGCTGGATCTGAGCGCACCGGAGGATCGCCCGCTGCTGTTGGAGCAGGCGGCGATCGCCACCACGGCCTGGGTGGCCGCCGACGCCGGCAGCGACCTTCAGAGCCTGCTGGCGCTGATCGGCCGCCGCTGGGGTGGCCTGCCCCTGGCGTTTGCCGCGGCGCTGCGCTTCGGCAGCTGCCGAAGCCCGGAGCTGCAGGCCTACGAGCAGGGTTTCGTCAAGGAGGGGGTGGGGGCCGGGGGGCTGGCCCTGCTCTGGCAGCTCAGCGGCCGCTCGCCGCTGGCCCTGGCCGAAGCCTGTGATCAGGCCTGTGTTGCGCTGCGCCTGGCGGTGACTGCCCCCGAAGGGCCGGCCTAGGGTCGCGGCCATGGCGCCCGCCCATCTCTCCCATTCCAGCTTCAACGTCGGCTTCAACGCGAGCGTTGGCCGCCGTCGCGCTCTGCAGCTGGCCGCTCTGGCGGGGGCGGCGGTTGCAGGGGGCGGCCTGGGGGGGTGCAGCCGCCAGGAGCCGGCTGGGCGGCTGCTCAGCGTTCGCGGTGTGCTTCCAGCCGCCTGGTTGCAGGAGCTGCCGAGCGACTGGCGTGCGGACCCCCTGGCCTCCCCCGAGGCTGTGCTTGCGGCCGCGCTCCGGCCCCATGAGACCTCGGCTCAGCTGCTGGCCCTCGGCGATGGCTGGGCCCAACGGCTCGACCGCAGCCAGCTGCAGCCCTTCGCTGCCCCGGCCCTGCTGGCCCAGCTGGATGCCCGCGCCCAGTCGGCCAGTCGTCTGTTCGCTTCCCCTGGTGCCGCAGCCCTCGCCTACCCCTGGGCCTTCGGCACCTGGCTGTTGCTGCTGCGCAGTCGATCCGATCTCTGGCAGCGCCGTGAGCAGGGCTGGGATCTGCTGCTCGATCCGAGCCTGCGGGGGCGGCTGGTGCTGCCCTCCAGCCCGCGGGTCGTGATCGATCTGGCCTGCCGGCAGCTGGGGCTGCCAGGCGGCACGGCCGCGGCGGTGGATGATCCCCGCCTGCCGGATCAGCTGCGCCGACTGGTGGGCCAGGCGGTGGCCCTCGATGAGGTGGATGGCCTCAACCTGCTGCTGGCCGGCGATGCGGAGGCGGCGGTGTTGCCCAGCCACCGGGTGATACCCCTGCTGCAGAGCGATCCGCGCCTGCAGGCTCTGCTGCCGGCCACTGGGGCACCCCTGTGGTGGCAGCTGCTGCTGCGACCTGCCCCCATGTCCGCCCTGGCGGCGGATCCGCCGCTGCCACTGGCGTGGCTGCGTCAGGGCCTGGAGTTGCCGCTGCTCGACCGCCTGCTGGCCGGTGGGTGGGTGCCGCCGCTGCCGCGCTCCCGCCTGAAGCCGGCCCTGGCGCGCTGGCCGGAGCGTCTGCGGGCGCTGCTGCTGCCCCCGGAGGCTGTGCTGCAGCGCTGCAGCAACCTCGAGGCCTTCAGTCCCTCCGAACAGCAACGCTGGCAGCAGCTCTGGGATCGGGCCCTGGCCCAGTGACAAGGCCTAGTGCCCCGGCTTGGCGGCCAGATCCAGATCCAGATCCTTCAGCCCCACAGCCGGCGACGCGGGGCGGCTGCCAGGCGGCGGTGCGTGTCGGCCAGAAGGTCCGGGATGGGCAGGCCGTGGGGGCAGCGGGGCAGGCAGTCGCCGCAGCGCGCACAGGCGCTGGCATTGCGCTCCTCCCACCAGTGGCCGGCTCGGCCGATCAGGTTGTAGCGCTCCTCGGCGAAGGCCTGCAGGCCATGGCCCACGGCCAGGTTGCGCAGCCGCAGCAGCTCCGGGATCGGAACCCCGCTGGGGCAGGGCAGGCAGGCCCGGCACTGGCCGCAGCGCTCGGCGCCCAGGCGGGCCTCGCCGGCGGCGCTCAGGCGTTGCAGGGCTTGCCGGTGCGCATCACTCAGCCAGGGCAGGGAGCCGTTGATGGCCGTGGCCCAGGCCAGGTCGCCCGGCTGGGCGGCCCCCAGGCTCAGGGTGGAGATCCCCTGATCGAGCAGGAAGCGGTAGGCCAGTTCGAGGGGGTGGAACGGAGCGCAGTCGGCCAGCAGCTCGGGGGGCGGGTCGTAGAGGCGGCCGCCCTTGTCGGCCGGGGAGATCGCCAGCACGCCGATGCCGTTGGCCAGGGCGGCGCGGGCCAGGGGCAGGCGGGTCTGGTCGAACAGGTGCACATGCAGGCTGCAGAAGCCGAAGCGCCCCGAGGCCAGGGCCTGCTCGATCAGGGCGGTATCGCCATGGCTGGAGAAGCCCACCTGGCCCACCAGGCCCTCGCCGAGTGCCCAGCGCAGCAGTTCGGCACCGGGGCCATGCAGGGCCCAGGCCAGATGGTCGGGCCGGTTCAGGCCATGCACGGCCAGGTTGTCGAGCCTGGAGACGCCCAGCCGCTGCAGGATCGCCCGCAGCTGCTCCTGGGAGGCGGCCAGCTCGGGGCCGGGCAGCAGCTTGCTGGTGAGCACCAGCTCGGCGCTGCGCCGCGGCTCTGCCGCCGCCAGCGACCGCAGGGCCTGGCCCAGATAGGCCTCGGCCGGGCCGTAGGCGGGGGCGGTTTCGATATGGCGGATGCCGGCCGCCAGGGCTGCCTGCAGCACCGCCGCCATCTGCTGCGGGTTGTCGACGGCCCGCATCGTGCCCAGGCTGAAGGCCGATACGGGCCTGCCGCGGCCGAAGCTGTGCAGACGAGGCGTTCCTGCGCTGAGCGGTGGGCCGGCGTCAGCCAGGGATCGTTCCCCCCGGGCTGCCGGGATCAGCCTCGCTGTCGGCGTCGGGCTCGGCATCGGGCCCAGCGTCTGGTGCGGCGTCTGGTTCGCCGTCCGCCTCTCCTTCCGCCTCTCCGCCCTCGGCTGGCGCTTCAGGATGGGCTTTCGAGATCTGGCGCACCAGTTCCGCCGGACTGACGGCATCGAGGAAACGCCGGAAGTCGGCGGCGTCCTCCGCGTCGGCTTCGGCATCCACCGGAATCGAGGCGTCAGCCACCACTTCCTCCAGCATCCAGATGCCGCTGCCGGTGCGCAGGGCCAGGGCGATGGCGTCGCTGGGGCGGGCATCCAGCTCGCTGCCACCGCCGGCGCCGCTCAGCTTCAGCACCGCGCGGAAGGTGTTGTCCTCGATGGCGTGGATGATCACCCGCTCCAGGGTCAGACCACCGATCTCCAGCAGGCTCGCCATCAGATCGTGGCTGAGGGGCCGCGGCGGAATGTCATCGCTGAGGCCGGCCAGGATGTTCTGGGCCTGGGCCTGATCGATCCAGATCGGCACCTGCCGCCGGCCGGAGGGATCGCGCAGCAGCACGATCGGGCTGCGGCTGGCCGCGTCCAGGGCAATGCCGGCAACGCGCATCTCGACCATGGCTTGCCCACAGGGCCCTTTGCCCGATTATGGCCAGGGTTGCTGGGCACACCGCATGTTCACCGGGCTGGTGCAGGCCGTGGCTCAGCTGCAACGCTGCGGTGGCGGGGTTGAGCTGCTGGTGCCCGCCGGTTCGGGCCTCGATCCGGCCGCCCTGGCCCTGGGGGACAGCGTGGCGGTGGATGGGGTCTGCCTGACGGTGGTGGCCCGCAGTGCCGCCGGTTTCCGCGCCGATGTGAGCGAGGAGACCCTGGCGCGCACCACCCTGGCGGCGAAGGCCGATCGGCGCGGCTGGGTGAACCTCGAGCCGGCCCTGCGGCTGGCGGATCGCCTGGGGGGGCATCTGGTGAGCGGCCATGTGGATGGCCTGGCGGCGGTGGTGGCGGTGGAGGCGCAGCCGGCCTCCTGGCGGCTGGTGCTGCGCTGGCGCGATCCCGCCTATGGCCGCTACATCTGCGAGAAGGCCAGCGTGGCGGTGGATGGGGTGAGCCTCACCGTGGCGGGCTGCAGTGCCGACGGCGCTGAGTTCTGGATCGCCGTGATCCCGCACACCTGGAGCAGCACCACCCTGCAGCACCTGCGCCCCGGCGATGCGGTGAATCTGGAGGCGGATCTGCTGGCCAAGTACACCGAGCGCCTGCTGGCCGGCCGGTCGCCAGCAGGCCAGCCGCCGGCTGGCGCCGATGGGCCGGCCATCACCGGGGCCTGGCTGGCGGAGCACGGCTGGGGCTGACGCCGGCGCTGCCCATGCCTAGGGTCCGGGCGTCTGCCGCCCCGAAACCTCCGATGGCCTCTGATGGTCAGGATCTGGATCTCGGATCCCTGCGCTCCTTCACCCTTGCCGAAGGCATCCTGCTGCTGGTGCTGGGGGTTCTGGCGCTGGTGTTCCCGGTGATCGCCTCCGCCTGGGTCACGGTGGTGGTGGCTCTGGCCTTCCTGGTGGCGGGGATCATCGGCTGGGTCAACGGCCTCAACCGCTCCCGTCGCCTCAGCCGCTGGCACTGCTTCCTGCGCCTGGTGCTGTCGACGCTGTTTCTGGTGACCGGCGCCTGGATCATCAAGCAGTTCAGCGTTGGCCTGGTGCCCGCCGCCGCTCAGGTGGCGGCCCTGGCCTTCGCCATCGGCCTGGTGTTTCTGCTTGAAGGCGTGGTGGCTGCGATCGTGGCCCTCTCCAACCGGCAGATGGCTGGCTGGGGCTGGGGTCTGGCCAACGGCATCGTGACCGTTCTGCTGGGCCTGATCATCGTGACGATGCGGCCCGGTGGGCTGCTGAGCGTGCTGGGAATCCTGGTGGGCATCAGCTTCCTGTTCAGTGGCATCGATCTGCTGGTGTTCAGCGCGGCCTTCCACACTCCCGAGCGGGGTAACCGGATCTCCTGAGCCGCATCAGTTGTTGCGGTTCGGTTGTTGCGGTTCAGTCGTCGCTGCCGCCGCCCTCTCCCTCAAGGGGCAGCAACCAGATGGCGCCGGTTTCGCGGTGGATCTCGATCCGGAATTCCTGGCCCGGCTCCAGACCCATGCGGCGGGTATAGGCCTGGCCGATCAGCAGATTGCCGTTGCCGTGAACCCGTGTGCGGAACTCGGCCTGTCGTCCCTTGCTGCCGCTGGCGCCGCTGCTGTGGGCCGGCAGTTTGTAGCCCTTGGCCTCAACGAGTGCCCGGTAGAAACTCTTCTTGAGCACACGACCACTGGGGCCGACATAGCCACAGGCCTTGGCGATCTGATCCTCGGGGCGATTGCTGAGCGAACGGGCCTTGTCGAGCAAGGCTTTCCCCTCCAGCATCGGCAGTGGCGTGCTGGCTTTCTCTTCGACGAACACCGGACGCGCAGAGGTTGACTGGGCCGATTGTGCCGATGGGTTGCGATCAACCGCAAGGGCAGATCGCAAGGAAACTGTTCAGATCTGTGCCGGTGCTCGGGAGTTTCCGGCTCAGAGCAGATAAAGGATTCCGTAGAGCACCACCCAGATGCCATCCACGAAGTGCCAGTAGAGCTCGGTGGCCTCCAGTGGGAAGGGATTGGCAGCGCTCACCCGCCCGCCCGGGCGGCTCTGCCACCACACGATCAGGATCATCAGACCACCGAGGGTCACATGCAGGCCGTGGAAGCCGGTGATCGCATAGAAGGTGCTGGCGAACAGGTTGTCGGTGAGGCCGAACGGCAGGGTGAAGTACTCCTTCATCTGGCCCGCCAGGAACAGGAAGCCCATGGCGGCGGTGATCAGCAGCCAGCGGCGGCAGCCGGGGTTGTCGGAGCGCTTCAGGGCGGAGCCGGCCTTGTGGAAGGTGGCGCTGCTGGCCAGCAGCAGGGCGGTGTTGATCGTGGGCAGCAGCAGCTCCAGCTCGTAGCTGGCCCCCGCCGGCAGGGGGTTCACCGCCCGGAAGGTGAGGTAAGCGGCAAAGAAGCCGGCGAAGGTCATGCCATCGGCCACCAGGAAGGTGGCCAGCCCGAACAGGCGGTGATCGCCGTGGTGCTCACCGTGTTGATCGGCAGCCGCTTCGGTGCTCGGGAGTTGGCTCTCGCTGGTGCTGATGGTGGTCATGGCGATCAGAGGGGACGGTTGGGACCGCGGCCGGGGTCTTGGCCCAGGCTCCACAGCTCACGGCCGGAGGTGGCGGCCAGATTGAGTTCACCGGGTTTGACGCCGTAGCCATAGGGCTCGTGCACGAGCGGCGCTTCGCCCTTCCAGTTCTCCACCGGTGGAGGGGAGCTGGTGAGCCATTCGGGGGTGAGGGCTCGCCAGGGGTTGTCGCCGGCGATCTCGCCGTTGAAGGCGCTCATCACCACGTTGATCAGGAACGGCAGGGTGCTGATCGCCATCAGCAAGGCGCCGATGCTGCTGAACTGGTTGATCAGCTGGAACTGCGGGTCGTATTCGGCCACGCGGCGGGGCATGCCGTTCAGCCCCAGCCAGTGCTGCGGCGCGAAGCAGAGGTTGAAGCCCACGAAGGTGAGCAGCCAGTGCAGCCGGCCCAGCGGTTCGTTCAGCATCCGGCCGGTGACCTTCGGGTACCAGTGGTAGATGGAGGCGAAGATCACGAACACCGTGCCGCCGTAGACGATGTAGTGGAAATGGGCCACCACGAAGTAGGTGTCGTGCACGTGGATGTCGAACGGCACCTGGGCCAGGGCCACGCCGGTGATGCCGCCGAACACGAAATTCACGATGAAGGCGCAGGAGAACAGCATGGCGCTGTTCAGGGCGATGCGTCCGCCCCAGAGGGTGGCGATCCAGTTGAAGAACTTGATGCCAGTCGGGACGGCGATGAAGGCGGTGGCGATCGTGAAGAACAGGCGCATCCAGGGCGGCGTGCCGCTGGTGAACATGTGGTGCGCCCAGACGATCAGCCCGAGGAAGACGATGCCCATGATCGAGTACACCATCGTGGTGTAGCCGAACAGTGGCTTGCGGGCGTGCACCGGCAGGATCTCACTCACCAGTCCGAAAGCCGGCAGCACCATGATGTACACGGCCGGATGTGAATAGAACCAGAACAGGTGCTGATACACCACCACGTTGCCACCCATGGCCGGGTTGAAGAACCCCGTGTGCGCGACGATGTCGAAGCTCAGCAGCACCAGCGTGCCCGCCAGCACCGGCGTTGAGAGCACCACCAGCAGGCTGGTGCCGAGCATCGCCCAGCAGTACATCGGCAGCTGCATCAACTTCAGGCCCGGCCGGCGCAGCTTCAGGATTGTGGCGATGAAGTTGATGCCACCGAAGATCGAGCTTCCCCCCAGCAGCAGCACGCTGAGAATCCAGATGATCTGCCCCGTGGCCGGTGTGGTGATGCTCAGGGGCGGGTAGGCGGTCCAGCCCGATTGGGCTGCACCAGCGATGAAGTAACTGCTGATCAGCAGCAGGCCCGCCGGCGGGATCAACCAGAAGGCCACGGCATTGAGGCGGGGGAAGGCCATGTCCCGCGCGCCCACATAGAAGGGAATCAGGTAGTTGCCGAAGCCACCGTTCACCACCGGCACGATCCAGAGGAAGATCATCACCGTGCCGTGCAGGGTGAGCACCTCGTTATAGGTTTCGCGCGGCAGGAAATCGGAGATCGGCGTGAGCAGCTCCGTTCGGATCGCACCGGCCAGGGCGCCACCCACGAGATAGAACAGAAACCCGCAGACGATGTACTGCAGGCCGATCACTTTGTGATCGGTGCTGAAACTCAAGTAGCGCAGCCACCCCTGCGGCTGCAGGGATGGGGCTGGGGCGTGGGCTGTCTCGGGGGCAAGGCTCAGGGTCATGGGATCAGCGGTATCGAATCAGCGTCAGCGGATCGGCGATCTCAGGTGACGGCCACGGGGGTTGGGGTTGCGGGAGCTGGGCTGTTCTGGGCCACCCAGGCGGCGAAGGTTTCCGGTTCTTCGACGATCACGCTGGAGCGCATGCCGCCGTGATACGGACCGCAGAGCTCGGCGCAGACGATCGGATAGCGACCGGGGCGGGTGGGCGTGAAGCTCAGCAGGGTGGGCTGGCCGGGAATCACGTCCTGCTTGAGCCGGAACTGCGGCACCCAGAAGGCGTGGATCACGTCGTTGGCGCGCATCAGCAGCGACACCGGCTGGCCGAGGGGCACGTGCAGCTCACCGCTGGTGATGCCGGCATCGGGGTAGTGAAAGATGAAGGCGAACTGCATGGCCGTCACCTCGACCGGGAGGGCAGGGGACGCGTTGGCGTCAGTGCTCAGGGCCGGACTGATGCCGGCCCAGGTGCGGCTGTCGGCCGGTTCGCTGTGCATGGCATGCATGCTGTGGTCGTTGAGCGGCGTCATGCCGCCCATGCGCTCGTAGATGTCGTAGCTGTAGATGCCGACGAACAGGACCACCACCGCGGGGATGGCGGTCCAGAGAATCTCCAGCGGCAGATTGCCCTCGATTGCCACACCATCGCTGCTGTCGGCAGGGCTGCGGCGAAACCGCACCAGGCTGTAGACGATTAAGCCGACGATGCCGATGAACAGGATCGTGCCAATGCTGAAGAGAACCTTGAAAAGTTCGTCGTAAACGGGTGCGTTGCTGCTGGCATCCACCGGCAGCAGGTTGATGTTCTGCCCCACCCAGAGCCCAGTGAGCACGAGGGCCATGCCCAGCAGCAGGGTGAGGATGGCCGGCGGGATCGGCATCACTGCGGGGAGTCGATAGCGCTCAGCCTATGGAGGTTCAGCTGGGCTGGTGAGAATGCTGTTGTCGGTTGTGTCAATCCCCCCATGGACCGGCGTCGGCGTGAGGGTTCACACACCCGAGCAGCGGCAATCGTCACCGTTGGTGTCGACGTCCTGTTGCAGGAGGTTGCCATTCAGGCGTGATTGATCGCCGTCGTTAGCGTGACGTCCATCGCGCTCAGAGGGGATTGATGACGGCCCCACCACTGCAGCGACAAACGCTCGCTGCAACCCAGTCGAGCCATGCGTCGTCCATCGGCGAACCTGGTTCTTCTTCGGCTCTGCGTCCACGGCTGTGCGCGCTCGCCGCCCATCTGCTGGTGGCGCTGATCGCCCTGGTGGGCATCGGTGGCGCCACCCGCGTGATGGAGGCCGGTCTTGCCTGCCCGGACTGGCCCCTCTGTTACGGCTCGCTGCTGCCGGGCCGCCAGATGAACCTGCAGGTCTTTCTGGAATGGTTCCACCGCCTCGATGCCTTCGTGGTCGGAGTGGGCCTGCTGGTGCTGTCGGCGGTGAGCTGGTGGCAGCGGCGTCAGCTGCCGGCCTGGCTGCCGCCGCTCTCCCTGGCCTGCGTTCTGCTGGTGGCGGTTCAGGGGGGGCTCGGCGCTCTCACCGTGTTGCAGCTGTTGCCAAGCGCAGTGGTGACGGCTCACCTGCTCACCGCGTTAACGCTGGTGGCACTGCTGAGCGCCTGTCATGAGGGCCTGCGCGGCGCCTCGTTCCAGGGCGCTCCCCAGAGCGACAGCGGGCTCTGGTCGAGCGCCACCAGGGCCACGCTGGTGATCGCTCTGGTGGCGGTTCTGGTTCAGTGCCTGCTGGGCGGGCTGATGGCCAGTCAGTGGGCCGCGGGCCGCTGCATCAGCAGTGGTGAGGCCTGCGGCTGGCTGCTGGCCCACCGTCTCGGTGCCCGGCTCGCTGGTGCTCTGGTGCTGGCGCTGGCGGCTCTGCTGGCCTGGCGTCGTCCCACGACAAGGCCCCTGGCCGGTCTGGCTGCCCTGCTGGTGCTGGCTCAGATCGCTCTGGGCGTGTTCAGCCTGCGCCTCAGCCTGGCGATGCCGGGCGTGACGGTGGCGCATCAGATCTCGGCGGCTCTGCTGGTGGCAGTGCTGTCGTCCCTCACGGTCCGCGGCTGGCGGATCGCCCCCAACCTGCCGGAGATGAGCCATGGTTAGTGCAACGGCAACCACCCTGAGCCGTGAGCAGATCGTTCCCTCCCGGGCGCGGGTCAAGCTGCCCCCCTGGCTGGAGATCGCCAAGCCGCGGCTGATCCCACTGCTGCTGGCCACCACCCTGGGGGGCATGGCCCTCTCTGAGGGCTGGCCCCTGCCCACCGCTCGACTGGCCTGCACCCTCGGTGGTGGTGCCTTGGCCGCTGCGGCCGCCGGCGTTCTCAACTGCCTCTGGGAGCAGGGTCTCGATGGGCGCATGCAGCGCACCAGCGGCCGGGCTCTGCCCTCCGGCCGGCTCTCGGTGGGCACGGCCTTCGCCATCGCCGTGGCCCTGGCCCTGGCCGCCGCGACCCTGCTGGTGAGCGGCGTCAACTGTCTGGCGGCCAGCCTGTCGCTGCTGGGGCTCTGCAGCTACGTGCTCCTCTACACCGTTCTTCTCAAGCCCCGCACCAGCCAGAACATCGTGATCGGCGGTGTGGCCGGCGCGATCCCACCCCTGGTGGGGGCTGCCGCCGCCACGGGCCATCTCGGCCTGAGCAGCTGGTGGCTGTTTGCCCTGGTGATGGTCTGGACTCCCGCCCATTTCTGGGCCCTGGCCCTGCTGCTGCAGGAGGACTACCGCTCGGTGGGCATCCCGATGCTGCCGGTGGTGAAAGGTTCCGCTGCCACCGCCCGCGCCATCAGCGTCTACGCCGCCGCCACGGTGCTGCTCAGCCTGGCGGGGATCTGGGCGCTGCCCAGCGGTGGCCTGCTGTATGGCCTGCTGCTGCTGCCCTTCAACGGTCGCCTGCTGCAGATGGCCTGGCGCCTCCACCAATCGCCCGACGACGTCCAGCGCGCCCGCGGTCTGTTCCGCTGGTCGATCCTTTATCTGTTCGGCATCTGCCTGTTGCTGATGCTGGCGAGGCTTCCCGCGGGCGAACAGTTCAGCGTGCAGGGACTGGAGCTGCTCGGCCTGGCCGGGTCCGGCGCTCCAGCCTTCACCCTCGCCGCTCCCGTGCTGGTGGCGCCTTTCTAGATTGGCTCCTTCCTGCGGCTGAGCGGAGATTGGCGGCGGTGCCAGAGGCGGTGATTGAGCTCCAGGACGTCGGCAAGCGCTACGGCCGGGGCGACAAGGCGGTTGAGGCCCTGCGGGGCCTCAACCTGAGCGTGCCGCGCGGCAGCCTGTACGGGCTGTTGGGTCCCAACGGCGCCGGCAAGACCACCTGCCTGCGCATCCTCGCCACCCTGCTGGCTCCGGATTCCGGCCTGGTGCGGGTGGCGGGCCTCGATGCTCTGGCCGACCCACGCGGCGTGCGCGAGCGCCTGGGTTATGTGGCCCAGGAGGTGGCCCTCGACAAGATTCTCAGTGGCCGCGAGCTGCTGCAGCTGCAAGGCGATCTCTATCACCTGGATCGTTCGGAACGGGATCGTCGCATCAGCGAGCTGGTGGAGCTTCTGGCGATGGGCGACTGGATCGATCGCCGCTGCGGCACCTACTCCGGCGGCATGCGCCGCCGTCTGGATCTGGCCTCCGGACTGCTGCATCGCCCCGAGGTGCTGGTGCTCGATGAGCCCACCGTCGGCCTCGACATCGAAAGCCGCGCTGCCATCTGGCAGGTGCTGCAACAGCTCCGCGATCAGGGCACCACGGTGCTGCTCAGCAGCCACTACCTCGAGGAGGTTGATGCCCTCGCCGATCACCTGGCGATCATCGAGGGTGGCCGGGTGATCGCCTCCGGTCGGCCCAGTGAGCTCAAGGCCGCTCTCGGTGGTGATCGCGTCACCCTGCGGGTGCGCGAGTTCAGCGATGAGCCGGAAGCCCTGCGGGTGCAGCAACTGTTGCAGGCCTGCCCGGGTGTGCGCCAGGTGGTGGTGAACCGGGCTCAGGGCTATTCGCTCAACCTGGTGGTGGAGCACGACGGCGTCGTCGAGCAGCTGCGGCGTCAGCTGCTCGAGGCCCAGCTGCCGGTGTTCGCCCTGGCCCAGAGCCGCCCCAGCCTCGACGACGTTTATCTGCAGGCCACAGGGCGCACGCTGATGGACGCGGAACTGGCGGTGGCCGGCAGCCGTGATGCCAAGGCGGAGCGCAAGCAGGCCATGCGCTGACCGCCTTCGCCCTGCAGTTCACCCCACGCCAACCACCCCGTCCGCACCGCCCCCTGTCCCACCGTCGCCATGACCAGCGCCACCCCAAGCCTGCTCAGCCCCGTGGCTCCGGCCAGGACGCAGCCCCGCTCCGCCTTCGCCGATCTCAGCCAGGAGACCATCGCTCTGACGCGGCGGCTGTTTCTGCAGCTGGCCCGCCGCCCGTCCACCCTGGTGGCGGGAGTGCTGCAGCCGTTGATCTGGCTGGTGCTGTTCGGGGCCCTGTTCGCCAATGCCCCGGCGGGGCTGCTGCCGGATGGCCTCAGCTATGGCCGCTTCCTGGGGGCCGGCGTGATCGTGTTCACGGCGTTCAGCGCAGCTCTGAACGCAGGTCTGCCCGTGATGTTTGACCGGGAATTCGGCTTCCTCAACCGTCTGCTGGTGGCGCCGCTGCGCTCGCGCAGCTCGATCGTGCTGGCCTCGGTGCTCTACATCACCGCCCTGAGCCTGGTGCAGAGCCTGGCGATCATGGGCACCGCCTGGCTGTTGGGCTACGGCTGGCCCGGTGGCTCCGGCCTGCTGCTGGTGTTGGTGACCTTGCTGCTGCTGGTGTTTGCCGTGACCGGCCTGAGCCTGGGGCTGGCCTTCGCCCTGCCCGGCCACATTGAGCTGATTGCCGTGATCTTCGTGGCCAACCTGCCGCTGCTGTTCGCCAGCACGGCCCTGGCACCGATCAGCTTCATGCCCACCTGGCTCGGCTGGCTGGCCTCCCTCAACCCGCTCACCTTCGCGATCGAGCCGATCCGCGCCGCCTATGCCGGCCATTTCAGCCTGTCGGCTGTGGTGCTGCAGGCGCCCTATGGCGACCTCACCGCCGCCCAGTGCCTTGCCATCCTGGCGCTGCTGGCGGCTGGACTGTTCCTGCTGATCCGGCCCCTGCTGGATCGCAAACTCGCCTGATCAACCGATGGCCCTGCTCACCGCTGACCAGCTCAAGGGTGGCCTGATCGTTTCGGTGCAGGCCCCGGAGGGCTCGCCGATGCGGCACCCGGACGTGATCGCCGCCATGGCCGAGGCCAGCCTCAACAATGGCGCCATCGGCGTACGGCTCGAGAGCCCTGAGCACATCGGAGCCGTGCGCCGTCGTTGCCCGGAGGCCATGATCATCGGCCTGTGGAAGCGCACCTTCCCAGATAGCTCGGTGTACATCACCCCGGGCTGGGAGGAGATCCGGGCGGTCTGGGCCGCCGGTGCCGATGTGATCGCGCTCGATGCCACCGCCCGCCAGCGGCCCCAGGGGCAGGACCTGGTGGAGCTGCTGAAGCGCGCCCGCTCTGATCTGGGGGCGGTGCTGATGGCGGATGTGGACAGCCTCGCCAACGGTCTGCGTGCCGCTGATCTGGGCTGTGCCTGGGTGGGTACCACGCTCTATGGCTACACCGAGGCGACTGCAGGCCTGCGGCCGCCTGGCTGGGAGCTGCTCGGTCCATTGCGCCAGCAGCTGCCGGAGGCGGTCTCCCTGATTTGTGAAGGGGGCATTGGCTCAGCCGAGCAGGCTTGCCGCGCCCTGGCGGACGGGGCCGATGCCGTGGTGGTGGGCACTGCCATCACGGGTGTGGATCTGCAGGTGGCGGCCTACCGCCGGGCCATGGGCTGAGGGGAATTCCCGGCCTCCGCCACCAAGGCAGCCCTTCGGGACAGCAGGGAACCGTCTCTGCTCTCTCTCCATTTTCAGCTCCTTCTCAGAAGGTTTCTGAAGCCAGGGCGGCGAGGGGTGTGCCGGATTGCAGACTGGGCGTGTCCCGTTCGTCTTGGCTGGGAGGTGCGCCGTGGCCTCGCCTCTGGATCTGCTGTCGGGGTTGTCGGCCGACGGTGCGCCGCGTCTGTTGGCGTTCGGCTTGGGCGCCCTGCTGCTGAGTGTGCCGATGGCTGGCCTGCCGATCTCAGAGATCCAGGCGCTCAACCGTGAGCTGGGGCGATTGTGCAGTGATCCCCCTCGCGAAGCCCTGACGGTCTGCCGGCTGCATGCCCGCCTGGTGCGGGCCCTCTGAGCAGCCGGCCGGACGCGCTCCCGGGCGAGCCCCTGTCGGGCTCACATCATGCCGGGCATGCCCATGCCGCCCATGCCGCCCATTCCTCCCATGCCGCCCATTCCACCCATGTCGCCGCCGGGGCCAGCAGGGGCTGCAGGTTCGGGCTTGTCGGCGATCACCGCTTCGGTGGTGAGCAGCATCGCCGCGATCGACACGGCATCCTGCAGGGCCAGGCGCACCACCTTGGCGGCATCGAGGATGCCGGCCGCCAGCAGGTCTTCGTAGGCGCCGCTGGCGGCGTTGAAGCCCAGGCCGCTGCGCTGCACCTGCTCGGCCACCACGTTGGGGTCGTGACCGGCATTGGCGGCGATCTGTTGCAGGGGGGCCGCCAGAGCCCGCTGCACGATCTGAACGCCCGTGCGTTCATCCCCGCTCAGGCCTGCGGCCAGGCCATCGAGTTCGCCGGCCAGCTGCACGAGCACGCTGCCGCCGCCCGCCACGATGCCTTCCTCCACGGCGGCGCGGGTGGCGTTGAGGGCATCCTCGATGCGCAGCTTGCGGTTCTTCAGCTCGGTTTCGGTGGGAGCGCCCACCTTGATCACGGCCACGCCGCCGGCCAGCTTGGCCACGCGCTCGATCAGCTTCTCGCGGTCGTAATCGGACTCGGTGTTGTCGAGTTCGCGCTTGATCGCCGCGACTCGGTCCGCCACGGCGGCCTGGTGCTCACCGGTGGCCACGATCGTGGTCTCGTCCTTGCTGATGGTGATGCGGCGCACGCTGCCCAGGTCCGCCAGGGTCACCGTGTCGAGGTTCATGGCCCGGTCTTCGCTCACCAGGGTGGCGCCGGTGAGGATGGCGATGTCCTGCAGGGTGGCCTTGCGGCGGTCGCCGAAGCCGGGGGCGCGCACGGCCGCCACCTGAAGCACGCCGCGGTTCTTGTTCACCACCAGGGTGGCCAGGGCCTCACCCTCCACTTCTTCCGAGAGGATCACCAGGGGCCTGCCGGCGCGGGACACCGCCTCCAGGACCGGCACCAGGTCGTTGATCGCGCTGATCTTGCGGTCGGTCACCAGCAGCAGGGCGTTCTCGTACTCGCACACCTGGCGGTCGCCATCGGTGACGAAGTAGGGGGAGCTGTAGCCGCGGTCGAAGGCCATGCCCTCGGTGATCTCCAGCTCGGTGGCCAGGCTGCGGCTCTCCTCCACGGTGATCACGCCGTCGACGCTCACCTTGGCCATGGCCTCGCTGATCATCCGGCCCACCTCCTCATCGCCACCGGAGCTCACCGTGGCCACCTGACGGATGGCGTCGCCGGCCACGGCGCTGGCGCGGGCCTCGATGCCCTGAACCACCTGGGCTGCAGCCTTCTCCATGCCGCGGCGCAGGTTCACGGGGCTGGCGCCGGCGGCCACGTTGCGCAGGCCTTCGCGGGTCATCGCCTGGGCCAGCACCGTGGCGGTGGTGGTGCCGTCACCGGCCTTGTCCTTGGTCTTGGTGGCGACCTGCAGCAGCAGCTTGGCGCCGATGTTTTCGAACGGATCCTCCAGCTCGATCTCGCGGGCGATGGTGACACCGTCATTCACCACATCCGGCGCGCCGAACTTCTTCTCCAGCACCACATTGCGGCCCTTGGGACCGATGGTGACCTTCACCGCATCCGCCAGGGCGTTCACGCCCCGTTCCAGGGAGGCGCGGGAGGCATCAGAGAAGGAAAGCAGTTTGGCCATCGCCGAAGTCTGTTTGGGCAGTGCGCTCAGGATCCCATCGCGGCGGGCCCCGGCGCTGGTGGGGAAAGCCGAATCAAGTCGGTGGCAGGCTCTGCCAGGCGCCGGCAGGGCCGATAGGGTTCGCCCCATGGACGACAGCTACAGCGATGGCCTGGCGGCCAGCCTGAGTGGCCCGCTCAGCGAGGCCCTGGCTGATCCCACCTCGGGCAGCAACGTGATGCTCTTCCTGCTGGTGGCGGGGCTGGGCCTGGGGATGGCCCTGATCTACGTGCCGCTGCGGGTGTTTCTCACCATCACGGCCCGCAGTCGTCGGCTGAAGCTGCTGCAGCGGATCCGACGCCTGCGCGAGGAGCTGGGGCAACCGGTTCAGCCCTGAG
>Ga0208361_1000267_pt1 | contig 17307 bp, 15 predicted proteins | sample LakMenEpi05Aug10_FD_150670 | JGI IMG/M metagenome (GOLD analysis project Ga0208361, IMG submission 150670) | Freshwater microbial communities from Lake Mendota, WI - 05AUG2010 deep hole epilimnion (SPAdes) | ecosystem: Environmental > Aquatic > Freshwater > Lake > Epilimnion/Euphotic zone ... | reverse complement strand
AATCCGGTTGTTGGCTCATCGAGGAAAATGATTTGAGGCTGGTTGATGAGTGTGGTGGCAATCGAAAAGCGTTGTTTCTGACCTCCACTGAGCTCCTTATATTTTGCCTTACACTTATCTCTGAGATTCACTTTATCGAGTAATTCCATTGGGTCAGCCGGCCGATTGTATAAACCCGCGAATAACAGAATTAATTCTGTAAGATTGAGGTTAGGATAGAAACCGGAAGTCTGCAGTTGTACTCCAATGATTTTTTTTATTTCATTTGGTTGTTGATCGAGGTCAAATCCCTTGATGGTTACTTTTCCTGAGGTTTTTGTTCGCAGGGTCTCCATAATCTCCAGGGTTGTTGATTTCCCCGCTCCATTCGGTCCTAATAGTCCGAAGATTTCACCGTCCATCACTTCAAAACTGATGCCTCGCACAGCCTCAAAATCTCCATACTTTTTGTGCAGGTTATTAACAAGTATCACTGGTTCTTTCATCATACTATGCATTGCATACAGCAGGTAAATGGTGCGCATGCGGTTATGTAAAGGTAATTAAACCTTCCAAATGGTGCGTATAGAAGAATAGGGGGGAAATGATTAAAAGAACACATATTCACCCCGGGCATTCACACCAATCAAGGGTAATTTCCGATGTTGCTCGAAATGTTCAAAAACTTGCCGCAATTTGGACGAAAATCGTTGGTATTCGTAATTATCCCGCATATTCTTTGCGAGGAACTGCTCACTGCGGGGGGTACGATAGCGGATTGGGAAAATGTGTACCGGAATAAAATCCTGTCCTTGTTCCCGCGCTTGCGCGGCCAATAAATATACTTCTTCCATGGGCTCATCCCGTATGGGGATACAGCCGGTAGTAACACAACTGCCATGGATAAAAATACCTCCCCCGGGACGAACTGAATCGCTCAATAAGCCATCGGAAGCATTGGGATAGCTTATGCCCAACGCCATATGGAATTCACTTTTTGGACGGAATTCGTTGACATGATAAAATCCTTCGGGTACCTGGTAATCATTTTCATACCGCTTGGGTCCCAGGGCACCGGAAAGCGTGCAGATTCGATAGGTCTTAAAGAGCTGGAAGGCTTCACTTGTATTATTCCGTATCCATACTTCCAGCTGGCTGTCGTATTTGAAACTGCGTATATAAATTTGTCGGGCTGGCCAGGCAAGTTTCCTCTCACTGAATTCCTTCTTCAGCATTTCTTCTTTGGCATAGCCGGAACGGGCCACTCCTGATAAATGTAGAGGAGTATGTAAAGCCAGCTCCTGGGCATGGAGGGTTCCCAAACAGAGACAGGCGGCAATAACAAGCAGCTGACGATTCACAGGTCGAAATTAAATATTTATCAGCGCTGTACCTGATAAAATATTATTAAAAATCCTTCTCTGGTAGATTATCTATCTTTGCATTATTCTTATATCTCAATCTTTTTGTGACCCGATATAGGTTCTATTAATCGCTTCAATATGTTAAAAGCAGGTATTTTAGGTGGTGGGCAGTTGGGTAGAATGTTGCTGCAGGCAGCAGCCAATTATCCTGTTATCACCCATGTAATGGAAAAATCGATGGATTGTCCTGCCGGACATTTGTGTCATCATTTTACGGCAGGTGATATTACTAATGAGGAGCAGGTATATACTTTTGGAAAAGGACTGGATGTATTGACCATTGAGATAGAAAGGGTGAATGTCGCCGCACTGGAGCGTTTGCATGCGGAGGGCGTTCGTGTGATTCCTCATCCAGCCGTAATTCGAACGATTCAAAAGAAAATTTCGCAGAAGTCCTTTTATGTTGAGCATAGTATCCCTACCCCTGATTATGTGATCACACAGACTGCGGCTGAACTTTCTCAGCTAACAGATCGGTTACCCGCCGTTCATAAACTAAGTGAGGGCGGATATGATGGACGCGGGGTGCAGGTAATCACAAAGCAGGAAGATGTATCGCTGGCATTTGATGCACCTGCGATTTTAGAAAAAATGATCGATATACGCCGTGAACTTTCCATGTTGGTGGCCTGCAGTGAGCAAGGTGAATTAGCTGTTTATCCTCCGGTAGAAATGATGGTCGATCCTTACCTGAATCAACTGGATTATCAGATTTCACCGGCCTTATTGCCCGATGAAATTTACTGGAAAGCAGAAGCGATAGCCGTGAAAGTTGTACAATCTTTTAAAAGTCCTGGACTATTTGCCGTTGAACTACTGGTAGATTCAAACAATGATGTTTGGGTGAATGAAACAGCTCCGCGTGTGCACAATAGCGGCCATCATACGATGGAGGGAAATTATAGTAGTCAATTTGATATGCTCTGGCGCATCCTACTGAATTATCCTCTCGGTAATACCGATCCCGTTCTTCCGAGTGCTATGGTTAACCTGGTAGGTGCTGCTGATTATGCTGGTAAAGCCATTTATGAAGGCTTGGAACAGGTATTGTCGATGGACCATTGTTTTGTTCATATTTATGGAAAGGAGGAAACGAGACCCGGCAGAAAAATGGGACATATTACTGTCATGCACAATGATCGATCTGAATTACTGCACTTGTGTAACAAAATTAAACACACCGTGCGTGTGATTGCACCAAAATCCTGATAGGCATTACTATCTATCTGTTCACAATCAACCTTTTTTTAACGTTCAGGCTTTTGATGTAACCGAGACCGATAAGACTTTTCAACTGTAAGCCCGGAGATGTTTTGTTCGGACCAAAAAGGCGAACATCATCATCATAAATCATATCAAGGCTATAAGATGCAGAGAAATTCTTCGCTACTTTCAGTGTGAGTTGATTCGTCATGAACAAATCAACATTACCCGGATTGTTTTGATAGTTGGAGAATAAATCCAAACGGGCTTTATAGACAATATTCTTTGAGAAGGCATTGTTATAATTCAAGGTGGCAAAAGTACCTACTTCACTTACGCTTTTGGCACCCTTAGCTACCCCATACGCACCTTTATCTGATAAAAATTTATTCATAACAAGGGTAGTACGTGAAGTCAGAGGTGACAAGAAAATAGAGAACTTATCATTGGGTTTATAGTCAAGACCCGCGGAAACGATAATATAGGCCGGAGACAAGATGGTAGAGGAAAAAGTTCCTTGGTTATTAGCATAGGTGTAACCGTCAAAAAACTGAGAACGAAAGTTAAAGAGTCCTGACAAAAACCATTTACCGAGGGTATCCATTTTATAGCCATACTTACTCAGGAAGTCAAAACGATCGTCATTTTTTCTGCTGCCAGCACTGGTAGTTTGCACATAACCGAGGTTGATATCAACGTTATTATCCCAAAAGTGGCGGTCTTTCTTGAAGTAGCTGAAGTAGTTAAAATAACCTGCCAGGGTCATCGAAAAATTATCACCTCCTGCCGCCCAATTACTGAGGGCACCCTGGGCCATGTTAACGTTGAAAACGCCACCACTTTTCCAGTTCCAGCGGGTAGTATCAGTTTCTTTTTTAATTTGTCGGGATGTCTCTGAACGTAATTTACTCACGACGAGATCTTGCGCTACCAGGCTGGAAAAAAGGGAAAAACTAACAAAAGTGACCAAGATTATTTTTTTCATTGGTATTAGTTGAATAATTGTGGCAAAATAATTTGTTTTTGAAATTAAAACCAAATTAACGCAAAAAAAACTCATTTTGACTGGTTTTGAACAAGATATGAAATCAATACTTGGATGCTGACAATTTGACACTACCATCAAAAATGGTTATTTTTGCAAAAATTGTCGATACATGAGAGCGTCCGCCATGGAATTGGTACATGATGAATCCAGGCAGGGGGAAGTCTTCGTTCATCCAGCAGCTGCTTCCCAGCCCTTTCGTAAGTTTTTTTACATAGAGAGTTATGGTTGTGCCATGAATTTTGCTGACAGTGAGGTAATTGCTTCCCTTCTGCTGCAGGAAGGGTATGGTCCGACCCCCCAACCTGACAATGCCCATCTTATATTAATCAATACCTGTTCTATTCGAGACAAGGCTGAACAGACCATAAGACGTCGTCTGACTGCTCTCCGGGTAGTGAAACAAAAAAATCCGGCTGCCCTGGTGGGTATACTGGGTTGTATGGCAGAAAGACTTAAAGAAAAGCTTTTGGAGCAGGAACAATTGGTTGACCTTGTTGTTGGACCAGATGCTTATCGAAGTTTACCTGCATTAATTGCCAGTGCAGATGAAGGTAATAAGGCCGTCAATGTTTTGCTTAGTCGGGAAGAAACTTACGGTGATATCGCTCCTGTTCGTCTCAACTCCAATGGGGTAACAGCTTTTATCTCGATTATGCGGGGTTGTAATAACATGTGTAGTTTCTGTGTGGTACCCTTTACGCGTGGTCGGGAACGAAGCAGAGATTTACCTTCTATTTTACAGGAAGCTCGTCAACTCGTAGCAGATGGCTATCGCGAAGTGACCTTGTTGGGGCAAAATGTAGACAGTTACTATTGGATGGATGAAGCCAAGGGTGAGCCGGTTACTTTTGCCCAACTGCTGGAGTCAGTGGCACTTATTTCACCATTATTGCGCGTACGGTTTAGCACCTCCCACCCAAAAGACATTACCGAAGAAGTTTTGCAAACCATTAAGCGTTACAGGAACATTTGCCAATATATTCACTTGCCTGTTCAGAGTGGAAGTAATCGGATTCTTCAGCTGATGAATCGAACCTATACCCGTGAGTGGTATCTGGCAAAAGTTGCCCGTATTCGGGAAGTATTACCAGATTCCGGACTGAGTACTGATATAATTGCAGGGTTCTGCACAGAGACAGAAGAAGATCACCAGGCAACCATTGATTTAATGGAGCAATGTGATTATGACCTGGCATATATGTACTTCTATAGTGAGCGTCCTGGTACACTGGCAGAAAGACGTTATGATGATGATGTGCCGGAAGAAATCAAAAAACGAAGGTTGCAGGAAATCATTGACTTGCACCGAATTCAGTCACTCCGAAACATGCAAAAGGAATTAAACAGAACCTGGGAAGTATTAATAGAAGGTAATTCTAAAAAAAGCGACGAGCAGTGGCAAGGCAGAACTTCCCACAACAAAATGGTGATCTTCCCTAAAAATGGTCAAACAGCTAAAGGCGATTATGTGCAGGTGCACATAATTGATTGTACGGCCGGCACTCTTCTTGGGGTACAGGTTGAAGAGCCTGTTTTAAACAACGCATAACATGGATATACAAACGATAAAAAACAGATTTGGTATCATAGGTAACTCACCTGCCTTAAACCATGCCCTGCATACGGCCATACAGGTGGCGGGTACCGATCTGACTGTGTTGATCGTGGGTGAAAGTGGCGTGGGTAAAGAAGTGTTCTCTCAGATCATACATGCCCTTTCAGCAAGAAAGCACAATCCCTTCATCGCCGTCAACTGCGGTGCCATTCCGGAAGGCACCATCGATTCAGAATTATTCGGTCATGAAAAAGGTGCTTTTACCGGAGCCGTCGACAGCAGAAAGGGATACTTTGAAACGGTCAATGGAGGAACCATTTTCATGGATGAGATTGGGGAAATGCCATTGGGAACTCAGGCACGATTATTACGTGTATTGGAAACCGGTGAATTCATTCGGGTAGGTTCTTCCAAAGTACAAAAAACCGATGTTCGGGTAATTGCCGCGACCAACCGTGAATTGCTGGATTCCACTCGCACCGGAAAATTCAGGGAAGATCTCTATTATCGTTTAAGTACAGTACCTATTCGGGTTCCTTCATTGCGCGATAGAAAAGAAGACATCAGTTTATTATTCCGCAAGTTTTCAGTTGATTTTGCTGAACGCTATAAAACAGCTCCCGTTCAATTAGATGAGGAAGCGAAGCATTTGCTCATGAACCACGGTTGGCAGGGTAATGTGCGTGAATTGAAAAATATCGCAGAGCAGATTTCAGTATTGAGTCCGCAACAACATATTAACGCCGAGGAGTTAAAAAAATATTTGCCGGATAATCGTGCTTCCCGTCTTCCGGTTTTATCGTCCGCTACAGGTGGTGGGGAGTTTGCAAATGAGCGGGAGATCCTCTATAAGCTCTTCTTCGATATGAAGAAAGAAGTGACAGAAATCAAGAAGATGTTCCTGGAGATACTGCAAAATCCCGGCATGCCGGGTCAGAGCTTGCAAGAAGCACGCGAGCGACTTATGGGTGATCTTGCTGCCGCAAATGAGCCTTCACTGGTTTCAACTGTTCCAACAGCACCTGCCCTCATTACGCCGGTATCTCCTTCTTCCCAACCTATGATTTTGCACGATGAAGATATTCACCACCATGTTGAAGTAGAAGAGTCACTGAATATCATGGACAAGGAAAAAGAACTGATTTTAAAGGCCCTGAAGAAGCACAAGGGCAAACGGCGCGATGCCTCCAATGATTTAGGTATCAGTGAGCGTACATTATACAGAAAATTGAAGGAATATGATATCGAAGAATAAGATTGAAAAACTACAGCTGCCTGACTTCATTCCTACACGGATGCTGCTGTTATGTTTGTTGATTTCCTTGACCTTGTTGTCTTGTGGAATTTATAAATTCAACGACGCTTCGATTGATCCGGAAATCAAGACCGTAAAAATTGGGTATATCGATAATAAGGCCCGGTATGTGAATCCGCAGTTTGCTGCGAAACTGACCGATAAGATTCAGCAAAAGATCATATCTGCGACCAAGCTTACCCGGACAAATTCAGATGAGGCTGATTATGTAATTAATGGAGTGATTACTACCTATGATGGTAGTCAGACAGTTGGCGTAAGTGCAGCACAGGCCAATGCGAATCGTCTTACCGTAACGGTACACATGACCCTGCGGAATAACAAGGCCAATAAAACGGAGGAATTTGATGTTAGCAGGAGTTTTGATTACCCTGCCACGCAATCTTTTACTGTTGCAGAGGCGCAACTTTCTGATGAAGTCGTGCGCAATCTCACAGATGACATTTTTAACCGTATCTTTTCAAACTGGTAACGCTTTATCATTCACAATGAATCCATTACAGGAAAAAGCTTTGTATCATCTGACCGGACAAATGGAGAACAATGAACGCGCCGGTTCTGCCCTTGAAAAGACGGTAAGTAACTATCCGTATTTTGCACCTGCTCAAAACCTGCTGGCTTGTTATTATCAGTCGCAGGAATATCCGGAGGCGGCTGTGCAAGCAGCAAAAGCTACCATGTACCACTTTAATCCACGCTGGTGGGCCTATCAACTTGAGGAGAGCAGAGAAGCAGCAGATCAATGGAGTTCCCCTGTTTTTAGTCCAACTGAAGTTTCGGCTGTTTCCGTCCCCAACGAGCAGTCGCCACTCCCAATTAGTCATATTGAATCCGCAGAGTTACCCCCTATCAAAGAACCTATTTCTATTCCAACGGTAGAAGCAGTTCAGGCAATTCTTCGTAAGATCGATGGGGGTAGTACCGAAGAGAAGCCAACTCCCCCCCCACCCGTGGTGTCTACTGAAAAGATTACCGATAAAACGACGGATAAATTATCATCCGTTTTATCATCCCAACTGTCTGCCTACCGTCAGCCTGTTGCACCTGATACACCCCTGCCATTTGAGCAGTCAGGCCCCATGCATACCGTCGATTATTTTGCCTCCCAGGGCATTAAAGTCAATTGGCAGACAGGCACGAAGGACAAACTCTCCAGTAAGATGCTCAGTTTTACGGATTGGCTTCGTCAGGTAAAGCAGACCGAGAAATCAGGCACAGACTCGCAATTGGAGAAAAAAGTGGCTGAAGATGCAGTAAACTCGGTTCGGCGGGAGGAAGTTGTCACGGAAGCCATGGCTGAAGTACTGCTCAGACAAGGGCACCGGGACCAGGCCATACAGTTATTCCTAAAATTAAGTTTCCAGATTCCTGAAAAATCTAGTTATTTTGCAGCTCGAATAGAGCAAATCAAATCCACTTTATGAGTATTTTATTTTTGATTTTAATTGTTTTGGCATCCGTTGTCCTTTGTTTCATCATTTTGATCCAAAACCCCAAGGGTGGTGGTTTATCCGGTAATGTAGGTGGCATTGGCAACCAATTTATGGGCGTAAAACAAACGACGGATACCCTGGAAAGAGGTACTTGGCTCTTTGCCGGTATTATTGCCGTATTGGCCCTTTTTTCTACCTTATTTTTGAAAGGAGGCAGCACCATAGATAAAGATTCTATGCTCCAGAAAGTACCTACCTCACAACCTGCGGGCACACAGCCTCAGGGAGCAGCACCCGCTACTCCTGCCGCGCCCACCCAGGATACAGGAAAAAAATAATAATTCTTCCGTAACTTGTTGACCCTGTCTGCCTGCGGACAGGGTTTTTTTGTATAACAATGTCATGAAAAGGCTATTTAGAGTACTTCGCTGGTTGCCATTACTTCCCCTGGCTGCAACGCTGTATGTTTTCAGCATACCTGATACCAGCTTTCGTTTGTCTGAGAAAATGTTTGAGTTATCAAAACCCATTTCAAGTGAATCAGTGGCTCGTGAACTTAAAGAACAAGGGATCATTCGTTTTCCATTGTTGTTTCAATTATTTTATGGTATGTATGGGGAGTGGGAATTGGTGCAACCGGGAAAATATACTGCCCGGAAGGGTCAAACGCTATTTCAAACGGCACAGCAACTTAAGAATAGTCGTAAATCGATTGTACGTCTGGTAATCAATCGACTGCGTTTGAAAGAAGATTTTGCCCACCTCATTGATAAACAATTCATCATAGATTCTACCAGTGTTATGCAATTCATTCAATCGAATGATTCATTGAAGGAATTTAGCGTCGACACCACCAGTTTTTTCACTATGATTTTACCCGATACCTATGAGTTCTATCGCAATAGCTCCATGCGGGTGATCGTATCAAAACTGCGGGCACAGAGTGAGCGTTTTTGGCTACAAAATGATCGACTAAAAAAAGCTGCTGAATGGTCGCTTACTCCGCGGGAAATATATATCCTTGCCTCGGTGGTGGAAGAAGAGACAAATGATCCGGGTGACCGATCATTGATTGCAAGTGTTTATCTGAATCGCTTACGACAACGTATGCCCTTGCAGGCTTGTCCTACCATTAAATACGCCTTAAAAGATTTTTCGCTGACCCGCATCTATGAAAAATACTTAACAATTGCTTCCCCCTATAATACTTATCAACGTACCGGTCTTCCGCCTGGTCCGATCTGTACGCCCTTACCCGCCACGATTGATCGGGTATTGAATGCCCCCAAAACGAATTACCTGTATTTTGTAGCCAGGAGTGACTTCAGTGGCTACCATCATTTCAGTGCTACCTATTCCGAGCACCAATATTATGCAAGATTGTATCAAAAAGCGTTGACTGAGGAACAAAATAAAAAAGCAGCAGCCGAGCGAGCAAAACGATGAAATGGAAACGCATCTTATTGAGAACACCCGTCATTGCCTTTATCATCAGAAAGAGCAAGCACTGGGTGATACCCGGCTTCCAACAATTACCGGTATATGATGTGGTGATGTTTTTTATTCGTCAGGTAAACAAAATAGGTTTGAATGAGCGGGCAGCAGCCATTTCTTTTAATCTGATCATGGCACTCCCTGCAACCCTTCTTTTCCTATTTTCACTCATCCCCTATTTTCCCCAGGCAAAAAAAATGGAATTACAGGTGCTGGCATTGTTCAAAGACATCGCCCCTAATTCTGCTACCTATTTTTTCATAAAAGATATTCTGGATGGCTTATTGGATAAGCATGTCGGCATTTTTTCGTTTGGCTTTTTACTCGTGATGTTTTATGCTTCCAATGCCATGATGGGAGTCATACGCACTTTTGATAAATCTATTGAAGAGAAAAAAGCCTATTTCATGCACCAACGCTGGCGAGCGATACGTCTCACGCTTTTACTGATGATACTGGTAGTTGTGGCTGTTTCTTTGCTCCTTTTGGGGAAAAATGAATTGGTCTATGTACTAAAAAATATTTTTCATATTGGCAAAGGCGACCGCATTGTCTGGTGGAACGGTACCCGCTGGATTACCATCATCACCCTTTTATACTTCGGAATCGCATTTATTTATAAGTATGCTCCTTCCCTAAAAAAGCGCTGGAATTTGATATCGCCCGGGGCTATATTAGCGACTGCACTCAATTTACTCACCACTTTACTATTCTCTTATTGGGTCAATAATTTTGCTGCCTATGATAAGGTATATGGCTCTATTGGAACCGTATTGATACTGATGTTGTTGATCTATTTAAACTCGCTGATTCTTTTAATTGGGTTTGAATTAAACGTAAGTATTACCGTTTTAACCCGGCAGGCTATGGAAAGACAGGCTCAGGAAGAAATGGAAGCAAAGGGATAGCTAGGTATTTTATGGCAAGCTAGGTTAGTCCCCAGGCATTTGCTGTATCGGAATAACCGGATTGTGAATTTGAACGTCCTACTTCATAATGTCCTGCCAATGTTTTCTGTCGATAGGCTTCATAGATGGTCACTGCACAGGCCACCGAAATATTCAAACTTTGAATTATGCCCACTTGTGGAATCATGAAATTTCCATCGGCTAGTTGGCGAAAAGCATCACTGACGCCATCGTGTTCATTACCAAAAACGAGCGCAATAGGTTCAGTCAAGTTCATCTCATAGAGATTCAGTGAGCCCTCGGTCAGAAAGGTAGTATATATCTTCTTATATTTTTCGCGGATACTTTTCACACATAATTCGAGTTCTGAGAAATGATGTACCGATAACCATTTGGATGCGCTGCTGCTGCTTTTGGCACCAAACTTTTTAGGTGGCCGGATAATTGAGTTGAGTACATAGATTTCCTGAATGCCAACAGCATCACAGGTTCTCATCACGGCAGCTATATTGTGCGGATCGTTGACATTTTCCATGACGACTGTCAGGTCAAATTGCCTTTTCATTAATACCCGCTCTAACTTTTCTCTTCTTACCTCATTCATCAGCGCTCTTTTTTTGTTCAAGAATGGGAGATAGATGAATGCTACTCAATCCAAGGCCCGGCAAATGGGAGGGTTCAATCTTCCCTTCGGAGAAGGTTAGTCCTTTCGCCAAATCGGCACGCAATAACAGGGGTCCATCGGCATCAACATAGTCGAGTTGTGGTAGAAACTGTACGATCGCAGCGGTGCCGATACTGCTTTCGTTCATACTGCCCATCATTACCTGGAGGTTCAATTCACGGGCTTTTCTGATCATATGTAAAGCAGGTGTGATGCCACTGCATTTGGTCAACTTGATATTGATGCCATGGAATAATCCTGAACAGGATGGCACATCTTTTTCAAAGACACAACTTTCATCAGCTATCAGCGGAATGGGTGATATCGCCATTAATTTTTCCATACCGGCATTATTATCTTTTGCCAGCGGTTGTTCGATGAATTCAACGCCCATGGCTGCTAATGCCGGAATCAGTTCCATGGCTTCTTCAGTCGTCCATCCTGCATTTGCATCTACCCTGAATACAGCCGTGGAATGATTGGTGAGTTCTTCCATAATGGCCAGATCAGCTGCTGTGCCCAACTTTACTTTATAAATCGGCCAGGGGTGGGACTGCATTTTTGCCAGCATCTCATCAGGTGATGCAATACCAATGGTATAATCTGTCATGGGCATTTTTTCCCATTTTGTATCCCAAATTTCATATAATGGCTTTCTTCGCATTTTTCCATACAGATCCCAGCCTGCCATGTCAAGTGCGGCTACCAGGAATGGATGGGTGGGTAATAAATGATGAAGAAAATGCCAAAAACGTTCTGGCGTAGTAAACGCAAAGCGTTCAATCATACTTTTCTTTGATTCCAATACGGCCAGCATCGCTTCTGTCGTAACCTGGTAATAACTGATCGCAGGTGCCTCTCCCCAACCTGTAAGATTTCCAAGGGTAAGTGCAACGATGAGGGTAGGCTGATGTGTTTTCGTGCGTCCACCGGAAATGGTGAATGGATATTCAAAAGGGAGTTCTATGGCCTGGTAGTTCAGTTGCACAGGGTAATCAGTTCATAAATAATTAAGGAAATAAGTATCAGCGCCCACTGGATTCGATCAGATAGCCAAGCTCTTCATTGTAGGCAGTTGCTTGCTGCAGTTCCTCGATGGTCAGGTGCATACGATAGTTCCAGAAGTGATTCGAATCTGCCGGAATATTGATTCTTTCATCAGCCGGATGTGTTCTTCGCAAAGAGGCATCTATGCCCAATAAATCTTGTAACTGGAATACACACCACATAGCAGGGGAATACAAATGTTGCACGACGATGGCTTTATTGATCCATGCTTCACAATAGAAGGGTGGTGTGCCTAACTGACCCAGTTCATGGTGATAAAAGTTTGTTGTTGCCTGGCTGTTCTCTTCCCACCAGCCACGAATGGTACTCATATCATGTGTGGAAGGTGTTACAACGCTCAGATAGGGTGCATCATTCGGATGGAAGAACTGTTTCGCGGAATCTTTTGGCATACGTTGTATCTCCAGACTTAGTAAGCCCAATTGCTGCATTACCTGTGGAACACATCCCGGAACCATACCCAAATCTTCACCACATATCAGCATATTGGTCTCTCTTTTCAGGGCAGGTAGTTTTTGTAAAGCTTCCTGCATCCAGAACTGATCTTGGCGACGGAAGAAATAGTCTATATAGAGATCGTGTAGCGCCCCTTTTAATTCATCCGGTAGTTGATGATAAGATGGGGTTTGATCCATAGCATACCTGAAATGGAAAGCATCTGGGGCGTTGTTGGACTGGAAGCAAATAACGTTGCTCAGTAATTTGTATAGTCCCTGACGGATTTTCAGGTGGTGTTCATCTTGTTCTTTTTCTGCAAAATATATTTCGACCTGGCGTTGGGTAGCAAAAGCAGCTTTAAGTTGGTACTGTCCGGAGTCTGTTGAGTCGAGGAAGATTGATTTCACTAGTTCGTTATCGTATCCAAATATTTCCCAAAGAACTTTTTCATTGATGAAGGGTGCTGTCAGGCGTTCATGGCTGAGGTGAATACCACGTGCAAAAAACTCCTCCCGATGCACAGGTAATGCCGGAACAAAATGACCCATGATGCCTTCAACTGCATGGTAGGGTATACTCCATATTCTGAAAAAACCAAGAATATGATCGATTCGGAAGGCATCGAAATATTCGCTCATCTGACTAAATCGTTGTTTCCACCAGGCAAAGCTGGTTTCTTTCATCCGCTGCCAGTTATAGGTCGGAAATCCCCAATTCTGTCCGCTAACAGCAAAATCATCCGGCGGTGCGCCTGCCTGGTATTCCAGGTGAAACAATTCCGGATGCTGCCATACATCAGCACCATGTCGGTATACACCAATGGCAATATCACCTTTAACAATGATACCCTTGCTATGGGCATAGCGGGTGGCATCTTTCAGTTGTTCATTTAAATGATACTGGAGGAAACAATAGTACCCCATCCCAATGCCTTCTGGTGTATCAGATTGACTGTCAAAATATGGACCATGTAACTGTTCCTCCCAAGTTGTATTGGCAGGCCATTCTTCAAAGCGTATCGTTTGATACGTATCCCTGAAATAGCAAAATGCTGCGTATGGCTTAAGCCAGTGTTGTTGTGTACTAAAAAATTCTTGGTAGGATTTTGTACGGAAGGTGGTTTTTCCTATCCGCTCATATACACTGCGACAAAATTCATCTTTGATATTGTTTACCTGATCATAGGCCACTGTTGCATTACCATTTAACTCATTTCGAAGTAGTTCCAGTTCAGCCAAGGCCGCTTTACCTTCGGTATCAGCCAGTGTGGGTAAATGCAGGTACATGGGATGTAGCGCAAATGCCGAGATAGCTGCATAGGGATAGGAATCGGCATTGGTATGTGTTGCTGTTGTATCATTTACCGGCAACAACTGAATCATCTTCAATCCAACAGATGCAGCCCAATCTGTCAGTAACTTCAAATCGCTGAATTCTCCTACGCCAAAACTTTTTTCGCTGCGTAGACTGAAAACAGGGATGGCCATACCTGCCCCTTTCCAGGTCGTATTCGGTAACCAGACAAAGCCATCATGTAATTTTATGCAGGTATTTTTTTTCGCGTGTTCATAGGTAACCCGGTTATTCCCATCTTCGAAGCGCACGAATTTTTTTTCCTTAAGGTTATAGACACCGTATTTATAAGCGATTGGAAAATCATCGCCCGATAAATCAAAAGTTCCCGTAAAAGAGGCTGTAGAGGGGTCATAAGATAACAGCAAGGGGTCGTCTGTCGACCACCCTCCTAAACTTTTCGCATTACCCAACAGGCAGATGGTTTCCTGCTCTTTCAGTAAGGGTGCTTTCACTACAAAAGTGTGGGAAGTATTTTTCTGCTTAGGTGAAGCGTGTTTTTCAGCAAGGGCAGTTCGCTTCAGTAAAACCTGTTGAAAGGGTTCCGTATCAAAAGCATTTTCTATATAGCCGGCATAATTCCAACTATCGATTAGGGTCAATTCTTTCAACTTTGCATCTGTCAATGTAATCAACTTATTATTTCCCCATTCATGGTCAATGCTGCCATCCTGCTGTCGAATGAAATAGTGATACGTGATGCCCTTTTCTGGAACTGTTTCAGCCGATAGTTCCAAGCTGGTCATCCAATAATTTTCATTGAAATAGTGAAGGGGCAACGCCTGTTCAACTTTTTCATCACCCAGTAAGGGGTGGTTGCCTGTAACAAAAATTTGCTGTCCGAACTGGGTAGCATACCGAAGCTGGAAATTGATCTTACAGGCTGCTGTTGATTTACCTACGGATTTGCGTACAATACCCTGATTGGCTCGAATGCCCACAGCCGATTCAGCTTTTTTGCTTGTTTTTTTGGGGGATTTCTTTTTTATGTCGGAAGAATGCTGCTGCTTCATAGAAAATCACAAACAATCGGCTACGATAGGGAACAGAGTTAATTAGACCGCTAATGTAATGAATTACCGCCAATTATGTATCAATTCTGCAATGGATTGAGAATCATATCGGCTCCTTTCTCGGCAATCATAATGGTGGGGGCATTGGTATTACCGGAAACAATGGTAGGCATGATGGAGGCATCAATCACCCGGAGCCCCTCCATACCCCTGACACGTAATTCTTCATCCACAACTGCCATATCATCTTGTCCCATTTTACAGGTTCCAACAGGGTGATACAATGTTTCGAGGGTTTTTCTGATATGCGTCATCAGGTAGTCATCATCGAATTTTGAAGGAAGCGAGATGCCGTTTAACGAGACTTGGTTCATGGAAGGAGTAGATGCGATCTGAATGGCTTTTTTCAACGCTTTCAGAATTAATGCGCGGTCCTCCGGTTCCTGAAGAATATTTGGTTGTATCAGCGGGGCATCTTCAGGCCTGGCAGAATGTAAACCGACATATCCCCTACTTTTTGGATGAAGAATGATGGAAAGAATACTCCAACCATCTTTTCGGGGTATTGTATTGATATCATACATATCGGAGGAATAATCAGGATGCAATCCGAAAGGTGCGAAGTGAAACTGAATATCCGGTCTTTTAAGTGAAGGATCAGAAGCGTAAAAGGCATTGGCCTCCAGCGGACTTGTTGTCAGTGGACCCTTTTTCATCAGGAGATACTGGAGTAATGCTTTTATTTGATTCAGGGGTTTGAGATCGGAATTACTGGAAGGCACACTGGAATCGCAGGATACGCCTGACCAAAAATGATCTTGCAGGTTTTTTCCTACACCCGGTAAGGGATGCAGGCAATCGATTCCGTGCTGACGTAATTCATCGGGATGTCCGATGCCCGATAGCAGCAATAATTGTGGTGATTGGAAGGCACCGGCAGACAAAATTACTTCCCGCTGTGCTCTTTTTGTAATGGTATCACCACCTGATATTGTTAACTCAATACCGACAGCTTTTTTCCCTTCAACAATAATTTTACTTACCAGTGCCTGACTCAATACGGTGAGGTTCTTTCTTTGTAGAACGGGCTTCAGGAATGCAGCGGCAGTGCTGTGTCGACGATTATTTTTAATTGTAAATTGAAGCATACTTGCTCCCATCTGCTGCGCGCCGTTGTAATCATCTACTTCAGGAATACCGGCCTCCGTGCATCCCTTCACAAATGAACGTGCCAGTGGTTGTGCACGGTTAGCGAAAGTGACATTGAGTTCACCCTGTTTCCCATGAAAAGGGGCGCCCAATTGCTCATTATGTTCTGAACGAATGAAATAGGGTAAAACCTCCTCATAGGACCAACCTTTGTTTCCCAGTGATGCCCATTCATCGTAGTCTTCTTTATTACCCCGAACATAAGCCATTGCATTTGTTGAACTACTCCCTCCCCATGTTTTTCCTCTCGGCAAATACAATTGCCGATCATCTACTTGTTCTTGCGGAACTGTTTGAAAGCCCCAATCTACAGAAGTACGGTTTAACATCGAATAACCACCCGGTATTCCAATGAGTGGGAAAGTATCTTTTTTACCTGCCTCTACCAATAAAACGGTTATTGCCGGATTAGCCGATAATCGATTGGCCAGCACACAGCCGGCAGAACCTGCTCCGATAATGATGTAATCAAATGTCATACTGAAATTTACAGCATTTTTCCCATTTCGATGAAAGTTAAGTTCACCCTAGTGATATTTTTGCGGTATCGATATCTACATCTTATTTTGCATCATGTCACAACATCCTCGATTACTCATTTATACGGATGGTGCTTCCAGAGGGAATCCCGGACCCGGTGGTTATGGAATCGTATTGATTTGGGGTGAAGTAAAAAAAGAATTGTCTGCTGGCTATCGCTTAACCACGAATAACCGAATGGAACTTTTGGCCGTCATCAAGGCCCTCGAATCGTTGAATCGTCCGGGCTTACACATAACAATTTACACAGATAGCAAATACATTGTTGACAGCGTTCAAAAAGGGTGGCTAAACACCTGGATAGCAAACGATTTCAAGGGGGGAAAGAAGAATAAAGATCTGTGGTTACACTATAATTCCCTGGCAACGCAACATGTTATACGGTTCCAGTGGGTAAAGGGGCATGCATCCAATGTTTTGAACAATCGCTGCGATGAGTTAGCTACACGTGCTGCCGATGGTCACCAACTATTAGTAGATCATGCCTATGAACTAGAGCAAGGTAAATTGCATTAACAACTGAAAAACAATAATTAATTATTGCTGATGTAAGGAAGCATTTTCCTGTTGTGCAGTGATCAGGTAGTAGGCGCCGAACAAAATTGCCGAGAAAACGGCCGTGCTGAGCAGACTATTTTGGTAAAAAGGAATGCCATCTAGTAT
>Ga0208361_1000265_pt1 | contig 17361 bp, 19 predicted proteins | sample LakMenEpi05Aug10_FD_150670 | JGI IMG/M metagenome (GOLD analysis project Ga0208361, IMG submission 150670) | Freshwater microbial communities from Lake Mendota, WI - 05AUG2010 deep hole epilimnion (SPAdes) | ecosystem: Environmental > Aquatic > Freshwater > Lake > Epilimnion/Euphotic zone ... | reverse complement strand
GATTCCCGCCTGCAATTCTTCTCTGCTGGCGATCTGATCAGGAACAGATCCGTCTCCCTCAGTACCTCCGCTGGTGTTCGATTCAACCTGGAGTTGCTCGACGCCAACCAAGGGCTGAATGGGTTGATCGCTCAAGAACAAGGCCTTGCACCCGTTCTGGATTTAACCGCCTTCAATGCTGGCCAGAAGCTGATCGGCACCCTGATCATGGGCAGAGAAGCGAATCTGGATTCGCTCATCGGCTTCTACCGCGTTGTTGACACCCAAGGCACCGTTCGCGATCAAAACGGCGACCTTGTGCGTCCTGAAAACAAAGAGCGCTACAAGAACGCCGCCCTGTTGAGCCAGAATCGGATCGATGCCCTCACGGGCCTCGCCGTGGGTGACAACCAAACCTCTAAACGTTCCGTGGAGCTCAGCGGTTCAGGCTATCTCGCTCCCTTCATGCAAGTGGGGTCCAATACCTTCTTCGCCATGGCAGAGGCCAATACGGATGGCTACGCACACTTCAAAATGCTGGGCACCAATCTCTTCGGAGCAGAAGACCTCTTCGGCGGTGGTGATCGAGACCACGACGATCTCGTCTTTGGCTTCTCATTCAATCAAGTGATTAGTCCCTTGGCCTGATTCATTTCTCCATGGCTGCCTTCTCAATGGACTGACCAGCCTCGACGCCGTCAAATACTAAACACCCTGAGACAATCAGCGCAGTCATGATATAACGACATAGAATCCACTCAAAACTGTGTCGCCAATCGGTTTTACCCTGGTACACATGAAGCAGCCCGCCATCCACCGCTGGATCAAGACCGAATGCGGCAGGGCCAAATACGCCGATCTGGCCACGCGCCAGGGAGCTCTGGCCAGAGTGCGCCTGGCCTGGTTCGTGCTGGTCGCAGCACTGCGCGACTGGCGCCTGCCCAATCAGCCTGGTGGTTCCGGCTCCTGAAGCGCACGCCGCGCCGCCCGACCCACCAGCCACACCACCGCCACCGTGGCGAGCAGGCCGGTGATGCGCAGCGCCCAGGTGCCCGGGTCGGCCTCACCGCTGAGCACCTCTCCGAAGCGGGCCACATCACCGGCCAGCGCACCGAGGCCACAGAACAGGATCGTGCCCGGCAGGATGCCGACCAGGCCGAGCGTGTAATCGCGCAAGCTCACCTCGCTGAGGCCGTAGGCCAGGTTCAGCAGTGAGAACGGGAAGGCCGGCGACAGGCGGGTGAGCAGCACCAGCTTCAGGCCCTCACGGCTCACGGCCTGCTCCACCGCCTGCAGCTTCGGCAGCGCCGCCAGCCGCCGCTGGGCCCAGCCGCGCAGCAGTGTTCTACCCAGCAGGAAAGCCGCCTCAGCTCCGAGGCAGGCGCCGACGAACACGATCAGGCTGCCCCACCAGGTGCCATAGAGGGCTCCCGCCAGCATTGAGGCCCAGACCCCCGGCAGCAGCAGCGTCACCCAGAGGGCATACAGGGGAATGAAGATCAGGGCGCCAGCGGGCGACTGCAGGGCCGGCAGCCAGCTGTGCCAGTCGAGGCTGAGCGGCAACGCATCCATCAACATCCCCCTGATTCGCCGCTGCCCTCCGACAGGCGCTGCTCCTGGCCAGTCGGCAACACAGCGGCGACCACGCGATCGCGGCCCTGGCGCTTGGCCTCGTACAGGCAATCGTCGGCCAGCTGCAGCAGCGGATCCAGCGCTGGGAGCTCTCCCTCCTGCGGCCTCCAGCTGGCCACGCCGAGGCTGATGGTGAGGCCCGCCCCGTTGATCGGCTCCGGGTGGCGGATCGCCTCCGCCGCCACCGCCTGGCGCAGACGCTCGGCGATCGCAGCAGCCTGGGCCGTGTCGGTCTGCGCCAGGACCACACCGAATTCCTCGCCACCGAGACGCGCCACCATGTCGCTCTGGCGCTGCAGCTGCTGACGGAGCACCGCCGCCACGCGACTGAGGCACTGATCGCCATAGGCGTGGCCGAGGCTGTCATTGATCAGCTTGAAGCGATCAATGTCCACCAGCAGCACGGTCAGGGGCTGTCCGGTGGTGGTGGCAGCAACCCGTTCAGCGCGGATGCGCGAGTCGAAGCTGCGGCGGTTGGGCAGCTGCGTCAGCACATCCAGCAGGGCCAGCCGACTGGCACGCTCGCACTCGAAGGCATGGAACAGCAGGCTGAGCAGACTGCTCATCGTCTCGATTCGCTCCACCTGCCGGGCCGAGAAGCGCGTCCCGCCCGTGAGGCAGATGGTGAGCACCGGAATCGAAACCCCGCGGGAAGCGAGCCGCAGCCCCAGGTAGTCGGTGCCGCCAGACTCCAGCAGCTCCTCCAGGAAGGAGAAACCCCCGGTGCCCATGTCCGCGAGCTGAGCCCGGTAGAGCCGGCAGCTGCTGACGATGTGATGCAGCACGCTCTGCCGATGCTGGGGAGTCTCGAGGAAGTCCCGCTGCATGCGCAGGGTCTCCACCTCGCCGGGGCGATGCGAATGCCAGACGTACTGACTGCAATCCACCTCCTCCTGATCCGGCAGAAAGGCCAGGGACAACCGCAAGACCTCCAGCCCCCAGGCGGACAGCTCCTGGACGAACAGCAGCACCAACTCATCGAAACTGCGCAGGCTGGACCAGTGCTCCAGCACGTAGCGCTCGAGCGGCATCGACACAGGGACAGGCCCGGTGGCGGCGATGGCGCTGGGCGGCGGAGCCAGCGGTTCCTGCAGTTGTCGGTCGGATTCGATGAGCTCGGCCTGCAGGCGGGGCAAGCGATCGAGCTCCAGCCAGGGACTCTCCCTGAGAAAGGGCACGAGCTTCTGCCAGGGCATCGGCCGGGAGATCAGATAGCCCTGCAGCGCATCGACCCCCAGCCGCAGCAGCACCTCCAGATCGCGATGCTGCTCCACCCCTTCGGCCACCACGGTCTTGCCGAAGCCGTGCACCGCCTCAATCAGAGACCCCACAAAGCTCTGCAGGCGGTAGGAGCGACTGATCCCATCCACCAGCTGGAGATCCAGCTTGATGCCGTCGTACCAGGCCTCACAGAGACGGCGGTAATTGGAGAGTCCGGAGCCGAAGTCGTCGACGATCAACCGGAACTTGAGCTCATCCATCAGCCGCTGGGCCGTGGAGCGCAGGCTGTCGGACTCCTCCATGGTCTCCATGGCGGCGGTCTCGGTGAGCTCGAGCCGAAACAGGGCAGGGTCGATGCGCTGACCGCGCAGCAGGGCCATCAGCGCGTCCTGCCGCTTGGCGGTGGCCACAGAGGCCGCGCTGATGTTCACCGTGATGTAGACGATCCGGGCGGAGAGATCCCCCAGCTCCCGCCAGGCCCGCTGCACGTCCCCGAGTCGTTGCAGCACGAGCCGATCGAGGCGATGGGCCATGTTCAGGGCCTCAGCCCGCTGGAACACGGCCTGGGTGCCGAGGGCCGCCAGCTCAGGCGGCCGGAAGCGGAGCAGCAGCTCCAGCGCGATCTTGCCGGGATCGTGCACCAGCAAAATCGGTTGCACGAGCAGCTCGAGGTCGTCGGGCCTGAGGCTCTCGATGCGTCGGGCCAGACCGTCGTCGAGCGGAGGAACGGCATCCCAGGTGCCGACCCCGGCTGCGCCGAGGCCGGCTACCTGACGCAGGGCATGGGCGAGACGCGCGCGGCGACCCAGCTCTGGCCGACGGGTTTGGCCGGACTCCATGCCAGCCCTCGAAGGGCCCAACTCTATCGAGGGTTGGGGCTTTCAGCTCGCCAGATCGTCCAGGCGCCGGCGGGCCAGCTGCGCCTGAGCCTCGGCTTCGGCCAGGTTGGCCTTGCACTCGGCCACCACCTCGGGCGGCGCCTTATCGGCGAAGTTGGGGTTGGCCAGGCGGCCGGCCAGACCCTTGATCTCCTTCTCGGCCTTGGCGATGTCCTTCTCCAGACGGCCGCGCAGGGCCTCGAGGTCCACCAGGCCCTCGATCGGCAGCAGCACCTGCAGGTCGCCGCTCACGCCGGCCAGCGCCTTGGCGGCCGGGGCGGCCTCCGCCGCGGCCGGATCGAGCACCTCCACGCATTCGGCACGGGTGAGGGCGGTGATGTCCGCCGTGGCGGCGCTGAGCACCGCGGCCAGTTCAGGGCGACCGGTGACGAAACGCACCGGCACGCTCTGGCTGGGCTTGAGACCAGCCACGGCACGCAGGTTGCGCACCACACGGATCGCCTCGATCAGCTCGGCGAACGACGACTCCAGGTCGTCGTCGAGGGCGGCAACGTCGACCACCGGCCAACGCTGCAGGGCCAGGAACGTCTCCTGGGGATGAGCCGTCAGGCCATGCCACAGCTCCTCGCTCAGGTGCGGCATCAGCGGATGCAGCATCACCAGCAGTTCCTGCAGCACCTTGGCCAGCACCTGGCGTGCCGTGCGCTGCTGGGCCGGATCCTGCAGGCGGCGCTTGATCAGCTCCAGGTACCAATCGCACACCTCGTTCCAGGCGAACTCGTAGAGCCCCTTGGCCGCTTCGCCGAGGCCATAGCTGCCGTATCGATCAGCAGTGCCCTGGTTGACGCGGGCCAGGCGCGAGAGGATCCAGCGGTCCGCCAGCTGCAGGGCAGCGGCATCGGGCTCACCGAGGCTGGCGGGGGTCTCGCCGCCCAGGTTCATCAGGGCGAAGCGGGTGGCGTTCCAGAGCTTGTTGGCGAAGTTGCGCGAGGCCTCCACCGTGGCGGAGGTGTCGGACTTGCGGTCGTAGTCGAGGCGGATGTCCTGACCGGCACCGGCCACCTCGCGCACCAGGGCGAAGCGCAGGGCATCGGCGCCGTAGCGCTCGATCAGCAGCAGCGGGTCGATGCCATTGCCCGCCGATTTGCTCATCTTGCGGTTGTTCTCATCCCGCACCAGGCCGTGGATGTAGACGTCCCGAAAAGGAATCCAGGCGGCTGACGCGTCGCCACGCGACTCCATCAGGGCGCCGGCCATCATCGTCATCCGGGCCACCCAGAAGAAGATGATGTCGAAGCCGGTCACCAGCACGCTGGTGGGATACCAACGGGCCAGATCGGCGGGCTCGGCGCCGTTCAGCTCGCCCGGCCAGCCCAGGGTGGAGAAGGGCCACAGGCCGCTGGAGAACCAGGTATCGAGGGCATCGGGGTCCTGCTCGAGCACCACAGGGTGGGCATGGCTGCCGCCGCTGAACTGGGCCTCGGCCTTGGTGCGCGCCTCCGCCTCATCTCTGGCCACCACGTAGGGCGTGCTGTCCGTGATCTCTCCACCGGTCTCGCTCACCACGAACCAGGCAGGAATGCGGTGGCCCCACCACAACTGGCGCGAGATGCACCAGTCGCGGATGTCGGTGAGCCAGTCGCTGTAGACCTTGGTCCAGCGCTCCGGCACGAAGCGCGGATCGGCGTTCTCCAGGGCCTCGCGGCAACGGGCCGCCAACGGCTCGGTGCGCACAAACCACTGGGTGGAGAGCAGTGGCTCCACCGGCACCTTGCCGCGATCGGAGAAGGGCACGCTGTGGCGGTAGTCCTCCACCTTCACCAGAAAGCCTTCGGCATCCATGGCGGCCACCACGGCCTTGCGGGCCTCGAAGCGATCGAGGCCCTGGAAGCGGCCGGCGGCTTCGTTCATCGAGCCATCCCTCGCCATCACCGTGATCAGCGGGAGGTTGTGGCGCTGGCCGATCGCGAAGTCGTTGGGGTCGTGAGCGGGGGTCACCTTCACGCAACCGGTGCCGAATTCGGCATCCACGTGGTCGTCGGCGACGATCGGGATCTGGCGGCCCACCAGCGGCAGGGTGAGGGTCTGCCCCACCAGCGCGGCGTAGCGTGGATCCTTGGGGTTCACGGCCACGGCCGTGTCGCCCAGCAGCGTTTCGGGGCGGGTGGTGGCCACCTCCAGGTGGGTGCAGCCATCAGCGGCGGCACCGGCCGTGAGCGGGTAGCGGAAGTGCCAGAGATGGCCATCCACCTCCTTCATCTCCACCTCCAGATCACTCACCGCCGAGCCGGAGGCGGGGCACCAGTTCACCAGGTATTCACCCCGATAGATCAGCCCCTGCTCATGCAGGCGGTTGAAGGCCTCGATCACCGCGGTGCTGCAGCCGGCATCGAGGGTGAACCGCTCGCGCCGCCAATCCACCGAATAACCGAGCCGGCGCAGCTGGCCCACGATCGTGCCGCCGCTCTCGGCCTTCCAGGCCCAGGCCTTCTCCAGGAATGCCTCGCGGCCCAGATCTTCCTTGCGCTGGCCCTCGGCCTTGAGCTGCTTCTCGAGGATCGTCTGCACGGCGATCGAGGCGTGATCGGTGCCGGGGAGGCAGAGAACGTTTTTGCCCTGCAGGCGCTGGAAGCGAACGATCGTGTCGATCAGGGCCGTGTTGAAGGCGTGGCCCATGTGCAGGCTGCCGGTCACGTTCGGCGGCGGGATCACAACGGAGAAGGGATCACCCTCCGCCGCAGGATCCGGGTGAAAGGCACCGCTGCTCTCCCAGGCCTGCTGCCAGCGGCTCTCGGTGCCGGCAGGGTCATAGGTCTTGGCCAGCGCCGCTTCAGCAGCTGCAGGGGCGGTCACGGCCTCGGTCACGGCGGCAGATGCAGGCAATCGGGCCATGCTCGCAAAGCGGGGCTGTGCCAGTGAGAATGGTCTGAGGTGTGACGGCCCTGAACCTGCCCCCAGCCGTGCTCCCGTTCTGCCGAGCCGGCCTTCTGCTGGCTGCCCTCAGCCTGGCGGGCTGCGGCCTCGGCTCGCGATTGCCGACGGTGACCTACATCGCAGCGGGCGCCAACACAGACCAGCGACTCGATGCCGAGCTGCGCGAGGACTATCGGCAGCATCTGGGGCTGCTGCAGGACGCGTTCCGTCAGCTGTACCCGGGCACCACCTTTCAGCTGGGGCTCTACCCGGAAGATCAGATCATTCCTGCGATCGTGCGCCGCAGCAACGCCGGCCTGGATCCTGATCTTCTGTACATCAACGGCGACACCGCGCTGCAGCTGCTGCAGGCCGGACTGGTGGCCCCCTTCCCCACTGATCCGGGATTGGAGAAGCTGTTCCATCCGGAAACGCTGGCCCGTCTGCGCAACGCAGACGGGCAACTGGCGGGACTGCCGGTGCTGGTGCAGACCCAGATCAGCTGCTTCGACCGCCGCCAGCTGCCCGAGGCGCCCCGCACCCTGGAGGAGCTGCTTCGGATCAGCGCCGCCGGGAAAGCGATCGGGCTGACGGTGGATCCGGTGAATCTGCTCTGGACGGCCGGCAGCCTCGGCACCCTGCCGGCCCTGCAGCGGACCCTGAGAGGGCAGCCCCTCAGCCCCGCTGATCGGCAGGCGATCCAGCGCTGGTTGAGCTGGCTGCAGGCAGCGAACGTGCAGCAGCGGATCACCTTCTTCGCCAGCCAGCCCGAGGCCGATGCCGAGTTCCTCGCCGGCGGGGTGGCGTGGATTCCCTGCCGCAGTACGGCGCTTCCCATGCTGCGGCGACGGCTGGGGGCCAGGCTGGGGGTGGCGCCGCTGCCCGACGGCCCCGATCATCCAGCCAGTGCTGTGAACCGCCTGCGGGTGATGGCCCTTGGCCGACACTCCAGCGAGGCAGGTCGGCAGCGGGCCATCGCCTTCAGCCGTTTCAACGTCAATCCGCTCGCGCAGCGCACGCTGACGATCGGCTCACAGACGGTGCTGCCGGCCAACCGCTTCGTGAGCGTGCCGGTGCAGAGCTCGCAGGTGCTGGAGACACTCAACACGGCCGCCGCCCAGGGGCTGGAGGCCAACCAGCTGGTGGCCTCCATGCACAGCACTGACCCGCGCATGCCGGAGCTGAAGGCCTTGATCACGCGGGTGGTGTTCAACGAGACCAGTGCCGCTGCCGGCAGCGACCGCCTCGTGCAGATCCTGCGGAGGACGCGATGAAGGAACTGCTCTTGGAGGTGCTCGGCTGGCTGGGCTATCTGGAGCGATTCCCCGTGCTCCTGCAGCTATTGATCAGCCTGGCGCTGCTGACGCTCAGCCGCCTGGCGCGACAGCGACGCTGGCTGGGCCGGCTGCCGTCCCTGGCCTACCCAGGCGTCGGCCTCAGCCTGCTCGCCCTCAGCTGTCTGCTGCTCTGGGCGATGGGGCAACCGCATGGCCTGGCGCTGCTGCTGGGTGAGCTGTGGCTGGGCTGGTTCGGGCTGAGCCTGCTGCACCGACTGCTCGTGGGCCGCCTGCCCACCACGACGCTGCATCAGCTGGAAAGCCGCCTGCTGCGGCCGGGCTACCTGCTGATGGCGACGCTCGTGCTGATCAGCGAACTGGACAACCTGCACGACGTGGCCGTGATTCCGCTGGGAACCCTTTTCGGGATCACGCTGAGCATCGAGAAAGCGTTTCTCGCGCTGCTGGTGTTCTATCTGGTTCTGGTGGGCTGCGGCCCGCCGGCGGCCGGACTGGCCTGGCTTCTCCAGCGGGCTGTGGGCATGAGTGATGGCAGCCGCAAGGCCACCGAACTGATGCTGCGCTACATCGTGGTGGGCCTGGGCCTGGTGGGCGTAGCCGCTCATCTGGGCGTGAACACCACCGCCCTGATCGCCGTGGCCGGAGGCCTGTCCGTGGGCCTCGGTTTCGGCGTCAAGGAGGTGTTCTCCAATTTCGTCAGCGGCCTGTGGCTGCTGTTCGAGGGCTCGGTGCGGCCGGGCGAAGTGCTGATGATTGACGGCGATCCCTGCGAGGTGCGCCGGCTGGGGCTGCGCGCCACCCTGCTCTGGCGCGACCGCGATAACGCCGAGCTGCTGATCCCCAACCAGACCTTCTTCACCGAGGCCACCACCACCTACACCGCCTCCGACCGCTTGCGGCGCAGTCAGGTGAACGTTGGGGCTGCGTACCGCCATGAGCCAGCCCGAGTGATCGAGCTGCTGGAGACCACGGCCCGCACCGTGCCGCACGTGCTCAGCGAGCCGGCCCCCAAAGCGCTGCTGCTCAGCTACGGCGATTACGCCATCAACTACGGCCTGCGCTTCTGGATCACCAATCCGATGAACAACGTGAGCATCTGCAGCGCCGTGAACCAGGCGATCTGGCAGGCCTTCCAGCAGCAGGGAATTGAGATCCCCTTCCCGCAGCAGGTGGAATATCAGATGGTCGGGCCACCGCAGACCCAGCAGCCGAACCTGGGCCCGCACTGAGGACACGCCCGCCGGCTCAGCCCCTGGCCAGCCGCTGCAGGTAGCTCTCGCAGCTGCCGGCGTTGATCCAGCCTGTGGCGATCGTCTTGCTGTGGCTGTGGTTCACCCGGCCCCGGTGGATGTGCGAGGGGCCGGCGGGGAAGATCACGAGCTTGCCCCGCTCGGCGTCCTCGTGATGCCCCTGCCAGTGGAACTCGGTGCCGCCGTCGGGCAGGTCATGGCAGTAGAGGATCCAGGCCAGCACGCGATGCACCGGTTCGGTGGCCTCATCGCTGATGGTCCAGTCGCAGTGCCAGCGCTTGAAGCCTTCACCCGGGGCATAGCGCTGCAGGTTGAAGATCGGATTCACGAACAGCTGCTGCTCCGGGCAGCAGTCGCGGAACAGCGGCCGCTCCTGCAGGTAGCGCTCCAGGCCGGCGCTCACCCCCCGCAGGATCACCTCCGCAAGAGCGAAGGCCTCAGGATCGGAGCGGTCGATCGCCACCAGGCTGATGTCGGTCGACACCTTGGCCGGCTCCGGCTCGGTGCCGGGTTCGCCAGGCTGGCTGACCGCTTCCGGCCCGAAGGCCACACCGGGCCTCTGCAGGTCGACGCGGCGCTCGAAGAAGGCCATCACGCCATCCGCCAGGGCCTCGAAGCCGGCGTTGCGGTAACGGGCGATCAACTCCATCAGGGCGCCTCCCGCTCGCGCCAGGGGATCGCCACCAGCGCCTCAAGGCTCTGCCAGCGGGAGCGATCGTCCACCACCCGCGCGCTCAGGCCCACCCGTTCGAGGGCCTGGGCAATCCGCTCGGGCTGCAGCACCGTGTCGACGGGCCCCGTGGGCAGCACCAGCACCTGCTGCTCGGCCGGATCGGCCAGCAGCTGCAGCTCCAGATCCGCCAGTTCCCGCTCGAAGAACACACGGCGCATGCGGCCGGTGAGGGCCGGGCCGAGGGCGGCGGCGAAGGCCTCGAGACCCTGGCGATCGCCGCTGCAGCCGCAGTTGAGGGCCAGCCAGATCAGCAGCTTGGCCCAGCTCTCGGCACTCCAGAGCGGCTCGAAGCTGGCACGGTTGGCGCGCACCAGCTCGGCAATGGCGAAGTCCACCAGGGTGCCCTGCAGGCTGGCCGGGTCAGGGGATGGTGTGGTCATGGCTTCCATCCTCCCCACCGGCCGGCAGACTGCAAGCAGCTGCGCCCGCCTCTGCGATGGCCCTGGACTTCAACGATCCCGATCTGGAGTTCTCCGATCTGGTCTACGCCTACCAGAGCTGGGTGATGGCGGTGATCAACGATGAAAAGCTGGGCGGCGACAAGCTGCTCACCGACGACATCGCCGAGGACGCCCTCAATGCGATGCGCTTCCTGCCCGGCGAGGTGACCGCCGCCATCGAAACCAGCCTGGCCCGCGTCTACGACGTGGATCCCGACGAGCTCAGCAGCCTGCTGTTCCCCGAGGACTGAGCCGGAGGATTGAGCCAGCGGCCAGCCCGGTGCCTCAGCAGCCCACTGATCAGCCGTATGTGCTCGGCACCCACGGCGAGGAGCTGGAGCGGCTGCGTTTCCAGCATGAGCTGTGGCGGCCACTGGCAGAAGCGGCCTGGGATCGCGCTGGCCTAACAGCTGGCGAGCGGGTGCTCGACCTCGGAGCCGGCCCCGGTTTCGCGGCCCTGGATCTGGCGCGCCGCGTCGGGCCGACGGGACAGGTGCTGGCCTTGGAGCACAGCCCCGCCTACGTGGTGGCCGGACAGCGGCTAGCTGTGGAGGCCGGCCTGACACATCTGGAGCTGCGTCAACACGATCTGCTGCGAGATCCTCTGCCGCGCGAAGGCTTTGACCTGGCCTGGATGCGCTGGGTGGCGATGTTCCTGGCGGATCTGGAGCCGCTGCTGACGCAGCTGCCCCTGGCACTGCGCCCCGGCGGCCGCCTGGTGCTGCATGAGTACGTGCAGTGGGACAGCTTCGGCCTGCACCCCCATGGCGCCGCGATCCATCGGTTCGGCCAGGCGGTGCAGCGCAGCTTCCGGCAGGCCGGCGGCGACCCGGATGTGAACCGGCGGCTGCCCTCGCTGCTGGCGGCACGCGGGTTCCACATCGACGCCCTCGAGCCCCTGCCGGTGCTGGGCCGAGAGGGAAGCCTGGCGGCGCAGTGGATGCAGCGATTCGTGATGGTCTACGCCCACCAGCTTCAGGCGCAGGGCCTCTGGAGCGCAGCCGATCAAGCCGAAGCACTGGCGGAGATCGAGGCCGCCGCCGAAGATCCCGGCAGCTTCTGGATGGGACCCACAGTGCTGGAGCTGCGGGCGACACGATGGGCGCCCTGAGCGCTCGCCTGCCCGTGCCCTGGACCACCGCCGACATCCCCGATCAGAGCGGCCGCCTGGCCCTGATCACCGGCGCCAACAGCGGCCTCGGGCTCGAAACGGCACGGGCCCTGATGGCCCGCGGCGCCACGGTTCTGATGGCCTGCCGCAGCCTGGAGCGGGCCGAGGCGGCGCAGCGACAGCTGGAGGGGGAGCGCGCCCAGCCAGCAGCCGGAGCCAGCCCCGGAGAACTGATGCCGCTCGCCCTCGACCTGGCGGATCTCGCCAGCGTGACCAAGGCCGCAGAGCAGGTGACTGAACGCTGGGGCCGGCTCGATCTGCTGATCAACAACGCCGGCGTGATGGCGCCGCCGCGCACCCTCAGCGCGCAGGGATTCGAGCTACAGCTGGCCGTGAACCACCTCGGTCATTTCGCCCTCACCCAGCAGCTGTTGCCCCTGCTGGAGGGACGCCCCGGGGCGCGCGTTGTGCACGTGAGCTCCGGCGCCGCCTACTTCGGCCGCATCGCCTGGGGCGACCTGCAGGGCGAGCGCCGTTACGACGCCTGGGCCGCCTACGGCCAGAGCAAGCTGGCCAACGTGATGACGGCACTGGAGCTTCAGCAACGGCTGAGCGCCGACGGCAGCACGGTGCAGTCGCTGGTGGCGCACCCGGGCCTGGCACGCACCAACCTGCAGCCCACCTCGGTGGCGGCGCGGGGGTCGCGGCTGGAGGCCATGGCCTACCGGCTGATGGATCCGCTGTTTCAGAGCGCCGCCATGGGGGCCCTGCCGCAGCTGTATGCGGCCACCGCGCCGGAGGCAGACCCCCAGACCTTCCACGGGCCGGGGGGATTCGCCAATCTCAAGGGTCATCCAGGCGCCTGCCGGCCAGTGCCGGCAGCACGGAATGCGGCCGACTGCCAGCGCCTCTGGCAGGTGAGTGCGGAACTCTGCGGCCGCTGAGGAGCGTGGGCTGGGAATGCTCAGGGCAACGGCACCTCCCAGCCCATGGCCAACGCCCCCGAGCGACCCAGACCGACCAGCGCCGGTGTGCAGCAACCGGACGAACGCGAGGACTGGCTCGCTGACCTGCGCGACTGGATCCGGCTCTGTCAGCACGGCCATGAACCGCGCGAGGCCTGGCAGCGAATCCGGCAATCTCAGGCAACTCTCAGCTGAACTGCCTGTCGGTTGCCAAGGCAAGGCGCATAGCGTGAAAGCAAGCGAGAGGAGATCTGCCATGGCCCCCGACTGTTCCTTCGGCATCCGCGGCTGGCGGTTTTCTCTGGTGCTCCACGGCAGCCGCGTCCAGCTGGAAGCCCATCACAAGGGTGAAATCATCAGCTGCTGGCTGACGCCGAACGAGAGCATCAACGAAGCAGCCCATCAGCTTCTGGCAAGACCGATGTGCTGCCTGATGGCGTAAAGCCTGCCGAAGAGTTGCAGGGGGCATGAAGTCAGTCGACGGCACCCGCAGGCAGCAAAGTCAACAACAACCGATCACCGAATCATTGGAGTAGGCAGACATCCCAGGCCACTGGACTCGGCGACTGGCAACGCCAGGACAAAACTATTGGAGAGTGCCATCACCCTTCAGGGCAGCCATGGTGTCGGCAGATCTTTCAGCGATCCCTGAGCAAGCGGCCATGGCAGAGCCTCAGTTGCTGAACGTTGCCCTCTACCGCAAGGATCTTCCCGACCATGCCTGCCCGTGGGGTCTCAAAGCCCTGAGACTGCTTCAGAAGCAGCAGATTCCATTTGAGGACCATCGGCTGACCAGCGACGCCGAGGTTCAGGCCTTCAAGGCTCTCCATCAGGTTGCCACCACACCCCAGATCTTCAGCAATGGCAGCCGGATCGGCGGGTACAGCGATCTAGCAGCCCTGCTGCAGGTCAAACCAGAGGCGGGCGACATCTCCTACACGCCGGTCGTGGCGGTGTTCGCTACGGCCCTGCTGGTGGACCTGGCCACGGGCGGCGGCGTGATGGGCTTCATGGGCTTTGCCCTGGCCCTGCTCGCCATGCTCAAGCTGATGGATGTGCCCGCCTTCGCCAGCAGCTTCCTCAAGTACGACCTACTCGGCCAGCGCCTGCCGCTCTATGCCCGCCTCTACCCGGGCCTGGAGTTGCTGGTGGCCCTGGGATTCCTGTCTGGCCAGGCCCCTGCAGCCACGGGAATCCTGTCCCTGTTGCTCGGCATCGCCGGGATGATCTCGGTCTACAAGGCGGTCTTCATCGACAAACTGGCCCTCAACTGTGCCTGCGTTGGCGGCAATTCCCGCACGCCTCTGGGCGTTGTGAGCTTCGCTGAGAACCTGATGATGGCCGGCATGGGCGGTGCGCTGCTTCTGTCGATTCCAGCCATGGGCTGATCTCCGGCAGCGCTCACGTGCGTCCTTGGAATGCTGTGGCTGGGTTTAATGACCCCGCGAGACCCCTCAGGCCGGCAGGGGACACAACAGCGGGCACAACAGCGACTCCGGCAGGCGCAGCGTGCGCCAGTCGCCGTTGGCAGCGGTGACTTCCACGCCGATCAGGCTCATCAGGGGGTCGATGTTCACCGCCTGCAGCCAGGCGATCGCTTCACTGAAGGCCTCATCAAGGCTGCTGTACAGACCATCCAGCTGCCGATGGGGTTCACAGCAGCCATCGATGAGTCGGTATTGGCGCCGGCCGTCCACCCGACCACGCCGACCTGCGAGGGGCAATCCCTGCATCGCGAACCCACATGGACATCCAGCATGCCGCTGGCGCAGCCGGTCGCAGGATTGTCCACAACTCTCGTAACGATGGCCCAGGGACGGCCGCCGCATCCGGCTTGACGCTCGGCTGCAACAGGCTTTCGCGATGCCCGGTGCCGGTTTCGAACCAGCGACATCCTGCTTGTAAGGCAGGCGCTCTACCGCTGAGCTAACCGGGCGTTGAAGGCATTCTGCCGGGTTGCCGGTGCCGCAGCAGCCCGGCAGCAGCCACACTCAGGCGCAACGCTCCACCACATCGCCTGCGCCCGATGGCCTCCGGCCGCGCTCACGACCGCGCCACCTGGCTGCTGGCCCTGCCCTTCGGTCTGCTGTGGTGGCCCTGGCTGGGGCCCACCGGTGCCGGCGCCGGCGGCCTGGCCTTTCTGCTCGGCGGCCTCTGGCTCTCGCCAGACCTCGACACCCGCTCCAACCCCACCCGCCGCTGGGGCCCCCTGCGGCTCCTGTGGTGGCCCTACCGGCGGTTGCTCCGCCATCGCTCGCTGCTCTCGCATTCGCCCTTCCTGGGGAGCACCGTCCGCCTGCTGTACCTCGGCGCCCTGCTGCTGAGCCTCAGCTGGCTGGCCCAGCCGCTTGGTGCTCCGGCGCCCGGCACCCTCACCGGCCTGGCCGGGCAGCTCTGGCTTCAGCATCAACCCCTGCTGATCGCGGCCCTGACGGGCGTGGAGGCCAGCGCCTGGCTGCACCTGATCCAGGACGGCGACCCGATGCCCCGCCTGCCGTGGCGGGCGAAGCGGCAACGACGCGGCAGAGTTCGCTGAATGCTGCAGGCACGCCGGGGATGATCCTGCTCGATTTCGAGGGCGACTACGGCCGTACGTACAACAGCAATATCCGCCACCTGATCCCGGCCTACGACGCGATCCTTGAGATCGGAGCCGCGGCGCTGGCCGCCCATGCTCCGCAGGCGCACTCGGCCCTGGTGGTGGGCCCGGGCAGCGGCACGGAACTGCCGGCGCTGCTGGCGGCCCTGCCAGATGCGCAGTTCACCCTGGTGGAGCCCAGTGCACAGATGCGTGGCTTCTGCGAAGCGCTGATTGCCGACCTCGGCGCCGCAGACCGTTTCTGCTGGGGCCCTCCCCAGCTGGAGGACACCACCGCTCTGGCTCAGGCTCCCTTCGATGCGGTGATCTGCCACAACGTGCTGCATCTGCTGCCACCACAACAGCAGCAACAGCTGCTCGATCGGATGGCCGCGCAGCTGGCCCCAGGCGGACTGCTGGTTCTGAGCAGCTACAGCGAACCTGATCCGCAAACCATGGAGCCCTGGCTGGCGATCGCCCGCGCCCGCTTCCAGGCCGCGGGGATGGACCAGGCCATGATCGACGGGGTTATGGCCTCCCGCGGCAGCACGGTGTTTTCACTGGATCAAGGACTGCTGGAGAGCCGGCTCAACGCCGCTGGGCTGGAGCCCCCCAGCCTGCTGCTGCAGGCCCTCTGCAACCGACTCTGGTGTAGCCGGCGCCCCGCGCAGCAGCACCAGGGTGGCGGCACGGGGCCGGCCCATTCCTGACCCTCGCCCCACCGAGCCATGGCCACGCCAGCCCCCACCACCTCAGCTGAGGCCCTCGACGCCCTCTCCGAGCTGATCGCAGTGGTGGCCCAGCTGCGCAACCCCCAGGGCGGCTGCCCATGGGACCTTGAGCAGACGCACCAATCCCTGGTGCCCTATGTGCTCGAGGAAGCCCACGAGGTGGCGGATGCCATCCGCCACAGGGACGACGTTCACCTGGCTGAGGAGCTGGGCGACCTGCTGCTGCAGGTGGTGCTCCACGCCCGGATCGCCGAGGAGGACGGTCGCTTTGATCTGACCCAGATCGCTGCCGGGATCAGCGAGAAGCTCGTGCGCCGCCACCCGCACGTCTTCGCCGGCGCCGAAGCGGCCGACAGCGCTGCCGTGAAGGCCAGCTGGGAAGCGATCAAGGCGGCGGAAAAGGCGGCGGGGCAGGACGGCGCACCATCAGCCAGCCCCCTCAGCGACCGCCTGGCCGGCAAGGTGCGCGGCCAGCCTGCCCTGGCCGGCGCGATGACGATCTCGAAGAAGGCCGCCGCCGCCGGTTTCGAGTGGGACGACATCACGGGTGTGTGGGACAAGGTTCACGAAGAGCTCGATGAACTCAAGGAGGCTGTAGCCAGCGGCGACAAGGTGCATGCCCAGGAGGAGCTGGGCGATGTGCTGTTCACCCTGGTGAACGTGGCCCGCTGGTGCGGCATCGATCCGGAAGCCGGCCTGGCCGGCACCAACCGCCGCTTCCTCGATCGCTTCTCCCGGGTGGAAACCGCCCTCGGCGGTGATCTGCAGGGCCGCAGCATCGGCGAGCTGGAAGACCTCTGGCGGCAGGCCAAGGCGGCGATCCGGGCAGAGGCCGCCAACCAACCCGGCTGAACGGTTGCAAAATTGCTACCGTTGATTCATGCGCATCGTGGTGGACACCAATGTGTTCGTGGGCGCCTGCCTCGGCTCCGTGTCTTGCGGTGGAGTGCTGCGGGCCTGCATCGATGGCCGCGCGGTTCCCCTGATGGGAACCACCCTGCTAGCCGAGTTTGAGGATGTTCTCGGTCGCCAGCAGCTGTTTCAGCGAAGCCGCCTGAGTGCCGAAGAACGGAACGAACTACTGGACATCGTCCTGGCCCACTGCCAGTGGGTGCGCATCTTCTATGGCTGGCGCCCCAACCTCCCAGACGAAGGCGACAACCATCTGGTGGAGCTTGCGATTGCTGGTGGCGCTGCTGCCATCGTCACGCGCAACATCCGAGATCTTTCCCGCCCGGATCTGCTCTTCCCTGATCTCGCCAGCCTCAGCCCAGACCAGTTCCTCGCCCTGTTGCCATGAGCGCACTCACCGTCCGCCTGCCTGATGACAAGCACCAGCGGCTCAAGGCCCTTGCCCGCAGCCGCGGCACCACCCTGAACCGCCTGATCGATGAGATGACTACGCAGATGCTGGCCGAGCACGATGCCGAAACCCGGTTCCGCCTGCGCGCGGCCCGCGGCGCCGGCCAAGAAGCACGCGGACGGGCGCTGCTGGACAAGGCCAGCGAACCCAGCAATCCCTGAACCTCCCTCCAGAACTCTGCCGGCAGCGCCCGCCAACATCCCCACCGCCTCAGCCCTCAGCGGGCTCCCCTTGCCCGCGCCGGTTGGCCTTGATGGCACTGCGCTGCTTCTTGGCCGCCAGGCGCCGCTCCACCGAGCCGCGCGTGG
>Ga0208361_1000264_pt1 | contig 17372 bp, 16 predicted proteins | sample LakMenEpi05Aug10_FD_150670 | JGI IMG/M metagenome (GOLD analysis project Ga0208361, IMG submission 150670) | Freshwater microbial communities from Lake Mendota, WI - 05AUG2010 deep hole epilimnion (SPAdes) | ecosystem: Environmental > Aquatic > Freshwater > Lake > Epilimnion/Euphotic zone ... | reverse complement strand
GATCAAGGTGTCTAAGTCGGGGACGCCGATTTGCTGCAACATTTCACTGGTTTCCTCACCGCGGGGGCCGATGTGTCTGCTTTCAAATTCACCGGTTGGGGATACATTCTTTTGACTCATAGATGAAATATAAATGGTTGAAAAGAGGCTTTTTTTCGGATTTTTCTTCCGGCAGCGCAAAGTTACACCAACAGCGATATGATTTAGCTGTTTTGTTGTGCTTGGGGATAGTTTGTGCATGTGGAACATCCACGTTTTGGGCACCGACCGGCACCTGTGCCGATTAATGCTTATTTTTCCGCCCATATCTTACACAAAAGACCATGGAAGAAGTGCCAAGTCTGGAGAACTGGAAGAAAAAAAGTGAAGACCACCAACGCGCATATAAGCGCTTGCTGGAGCGGGGTGATCGTAAAGCTATGCTGGCCCTGCTGCCCGAGCTGCATGAGGAAGCTTTTAGTAAGATTTCCTGCCTCGATTGTGCCGGCTGTTGCAGCGGCTATTCCCCCCGGTTTAAAACCCCCGATATTAAGCGAATCAGTCGTCACCTTCGCATGAAAGAAGGGGCTTTTATTGAACAATACCTGGAGCTGGATGCTGAAGGAGATTATGTGTTGCAGTCTTTACCCTGTCCTTTTCTGGGAGAAGGCAATGCTTGCAGTATTTATGAGGAACGACCTTCTGATTGTCGCCGTTTTCCCTACACGGATGAAGATGTTTTGTTTAAGCGACCAGCCATTACATTGAAAAACGCTGATTTTTGTCCCGCCGTCTATTATGTGCTTGAGAGCATGCGAATGAAATTGGAGAAGACTTAGTATTCCATTTTTCGCAGGCTGGGTGCTTTGAACCAGGTGACCACAACGACCAGCAATGTCATGGTTCCACCAAAAATAACCGAGGGTACAACACCCATCAGTTTGGAAGCAACGCCACTTTCAAATTGTCCCAATTCATTACTGCTGTTGATGAACATCGAGTTCACACTCATTACTCTTCCCCGCATGTGGTCAGGGGTTTTGATTTGAACAATGGTACCTCTAATTATCATACTGACACCATCCAGTATGCCGCTCAGTACCAATACGGCAAAAGACAACCAGTAGTTTCTGGATAAGCCGAAGACGATGATACAAAGTCCAAAACCACCCACGGCATACATCAGTTTTTTGCCCTGCTGTGCGCGAAGGGGGAAGATCGTAAGCAGGATGACAACAATGATGGAACCGATATCGGCAGCAGCATTCAGCCAACCAAAGCCAACAGGCCCGGTCTTTAAAATATCACGGGCGAAAACAGGTATCATGGCGACAGCACCCCCGAAAAGTACGGCAAAAAGATCGAGGGAAAGTGCCCCCAGCACTTCCTTGGTTGAAAAGACAAAGCGCAATCCTTCCTTTACGCTGTCTAGGGTTTTCTTTTCTCCTTTTTCATTCAGTGGTGGTTTGGGATGTAGGAATCGTAGGTACACAAAGCCGACTGCTACCAGCATACAAATAATGACCAGCGCACCCGTATTGCCGAGTCCAACAATTAAAAATCCAACGATGGCATGTCCTAACACCGAGGCAGCCAGCCAAATACCCTGGTTCCAGGTAGTAGCATTGGCAAGAAGTTCACGGGGGATAATATATCCAATTAGGGTTCCAAAAGTAGGTCCGGTAAAAGCTCTGAATATACCCGTGAGAAAAATCGCTGCATAGATGCAGAAAGCAATGAGGGTAGTGGACAGGTTACCTTGTCCAAAACCTGACAGCAGCATCAATGCTACGGCACAGCAGAAGTAGGCAAAGACACCCCTTAGTAATAGTTTCTTTTTCTCACTGATGTCAATAACGTGTCCGGCATAGAGAGAGAGTGATACAGCCGGAATCACTTCTGCCAGTCCGATTAGTCCGATAGCGAAGGGGTCATTGGTTAGTTCATATACCCACCAGCCTACCAGCGTGCCCATCATGCGCAATCCCATGATAAACAGAAACCTGCCGGTCATCAGGTGCCTGAATTCGGTCACCCGCAGGGCCGCATAGGGATCATTTCCGCGGATGTTGACTGGCATAGTTTTTATTTAAATAGGGTGCTTATCACGGCAAACTGAAATAATGTTGTCCCTGCTCGAAATCTTTCTCCAATGCATCCGTGACTACTTGCAAATGAGCGGGATTACCGATGAAATCGGCATTGGCAGCATCAATGAAAATAGTGGTGATGTTATGTTGTTTGATATAGCTCGTATAAGTCTCCTGCAAGTTGAACAAGTATTCGTCGGGTATATTCAGTTCATACGTGCGGTTGCGCTTGCGAATATTTTGCTGTAACCGCTGAACAGGCGCGTGCAGATAAATAACAATAGTAGGAAACAAGAGTTGCTGGTGAATGATGTCAAACAATTTTTGGTATAACCTGAATTCCTCTTCCGGTAAATTCACTTTCGCAAATAAGAGGCATTTGGTGAACAGGTAATCGGATATGGTGACACTCTGAAACAAATCTTTGCTGTGTACCATATCTTTCAGCTGTTTGTATCTCTCAGCCATGAAAAACAACTCAACAGGGAAAGCATATTGCTGGGGTTGCTCATAGAACTTCGCGAGAAAGGGATTGTCTGCAAATTCTTCCAGAACCAATCTTGCATTGTAATGTTTGGCCAGCAAATGACTCAGGGTAGTTTTTCCTGCTCCAATGTTCCCTTCAACAGTAATAAAGTGGTGTTTCATGCCGGGCTGTAAAATTAGTTTTCCTTAGCCAAGCCAACCGGGTTTTTTTTGCACATCACCCTCATCTCTACATAGCTGCAAATGCTCCCTGATGGTTCTCCCGGTAATCGGATGCAATAAGAAAGGGGCTATTTCTTCTAAGGGTGCAAGGGCAAATCGCCGATCCGTCAGCAGGGGATGAGGTACAGTGAGATTCGGTTCCCGGATGATCTGGTCATCCAATAATAAAATGTCTATGTCGATGGTTCGGGGTCCCATTTTTTCATTTCTTACCCTTCCCATATCAACTTCAATCTGTAGCAGCGTTTGTATGAGTTGTTGGGGGGATAAGCGTGGAGCAATTATTAACGCCTGGTTGAGGAAAGGCGGCTGTTCGATGGGCCCCCAGGCGGCAGAACGATAAAAACTGCTCGATAGCAATACCGGACCACAGCGCCGGTAAACCATCTCCCGGGCATGCAGTAATTGCTGAGCAGGGTTGCCCAAATTACCTCCCATCAGTAAATAGGCCCTTCTGATGTATTTGGGTGACTGTTCCGTCATATATTTACGCAACTTTGTTTCTTTGGTTAGATTGTTGTCAGTCGACTGGTACCCGGCCGCCGAAAATACAGATTTTATTGCGGTAGTTGTTAGGGTTATGGTACCTTTAAACTGATGGCACTGACACTATAAATTAAGTAATTGAATTAATGAAAGGATCATGAAAAACTTTTTTAAAATTTTCTTCGCCTCTTTGCTTGCTTTGATCGTATTTACTATGCTGGCATTCTTTGTTTTTATCGGAATCATTGGTTTCATCGCTTCCGCTACTTCTTCTGATGCCCCAAAAATAGAATCGAAATCTGTTTTGGTACTCAATCTCTCTCAGACCTACCCCGAGCAGAGTAAAGATGATCCCTTCAATGCCCTGATGAATAAGTCTGATAACGAAATTCCATCGCTCTATGATGTGGTTCGATTGATTAAATATGCCAAAACCGATACGCTGGTGAAGGGTATTTATATTCAGGGGGCAGGCAACAGCAATGGCTTTGGTGCTAGTGAAGAAATCAGAAAAGCACTGGCTGATTTTAAAACCAGTAAAAAATTCATCTGGTCCTATGCTGAAACTATGTCTCAAAAGGCCTACTATGTTACGAGTGTAAGTGATTTTGTGGCCGTACATCCACAAGGTGGACTGGAATTTTTCGGTATGGTTTCGAATCTGTTTTTTCTGAAGGGCATGTTGGAGAAACTCGATATACAGCCGCAGATATTTTATGCCGGTAAGTTTAAGAGTGCTACTGAGCCTTTCCGGGAATATAAAATGACCGATGCCAATCGTCTTCAGACAAGTATATGGCTGGAAGACCTTTACAGACACATGTTAGTTGCCATTGGGAATTCCCGTCAACTGGATACGGCTGCTCTGCGTCAACTGGCAGTAACAGGCGCTATTCAAACTGCAGCTGATGCGAAAAATAAACAACTGGTTGATGACTTGCTCTATGATGATCAATTCAAAGCCATCTTAAATAAGAAGCTGGGTAACGCCACAAATGAAAAAACAAATTTTGTCACCATTAATGACTATGCCCGCTCTGCCGATTTCAGACAAACAGGCAGTAGCCGCATAGCACTGGTATTTGCAGATGGTGATATTGTTGGCAGCAATGAGTCGGATGGTCAAATAGGAAGTGATGCCTATCGCACCTTATTACGTAAAATACGGTTAGACAATAGCATCAAAGCTGTTGTAATTCGGGTGAATTCTCCCGGAGGATCTGCACTCGCCAGCGATGTAATCTGGCGGGAACTGGAATTGATTAAAAAAGATAAACCCGTTGTCGTAAGCATGGGAGATGTCGCTGCATCCGGCGGCTATTATATTTCCTGCAACGCCGACTCCATCTTCGCAAATGAAAATACCATCACCGGGTCGATCGGTGTATTCAGTATAGTTCCCAACCTGGAGAAATTCTTTCAGAATAAAATCGGTGTCAGCTTTGACCGGGTGAAAACGGGCCCCTTTGCCGATTTGGGTGGGCTGGATCGCGCACTGACCGAGCCGGAAAAGAAATTTTTCCAGTCCTCAGTTGATTCCATCTATCACACTTTCAAAACCAGGGTTGCCGATGGCAGAAAGAAGACGGTGGAAAGTGTTGATACCATCGCACAGGGTCGTGTATGGACCGGCAAGCGAGCGCTGACGGTTGGCTTGGTGGATAGAACCGGTACGCTGCAGGATGCAGTTAATTGTGCTGCCCGTTTGGGTAAACTCAGTTCCTATACGGTCAGAGAATATCCTGAAAAGAAATCTTTCTTTGAAAAACTGACCGGAGATTTTGAAAAATCTATTCGGCAAAAAATGTTGAAACAGGAAATAGATGAAGTGGCCTGGCGCTGGTTAGACGAATGTAAAAAGATGAAGCAGATGGCTGGTATTCCACAAACCAAAATGCCTTTTTCTTTCGAGGTTCGATAATATAGACGAACTTGCCACATATGGAATCCAGATATAGTCAGTTCAAAGCCATGCTTGCCATCACGCGGGGTAGTTTGCGTGCTATCTTCCGGAGCCCTTCTGCCGTTTTATTCAGCATCGCATTCCCACTGATTTTCATCCTTGTATTTGGATTCATCGGCGGCAGTGGAAAAATCTCCGTGAGCGTAGCTTTTACAGCTGCATCTGATACCTCCAATCCGATCTATGCCGCTATGCGAAAAACAGCCGGCATTCGTATCGTAGACAAATCACCTCAATTGTTGCGGGAAGATCTGGAGAAGGGACGGTTAACGGCTATCATCACCATACGGCCTTCTTCCCTTGCCAACCCGCCCTATTTCATCGACCTCCAAAGCTCCGATGCGGTGAATCCCCAGAACCTGCAGGTGCTGACTTCTATCCTGAATGCCATCATCTCGGGCATTAATCAGCAAACATTTCCCGGTACACCTACTATTGCCATGGTGAATAGTCAGGTGCAAAAAATTCCCGGCAGAATTTATCGTACCATCGATTTTATTTTACCCGGACAACTGGGATTTTCACTCCTCAGTTCCGGTGTATTCGGGGTGGCTTTTCTCTTTTTCAGTTTACGCCAGCAATTGGTGCTGAAACGTTTTTATGCGACCCCCATCCGGAAGCCCTTCATCATACTCGGAGAAGCAACCAGCCGCGTTATATTCCAAATGATGACAGCCGTTATCATCATCGGTGTAGGTCACTTTGCCTTTAACTTCACCCTCGTTCATGGCTGGCTCACCTTCTTGCAAATTATGCTGTTGAGTTTCCTGGCATTGCTCCTTTTCATGGGCTTTGGTTTCATTGTCAGTGGACTTGCTAAATCTGAAAGTACCATTCCGCCATTTGCGAACCTGATTACCCTTCCCCAATTTTTGTTGGCCGGCACCTTTTTTCCGATAGAAACGTTTCCGGGCTGGTTACAACCTATCTGTAAAATATTACCACTCACGCATTTCAATAATGCCATGCGCAACATTGCATTTGAAGGAGCCAATCTGTCGGCCTGCCTGCATGAAATAACTATTTTGGGCATTTGGGCAATAGTAGTTTATGCTGTGGCATTTAAAACATTTAAGTGGGATTGAGCATGCGGTTAATCAAAGGGTTTATCATTAGTGTATTCGTATTATTTCTTTTGCTGCTGCTGATGGGGCTGCTCCTTCCGGCAAGAACCATAGTTTCCCGCGCAGCGAATTTACCGGCTGCCCCCGCTACTGTTTATCCTTGGCTTGCAGAGGTTCAGCGATGGCCCTCTTGGATGGAAGGACTGGATAGTAATACGGTTTCCCGGCTGAATGATTCAGTCACCCGCATCGGAAATATGGAAATTAGAATGTTACAGCGTTCTGACACACTGATTCAAACTGAATGGATCACAGCCGAGGGACAACATCATTTTTCTATCATGCGCCTGCTGCCTGCAGATAATGGAAAACTATGCACCGTACAATGGCAATTTGAACAAAAAGTGGGCTGGTGGCCCTGGGAAAGACTGGGTACCCTATTACACGAAAAAATCATGGGCCCCCGCTTGGAAACCAATCTGGAACGATTACGGGAGAAAATCATCACTACTCCCTGATTTCTTTATTTTGAATAAAACGCAGGTTGCGCTGAATACCACTGAATTTGGTTCGCTTCAAAGGTGAGCGACCGAAAATCTTTTTAAACGCGTCCTCCTCCATTAACGCCCATTCATGGGTACTCAGCTCTAATATTTCAGGCAAAGGATCGAAACGATGCTCCGTATGCGGGTTACTAAAACGATTCCAGGGACATACTTCCTGACAAATATCACATCCAAACATCCAATCCCCGAATTTGCCTGCCATGGCATCCGGTATCAACTGGTCTTTTAACTCAATGGTAAAATAACTGATGCACTTACTGCCATCAATTACTTTATCAGGTAAGATGGCATCGGTAGGACAAGCTTCTATGCAGCGGGTGCAACTGCCACAATAATCTTTCGCCATCGGATCATCATATGCTAGTTCCAAATCAACCAGTAAGGTAGCAATGAAGAAATAAGAGCCTTGTTTACGTGTTATGAGATTGCCATTCTTCCCTACCCAGCCGAGTCCACTCTTCACCGCCCATGTTCTTTCCAATACCGGACCCGAATCAACAAATCCCCGCCCCTGCACTTGACCTATTTTTTCTTGTATGCCCTGCAACAATGCATTGAGTTTATCGCGTACAACAAAGTGATAATCTTCGCCCCAGGCATAAGCAGCGATGCGGGGTGCTGCCTCCGACTGCTCCTCAGCGGGAAAATGATTCAGCAATAATGTAATTACTGAAACAGTGCCAGGTACCAGCTTTCGCGGATCAATGCGGAGCTCAAAATAATTTTCCATGTACTGCATGCTACCCTGCATACCCTTATGCAGCCAGGCCTCGAGTCTGCGGGCATCTTCTTCCAACTGTTGCGCCCTTGCGATACCGCAATAAGTAAAACCTTGCTCGGCAGCCAGCGACTTTATAATTGCAGTATGTTGTGCTGAAGAATTGATAAAAGCGCGTTTTAATGACAAACAGCAGGTAATTGATCATTCAGTGCCTGGCGGATCCGCTTGTAAACAGCTGACTTTTCAGTGTTTTCCATTTTTCGCGTCAGCACTAAAAATCCATAGTTACGACACCAGTCAATGCCTGCCCAGCTCCCACAGAGTCCCGGACAATCCAGGGCAGTGGCCACCCCATCAACATTGGTCGTAACAACAAAAGCACCCATCGTATATGCCATGCCCTCTGCCTGTGCAGGGGCATATTTAAGCAAGGCTGGTGTGGTACAGACTTTCTGCATCTCCTGAATGGAGGATTCGCTGAGTATACGCTTACCATTGAACATACCCTTATTCAATAGCATCGTTAGAAAATTGCTTAAATCATTCGCAGAACCTACTGCACCACCGGATGGATTCACGGCACCAAAGCTGCTGAAACTGGTACTACGCATCATCAATGGGCGGGTGATTTTTTCTGCCATCAACTGCTCAAAGCCACGTCGGGTGATCACTTCGAGTACGCGTGCGGCAAGGTTCAAGCCCACCTGACTGTACCGAAATTCAGTTGAAGGGTTGGCCTTGATTTCTCTTTTGGTAGCGAAGGTCTCCACCTCTTCCTGCAACGAAGAGAATTTGGTATTGTTTCCGAAAGAAGACATCTTCACCACATCTCCTTCAATACCAGAAAAGTGCGTAAGACAGTCACGAATGGTAATATACCCTTTGGCATATTTAGAAAAGACTGGAATATATTGACTTACTTTATCGTTCAGGCTAATTTTTCCTGCATCCACATAACTTAATACAAGTGCTGTAGTTAGCCACTGGCTGATACTGCCCAGCGGGGCCTGGTCTTTTGGCGTCATCTCTCCGATGAGCTTCACAAAGACCGGTTTGCCCGGTTGTACGATGGCCAGCACCGCCTGACTGCCTAATTCCTTGCCTGACCGCTCAAATTGAAGGACCGCATCAGCAAATTGCTGACCCTTGGTGGACTGAAAAAATAACAGCAAAAGACCGATTAGACTGACTTTTATGCAGTTTACACGTAGAATCTCCGACATAGTTTCCGAATAATTGAATTGGACATAGTTTTGATGCCACTATAAAGATACCGCAAGTTGGTGGTTCATGCCAGCGTACCGGCTGCTAAAAAAAGTGCAAAATCGAAACAGCCCACGCCAATGAAGCCTCCCTTCAGCGAAAAACATATACTATGAATCTGAACCAGTACACCATCAAGGCACAAGAAACCGTGCAGGCAGCCCAGCAACTGGCGTATGCCGAAGGTAATCCCTCGATTGAAACAGCGCACTTGTTGAAAGCGATGTTAAACGATAAGGATAGTCCGATACAGTACCTGATGAAAAGGAACAATGTAAATGTACGGCTACTCGAAACCAAATTGGCTGAGAGCCTGCAGCGTTTACCAAAAATTTCATCCGGTGAGCCCGCACAACAAGTAGGACGCGATTTGGGGAATGTATTCCTCAAAGCTGTCAACAACCTAAAAGAATTCAAAGACGAATTTGTCAGCAATGAACACATGCTGTTAGCATTACTACAGATCAGTGATGATATAGCAGCTGCCCTGAAAGCTGCCGGACTAACTGAAAAAGGATTGATTACAGCCATTCGTGACCTGCGCAAAGGTGAGACCATACAATCGCAGACACAAGAAGCACAATACAATACCCTGAGTAAATATGCAAAGAACCTGAACGACCTGGCCAGACAAGGCAAGCTCGATCCGGTGATTGGCAGAGATGAAGAGATCAGAAGAACGCTGCACATCCTTACCCGCAGAACCAAAAACAATCCGATTCTCGTCGGTGAACCCGGTGTCGGTAAGACTGCCATTGTAGAGGGTTTGGCGATGCGCATCATCAATGGTGATGTGCCCGATAACCTGCGTACAAAAACCATTTTCGCGCTCGATATGGGACAACTCATTGCTGGTGCAAAGTATAAGGGAGAGTTCGAAGAAAGATTAAAAGGTGTGGTGAAGGAAGTGAGCACCAGCGAGGGAGAGATAATTTTATTTATTGATGAGATACATACCCTGATTGGTGCCGGTGGGGGAGAAGGAGCCATGGATGCTGCCAATATTCTAAAGCCCGCCCTGGCTCGTGGTGAATTAAGAGCCATAGGAGCCACTACCCTTAATGAATACCAGAAGTATTTTGAAAAAGACAAGGCACTCGAGCGACGATTCCAGAAAGTGATGATCGATGAGCCTTCAAATGAAGATGCTGTTTCTATTTTGCGTGGATTGAAAGACCGTTATGAAACGCACCACCATGTTCGTATAAAAGACGAAGCCATTATTGCTGCGGTGGAATTATCGGCTCGATACATGACCGACCGCTTCTTACCCGATAAAGCCATCGACCTGATCGATGAAAGTGCGGCCCGCCTGCGGCTGGAAATGAATTCCATGCCTGAAGAACTCGATAAGCTGGAACGCCAGATACGTCAGCTGGAAATTGAACGGGAAGCCATCAAACGCGAAAATGATGAAGTGAAGCTGAAAGAACTGAATATTGAAATCGGTAACCTCTCGGTTGAACGCGATACCTTGAAGGCACGCTGGCGACAAGAAAAAGAGTTGGTAGAAAAAGTACAGAATGCGAAAGCTTCCATTGAAGAATTAAAATTGCAGGCTGATCAGGCTGAAAGAAATGGTGACTATGGGAAGGTAGCAGAAATTCGCTACGGAAAGATCAAAGAGCAGGAAGCAGTGATACAAGACTTATCATCCGCCATCGCTTCTTCTACTGAAAAACGCTTACTGAAAGAAGAGGTGGACGCGGAAGATATTGCGGAGAATGTGGCTAAAGCTACAGGTATACCTGTAGCAAAGATGCTGCAGGGTGAACGTGAAAAATTATTGCACCTGGAGGAAGAATTACATAAGCGTGTTGTAGGACAGGAAGAAGCGATAACTGCGGTGGCAGATGCCATTCGACGGAGCCGGGCCGGATTACAAGATCCGCGCAAACCCATTGGCTCCTTTATTTTCCTTGGAACCACTGGTGTCGGAAAAACAGAACTGGCCAAAGCACTCGCAGCATATCTTTTCGATGATGAAACGATGATGACCCGCATCGATATGAGTGAATACCAGGAGAAGCATACGGTATCCCGTTTGGTAGGTGCACCACCCGGCTATGTAGGATATGATGAAGGTGGTCAACTCACTGAATCAGTGCGCCGAAAACCCTACAGTGTGGTTTTACTCGATGAGATTGAAAAAGCACATCCGGATGTTTGGAACGTCTTACTGCAAGTGCTGGATGATGGACGATTAACCGATAACAAAGGTCGTGTGGTCAATTTTAAGAATACCATCATCATCATGACCAGTAACATTGGCAGTCATCTGATACAGGATGCTTTTGATTCAATCACAGATGATACGGTGGAAGAAGCTACCGACCGGGCAAGGGTGGAAGTAATGAATCTATTACGTCAGACGATACGTCCAGAGTTTCTCAATCGGGTAGATGAAATCATCATGTTCCGACCGCTTCTGCGTAGTCAGATACTCAATATTGTGAAAATTCAGTTGGATGATCTGGCAAAAATGACGGCACAGAATCATGTGGAATTAACTTTCTCTGATTATCTCATCGAATTACTGGCTGAGCAGGGATATGATCCGCAATTCGGTGCCCGGCCATTGAAGCGGCTTATTCAGAAGCAAATTGTAAATGCGCTGAGTAAAAAGCTCTTATCGGGTGAGATCGATCATACCAAACAAGTATTGGTAGATGCCTTCGACGGAGTAGTAGTGTTTCGAAATGAATAAGTAGGGATGTGACACATGCCTATCTGAGTTGCCACACTCAGTTGTGAATGAGGCGGTAAATCACCAGTGCAGCCCTTTGAATCAAGATGGGGAACTCTTTTAAGTTGATGGTTTCCCCGGGTGCATGTGCACCTCTTCCGGAGGCACCCATGCCATCTACACCGCTGAGATATTTTGCCACATAGGAGATGTCTCCTGCACCCCGGCTGCCGGGATCACCAGCAATGGTGGGGCCCAATCCCATTGCCTCGGTCACATCACTGACTACTTTTCTTATCTCATCGTTGCCGGCTGTGGGTTCCATGGCAGGAATGCCATCTGAAAAACGAATGGTTGCAGTTGTGCCGGTCAAGTTACGTTGGGTGATGGCCCTCATCTTTTCCCGGGCCTCATTTTTCTGTTGTTCGGTTAGAAAACGCAGGTCGCCGTTGACCATTACCTCCGGAGAGATTATATTGGTTTTTCCCAATGCCTCCCCCTTGGCTTTTTTGGCGTCATAGCTCATCTCCGATCCACCCAGAATGATACCTGGATTGAATGTCAGATATTTTTCAGTGCTCAGTTCCTCCCGAAAAGAAGTTAGAATGCGAGCTGCCTCATAAATTGCACCATAGCCGGCGTTGGGGGTGAAAATACCTGCTGAATGACCTGTCTTGGCTTTTACCTGCAGCGACCAATCGCTACTTCCCCTTCTGCCCGTAGCTACATTTCTCAATCCGCTGGCTCCCTCAAATCCGAGTGCAACATCACAGGTTTGAGCCCGCTCAATAAAATCTTTTCTGGAAACGCTGGTGGGTCTTCCTGATTTCTCTTCATCACCTGTGAAGTAAGCAACAATGTGTGCATCTTCAAGCAGTCCGAGCGATTGCAGTGCTTGCAGCGCAATAATCACAATCACATCACCCCCCTTCATATCATTCACGCCCTGTCCGGTAGCAGTCGAATCATTCAAACGGCGATATGGATTCGGGGGCATGTCGGGTTCAAACACAGTATCGAGGTGCCCGATTAAAAATAACTTTTTTCCTTTTTTGCCTTTGCGGGTGGCTACCAGGTGCCCGGCCCTTCGCAGGGAATCAGGTAGACTTACCCATTCCGGCTTCATGCCTGCTTTTTCAAATTCTTTTGCAAATAAATCGCCTACTTGTTTCACACCGGCTACATTCAACGAGCCACTGTTGATGTTTACTGACTCCTTCAACATTTCTTCCGCATATACCAAACGCTCATTTACAGCAGCGACGATTTTCTTTTCAACCGGACTTAATGTTTGTGACTGAGCTGCTATGCAGAGAAGGATACCTGGTATCAGAAAAAGCTTTTTCATTGCGTTGGGGAAATTTATTGACAAAAGTAAAGGTATTCAAGTCGAATCGAAATAGGGGAGTCGTTTTTTTCTGCGCCAATCCTGCTAAAATTAGTTCCTGCCTCACCCGCTACATTAAGTATATTTGTTGCTATGTCAAACAATACTTTTCTCCTCTATGGAGCCAATGGTTATACTGCCCGCCTCATGATTCGATTAGCGGCGGAATATGGTTTAAAGCCAGTACTGGCCGGAAGAAATGAAGCCGTTATAAGGCAGTTAGCTAATGAAAACGGATTAGAATATCGTATAGCATCCCTGGATCAGCCGGAAGAAATAGATGCTTTGTTACAGGGATTTCAGCTAGTGCTGCATGCGGCTGGGCCATTTATGTATACAGCAAAACCCATGATGGAAGCTTGTTTACGCAATAAAGTACATTACCTCGATATCACCGGAGAAATTACTGTTTTTGAAATGGGGAAACGCTTTCACCAGCAGGCGTTGGACGCAGGTATTCTGATTATGCCCGGGGTAGGATTTGACGTGGTACCTACCGACTGTATGGCACTCTTCGTAAAAAATCATTTACCCGATGCTACCCGACTAGAACTCGCCTTCGCAACATTGGGCGGTATGCTTTCTCATGGAACAGCCACTACGATGGCGGAGAACCTGGGTGGGGATGGTGCAGAGCGACGTGATGGAAAGATTGTTCGCAGACCAATCGGCGAGCGCGGCAAATGGATCGACTTTGGCGTTAAGAATATTTTCTGCATGTCTATTCCCTGGGGAGATGTTTCCACAGCATATAGCACCACCGCCATACCCAATATCACCACGTATACGCGGGCCAGTCCGGGCACTTTCAACATGCTGCGTTGGCAGAAAATGTATAACTGGATCCTGCGTCTCGGACCTGTGAAAAATTTTTACAAGAAAAAAATTAAGCAGCAACCAGCCGGACCCTCCGACGAAATGCGTGCTAAGGCTGTTAGTCTTATCTGGGCTCAGGGTACCAATGCTGCCGGCAAAACTTTTACTGCCCGTCTGCAGGCACCTGAAGGCTATACGCTGACTGCCATCACGAGTTTAATTATTACTAAAAAAGTTCTGGAAGGAAAGGTAGCTCCCGGTTATCATACGCCCGCCGGACTTTATGGTGCAGACCTCATTCTCGAAGTTCCTCAAACCACTCGCACTGTTGTTGCTGAATCATAAATGAACATGTCAAACAAACGCTCCGCTGCTATTGGTTTTATCTTCATCACTTTGTTGATTGATGTGATTGGTTTCGGAATCATTATTCCCGTTATCCCATCATTGATTGCTCACCTGACCGGTAATGCCGATATAAGTAATTCATCCCGCATTGGAGGATGGCTGACATTTACATTTGCCATCATGCAGTTTCTGTTTTCACCCGTACTCGGCAGCCTGAGTGATCGTTTCGGAAGAAGACCGGTGTTGTTATTTTCCTTGTTTGGATTCGGTATGGATTATCTGCTGCTGTCCTTTGCACCCAGCATCACCTGGTTATTTGTCGGTAGAGCAATTGCCGGACTTACTGGAGCAAGTTTCACAACTGCTTCCGCCTACATCGCAGACATCAGTTCACCTGAAGATCGGGCAAAGAATTTTGGCATGATGGGAGCAGCTTTTGGTATGGGATTTATTATTGGTCCGGTGCTGGGTGGTTTTCTGGGAGAACTCGGCGAACGCGTACCCTTTATGGTAGCGGCAGGACTTGCCTTCTCCAACTGGCTCTATGGATATTTCGTGCTCCCTGAGTCATTGGGTAAAGAGAATCGCCGGGCATTTAATTGGAAACGTGCCAACCCGATAGGCTCTTTACTGCAACTACGCAAATATCCCGCTGTGATTGGCCTCGTAGGAAGCTTCGTGCTCATCTATCTGGCTTCCCATGCTGTGAATAGCAATTGGAGCTTCTTTACAATTGAGAAATTTCACTGGAGTAAAAAGATGATCGGTCTCTCACTCGGTGTAGTTGGGGTACTCGTAGCTTTGGTGCAGGGGGGATTGGTTCGGGTGGTGAACCCTAAATTGGGAAATGAAAAAAGCGTTTACCTGGGATTGAGTTTATATGCCCTTGGATTATTACTATTCGCCTTTGCCGGCAGTACCTGGATTATGTTCATTTGTCTTATACCATATTGTTTGGGTGGAATTACCGGTCCGGCTTTGCAGTCCATTATCACCGGACATGTGCCCGCCAATGAACAGGGTGAATTACAGGGTGCTCTTACCAGTCTGATCAGTGCAACAACGATTGTTGGTCCTCCTATGATGACCGGACTATTTTCCTATTTCATTGCTCCGGATGCGCCCGTTTATTTTCCCGGCGTATCTTTTTTCCTCGGCTTCCTTTTCATGCTTTCCAGTGCTATCTGGGCATATATCTCTTTGAAAAAGGAAAAGTATACAGCCATTTGATTAGCGAACTTTCGACTGAAAATGATAGCGTACCCGCCAGATGGTAGCAGCCAACAGGGCGATACCGCATAATTCCACCACTGCTTTTTCAGCATCCAGCCAATCGGGTGAACGGTCTTTCAGCAAGGGATCCATGAATAGACCATGCACGATAAAGACAATGGCAAAACAATAAGATATCAGGTGGATATTTTTCCATAACCGGAAACCCATACTGCGCTTCACTGATTTTTGTGTGGTGATGATGATCAAAGCGAAACCTATAAAAGCGATACTGCCCAACAAAACGAAAGCAGGTTGCTTGGGTGCATTCAATCCCCAAAGCAGATGTGACCAGTGAAACCCAAGTTCTACATTGATGGGCAGCAGTGCGGCATGTGCCAGTGCCGTGACCCAGGCAATATAGGCGGTATAATTGTGCAATTGGGTAAGATTCTGTGAACGTATAATGGCCGGTAACTTATTCCACCAGGGCAATTTTTGATAAACAACAGAAAGCAACATACCCATTAAAAAGTTACCGGTGAACAATACGCAGGCGAGTATACCCAGCGCACCTGAGAGATCCAAATAATCAAGTGTGATCATACAAACAGTCGAATTGGCGAATAAACGATAAAAACTAAATTAAAGATATCAAATTAGCTCAAAGTAGTTCGTGAGAAAGGATAATCGGATGAAAAACAATGGTATCGGCTCATCGAAAGCAAATTATTCGATCTGTTAAAGCTTTTGAATTAATTAGGAATGGCCATATATTAAAAGTACCTTTGCTCTTTATTCATTTCAAATAACACAATGAGCACACAAATCACAGGAACTGTGAAGTTCTTCAATGAGGAAAAGGGGTTCGGCTTTATTAAGCATGACCAGTCCGGAACAGAAACTTTTGTACATGCAAATGGTCTGATTGATCAGATCGAAGCCAATGACAAAGTAGTTTTTGATGTTGAACAAGGTCGTAAAGGATCAAATGCAGTCAACGTAAAACGCGTAGGATAATATCATATTCTTTACCTGTTTATCAGCCCGTTTGGATAAAACCTTACGGGCTTTTTTCATGCCGTTTATGAAGGTTGCCTGGGTCGCTCAACCCCGATATCCGCTGCTTTATTTGTATATTTGACCTTCAAATACATCTCATGTCGGCACTCATCGATCAACTTCAGCAATCGGTTGATTTTATTCGTACACGAATACAGTCTTCCTCCTCTATTGGCATCATACTGGGTAGCGGATTAAGTAACCTTGCCAACCAAATTGTTACCGAGCAGGAAATACCCTATGAGCAGATACCTCATTTTCCGGTTAGTACGGTAGAAGGTCACCAGGGTCGCTTGGTATTTGGGACACTCGGGGGCGTACCCGTATGGGTGATGGCCGGCCGCTTTCATTTTTATGAGGGCTATACTGCCCAGCAAGTAGCTTATCCGGTTCGGGCTCTTCGTTTATTGGGTGTAAAAACCCTCTTACTGTCCAATGCTGCAGGTGGCGTTCATCCTTCTTTTCAAGTAGGGGACCTAATGATCATAAAAGACCACATCAGTCTATTCCAGGTCAACCCATTGCTGGGGAAGAATGAGGAGAGCCTGGGCACTCGTTTCCCGGACATGAGTGAACCATACAGTAAAGACCTGATCGCACGCGTAAAAGCCATCGCAGCCGAAAATCATATTTCTTTACATGAGGGCGTTTACCTGGGTGTTACCGGACCCACATTTGAGACCAGGGCTGAATATAAATTGATACATATCCTGGGTGGAGATGCCGTGGGAATGAGTACGGTGCAGGAAAGTATTGCTGCGGTGCATGCAGGAATGCGCGTCTTTGCCATGAGTGTCATAACTGATCTTGGTATTCGTGAGGAAGAAAATACCATTACCCATGAAGAAGTATTACAGGCAGCTACAGCAGCCGAACCAAAGATGACACTCTTATTCACCCAATTGGTACAACAACTGGCAGAATAGTTGTATCAAACGGATCCATACCATCCATTCACTACATTCAGATATCCAACCTTTTCTCATAACCATGCGCTTGCTGAAGGTAACCTTACCCATAT
>Ga0208361_1000259_pt1 | contig 17675 bp, 18 predicted proteins | sample LakMenEpi05Aug10_FD_150670 | JGI IMG/M metagenome (GOLD analysis project Ga0208361, IMG submission 150670) | Freshwater microbial communities from Lake Mendota, WI - 05AUG2010 deep hole epilimnion (SPAdes) | ecosystem: Environmental > Aquatic > Freshwater > Lake > Epilimnion/Euphotic zone ... | reverse complement strand
CTACGAGCACGTCTGGCGACGGCTCCCCATGCGGAAATACATGGTGGGCCGCGAGACCGTCCATGACCTGACGACGCTGGCGATCGAGAACTGGGAGGGCGAGTACCTGGGCCACGCCGAGAGCGAAGAGGGCCGCGATATCGTCGCGATGTCGATCGCCGGGAAGGTCAAGCGAGCCCACCAGTGGCAGTCGGGTCGCGAGCCGCAGGAGTACGGCTTTTTCTGGACGCTGATGCTCGGTGCGATCGTCAATGCGATCGTGCAAATCATCGTCAAGTGGTGGCTCGAACGTAGTGTCAATCGCGTTCTCATGGCGGCGTGGCAACAGGAGTTGACTCGATGACCAGCGAGCAAGTGCAGAGCACGTTCCTCACGATGATCCGAGACTACGGTTTCGCAACTGTCGTGGCGTTAGCGTGCCTCTACGTCGGCAGACAGGATGTCCTGTTACCCCTCGTGAAGGCGCACTCTCAGTTCCTCGAAAAACTCGCGCAGACGCAGATCGAGATCGCCGGTGCGGTACAGGAGCAAACCCGCCTGCTCTACGCGCTCCAGCCGGGCGCACGCGAGACGCCGTACAAGGTCAGCGCCCCGGTGCAGGAGAAGTGACATGGCAGAGTTTTCCCTGCTACCAGGGCAGCTTGCCCTGAAAACACGCCAAGGCGACGAGTTTTCGGCGACCGTCACGCTCTCGCAGGGCACGGCGGCGTTCAGCCTGACCGGATACACGGTCACGGCGGGCATCACGTCGCTCGTGGACGGCACCAGCGTGGACGACTTTACCTGCTCGGTTGTCTCGGCGACTGCGGGCACGGTGTCGATCTCCCTGCAAGAGAACGAAACCTCGGCGCTTGCATCGGGTTCGTATGCTTGGTCGTTGCGGTGGATCGCGCCGGGCGCGGTCACTCGCACCGCACTATCGGGCGTATTGGAGGTGACGCGGTGAGCATCACGGCGAGCGTCTCGGGATCACCGATCACGGCGAGCGTGACCGAAAGCGGCGCGAGCGTCGCAGTGTCGCCCGTGGCGATCTCGGCGACGGTGCTCGCTGGCATCGGGCCGCAGGGACCGGCGGGCGCGACCGGCGAAGGCGGCGGTGCGACGAGCCTCGCGACGCTGTCCGACGTGGAGATCACCGCTGCCGCCGACGGCGATGTGCTTCGATACAACGGCTCGAAGTGGGCCGACTACGCCGAGATTCAACTCACCGATGGGGGAAATTTCTGATGCCCAACACAATCCGCATCAAGCGTCGCGCATCGTCCGGTGGTGCCGGAGCGCCCAGCTCGCTGGCGAACGCGGAGCTCGCGTTCAACGAGAACTCGAACATCCTCTATTACGGCACAGGAACGGGCGGCGAGTCTGGCTCGGCGACCAGCGTGATTGCGATTGCCGGATCGGGCGCGTTCGTGTCGATCACCGAAGTGCGCGCTGCGAACACGGTCCTCGCTGGTCCGACGAGCGGTGCCGCAGCTGCGCCGACGTTCCGGGCGCTGACCTCCGCCGACATCCCGTCGCTCTCGGGCGTCTACATCCCGATGACGGGTTCGGCGACGCCGACCGGGACGTACACGTTCAGCGGCACGGTCAACGTCACGGGTACGTTCCAGGTCGGCTCGACCACCGTCACGTCGAGCGCCGCCGAATTGAACCTCGTAGACGGCTCGATCGCGAACACGGTGGTGAACTCGAAGGCTGTCATCTACGGCTCGGCCGGTCAGATCGCAGCGACGACGATCACGACCAGCGGCAACGCGACGGTCGGCGGCGATCTCACGGTGACCGGCAACCTGACGGTCAACGGCACGGTCACGACCGTGAACAGCACAACCGTCACCGTGGACGACAAGAACATCGAGCTCGGGTCGGTCTACTCGCCGACGGACACGACCGCTGATGGCGGCGGCATCACACTCAAGGGCTCGACCGACAAGACGATTCTCTGGCTCAACGCGACCGACTCGTGGACATACAACCAGAACATCGAGCTCACCTCGGGCTACGCCTACCGCATCGACGCCGTGTCAGTGCTGAGCAAGACGACTCTGGGTTCCACGGTCGTGTCGTCTTCGCTCACGAGCGTCGGCACGATCGCCACCGGTGTCTGGCAGGGCACAGCCGTCGGCGTCGCCTACGGCGGCACCGGGCTCACGTCCGCACCGCAGGGCTCGGTGCTCGTGGCGAACACGGCGAACACGTACACCGCGCTTGACGGCGGCGGTACGAACGATGGACTCCTCGCCTACACGGCATCGAGCGACACGATCGCCTGGGCGACGAGCATCGACGGCGGGACTTTCTGACGTATGCCCACGTATCCAATCCAAATCAAGCGCAGCGGAACGGCAGCATCCGCTCCGTCGTCGCTGGCTCACGGCGAGTTAGCACTGAACTACGCCGACAAAGTGCTGTATTTCAAGGACGCCTCGAACGTCATCCAGTCGTTCACGTTTCAGTCCTACGCGCTCGCGTCACACACGCACTCGATCTCGGATGTGACGGGGCTGCAAACCGCCCTCGACGGCAAGGCGTCGAGCAGCCACACGCATTCGATCTCGGATGTGACCGGATTGCAGGCGGCCCTCGACGGCAAGGCGTCGTCGTCGCACGCCCACGCCGCCAGCGACATCACCTCCGGCACGCTGGACATCGCCCGCATCGCCAACGACGCCGTCACCTACGCCAAAATCCAAAACGTCAGTGCCACCGACCGCCTGCTCGGTCGCTCGTCGTCCGGTGCAGGCGACGTGGAGGAGATCACCTGCACGTCGTTCGGTCGTTCCTTGATTTCGTCAGCCGATGCCGCAGCGGCGCGCACCACGCTCTCGGTGCAGCCGACAGCCAGCCCTGCGTTCACCGGCGCGGCGACGTTCGACAACACCGGCAACGTCGTCCCTCTGACGATCACAAACGCAGGCACCGCAAACTCGTTCGTCGTCAACGACGCGAGCGGGGATACGACGCCGTTTGTGATTGATGCCGACGGCAACGCGGGCATCGGTTACTCCACCCCCAGCGACTACGGCAAACTCGTTGTGAGCGGCGGCACGGCCGCCAACGCTCCGGTCGTCACTATCGAATCGACGGCGTTCAACGCATCACAGGGCTGCTCGCTGGACTTCGCTCGCGCTGGGTTCACGCAGAAGGTGCAAGCGAGGCTTGCGACGCAAGACAACGGCGCGTCCGCGTCGAACTTCATCATCTACACAAAGGCCGACGGCACCGCTGGTGCTCTGTCTGCACGCCTCACCATCTCCTCCACCGGCGTCGCCACGTTCGCGGGGCAGATCGTCGGGCAGGCGGGGGCGGCGATCTCTGGTGGTGCTGTCACTGTCACGTCGCCACTGCGACTCACAGGCACCGTCGCTGGCAACAACAGAATGCTGGAGTGGCAGACCAGCGGAACTACGCGATGGCAGGTGTCGGCCCACTTCAACGCCGAATCTGGAAGCAACGCCGGGTCAGACCTCTACGTGAGTCGATGGTCTGATTCTGGCGTTTTTCTTGGCACTCCTCTCCAGATTCGACGTGACACTGGAATGGTGACGTGCGAGTCAGGGCTGACCGTGCAAAACAGTCCCGTGACGGTTATTGGGGGCAGCGTCTCAACGTGCAGCGTGGCACCGAGCGGCGATCCCAATACGGGGCTGTATTTTCCGGCGGCGAACGTCGCGGCGGTGGTGACGGATGGAGTAGAGCGAGTGCGGGTGGATGCGAGTGGACGAGTAGGCATAGGAGTAGCGCCCGGCAGCACTTCGCCGTACGCACTGACCGTCTACAGAGGCTCCGTCGATTCAGTCATCATGGCGCAGGGCTTGCTCACCGATTCGCCGTTCAATGGGACCGGCAAGTCTGCGGTGCAACTAGACGTGGACGGAAAAGGCGGGTTCGCGTGGCAAAACGATGCCAGCGGCGGGACTCGCACGCTCAAACTCCTGAGCAACAGCGGATACGGGGCAGGCGATTCGACGCTGATGACCGTGTCGTCCGGAGGAACAATCACCGCATCGCAGGTCTACAGCGACACCGTCGGCGCGACGAACCGCGACCTGTTCGTAGACAGCACCGGCAAGTTCGGCTACGTCTCCTCCATCCGCGAGTCGAAGACCGACATCGTCACGCTGGACGACGTGTCATGGCTTTCCGCGCTCTCGCCCGTCTCGTACCGCTACCGCAAGAAGAACTCCGACGGCACCTACAGCGACGAAGCGGACGGCGTCACCGACTACGGTCTGATCGCGGAGGACGTGGAAGCGGTACGGCCGGAGTTGTGTTTCTACGACCAAGTGGACGGCGAGCCGCAACTGCGTGGCGTCACGTACAGCAAACTCATCACGCCGATGCTGCGGTACATCCAGCAACTGGAAGCACGCATCGCCGCACTAGAGGAGCGACTCAATGGCTGACATCCACACGCTGTACGCTGCCGAGCCGTTGTCTTACGCAGCCACGTATGACCGCCTGTGGGTCCGCGAGATCGTCGTCTCATCCCAGACAGGCGGCGAAGCCGAAGCCCGCGTGACGTTGGTCCGATTCCGCACCACCGAGACAGGCGTGGAGGAGGCACCGGCCGAGCCGGTGCGGCTTCATGTCCGCGACCTGCTCGCTGGAGCGGAGGCCGACGCGGACCTCGCGGCGGCGGTGGGGGCGTTGATGAACTACGTGGCGAAGGTTGGCGTGGCAGAGGGCGTCGTCGCGGCGGGCGAGTGATATGGTCGTCCTGTCGTCGATCCTGCGTCGCGAAGAACCGCAGCGCGAGCGACGCGAGCGGGTGCCGCTACCCGGCGAGCTCGCCGTCGTCTGCGTGTTCTGGAATCCTGCCGGGTGGCGATCGCTGCGGCGGAACTACCTCCGGTTCCTCCACGAGATGCGGTGGTGGGGCGTGCCGACGTTCAACGTCGAGCTCGCCTACGAAGGGCAGGCGTTCACGCGCGACGACGCGTGGCTCACGGTCCGAGGCGGCGACCGAAACGTCCTGTGGCAGAAAGAGCGCCTCATCAACCTCGCAGTCGAACGCCTGCCCGACCGCTTCGACAAGGTGGCATGGATAGACGCCGATATGGTCTTCCTCGACCACCAGTGGCCCGAGCGGCTGTGCCGCACGCTCGAAGAGTGGCCGGTGGTGCAGATGTGGAACGAGTGGCACTGTGCCGGGCCAGACGGGCAGATCGAGAGCAAGAAGTTCTGCGTCGGACATCGCTGCGAAAGGTATCTCAGCGAACAGAACTGCTGTCCTGGCGGTGCGTGGGCGGCACGACGCGACATCTGGCCGCTCTACGATCGGCACATCGTCGGCAGCGGCGATTCGATGATGGTCGAGGGATGGACGAACCACCAAGTGAAACGCTGCCTGCGGATCATGAACGAGCCGATGGCGAAGCACTTCCGCGAGTGGAGCGAGGTGGCGTACGCGAAGGTGAAAGGCGAGATCGCGTGCCTGCCCGGTGACGCGATGCACCTGCACCACGGGAGCCTCGCCGACCGGCAGTATCACTCCCGGTGGTATCCCGTCGTGAACGGCGGATATGACCCGGCGACGCACGTCGAGGTGGACGAGAACGGTCTGCTTCGATGGACGGACTCGGCACCCGAGACGCTCGTCGAGTGGGTGCGAGGCTACTTCGCGAGCCGAAACGAGGACGGCTGAGTTGACACGTGCCGCACCATGCGGGCATGGACATATCAACCAAGCGAATCCTCGTCACGGGCGGTGCCGGGTTTCTCGGCAAGGCAGTCTGCCGCGTGCTGCACAGTCGCGGATGCCGTCACGTGATCGTGCCTCGCCGGGTCGCGTGCGACCTGACCAGCGAGGAGGACACGATCGACCTGTTTGACGACCACCGGCCCGAAGTCGTTCTGCACCTCGCGGCCGAAGTCGGCGGCATCGGGGCGAACATGGCGACGCCGGGAAGGTTTACCTACGCGAACCTCGCGATGGGGCTGCACGTGATCGAGCAGTGCCGACGGTTCGAGGTCGAGAAGGTCGTCGTCGTCGGCACGGTGTGCAGCTACCCGCTCGATCCGCCCGTGCCGTTCGTCGAATCGGACTTGTGGAACGGCTACCCCGAACCAACGAACGCCGGATACGGCGTGGCGAAGCGTGCGGTCTACGAACTACTCAAGCAGTACAACAAGCAATATTCGCTCCCCGGTGCCGTTGTGATTCCGACAAACCTGTACGGCCCGCACGACAACTTCGACCCGGTGTCTTCGCATGTGATCCCGGCGATGATCCGGCGATTCTGCCGCACCGATCCGGTGACGCTCTGGGGGACGGGATGTGCGTCGCGAGAGTTCCTCCACGTGGACGACGCTGCCGAAGGCATCGTGCGAGCAGCGGAGAAGGTGACGACGCCCGATCCGATCAATCTCGGTGGTGGCGGCGAGGTGCAGATGAGGAAGCTCGCCGAGATGATCGCGGGCGAGTGCGGCTACATGGGCACGATCCGCTGGGACTCCTCGAAGCCAGACGGACAGCCGAGGCGTGCGGTCGATGCGACCCGAGCCCGCGAGATTCTCGGGTGGACGCCGAGAGTCAGCCTACAGAACGGCATCGCCGAGACGGTCTCGTGGTGGAGGGATCAATGCGTGTCGCTCTGATCACCGGCATCACCGGGCAGGACGGCTCCTATCTCGCTGAGCTCCTGCTCGCGAAGGGCTATATCGTCCACGGCATCGTGCGGCGGTCGAGCACGTTCGGCACGCAACGAATCGAGCACATCTTCCACCGGCTCAACCTGCACTACGGCGACGTGACCGACGGCGGTGCGATGGCAAGGCTCGTCGCTGAGATCGAGCCAGACGAGCTCTACAACCTCGCGGCGCAGAGCCACGTGCGGGTGTCGTTCGACCAGCCCGCGTACACGGCGGAAGCGGTCGGGCTCGGAGCGCTCAACGTCCTCGAAGCAGCCCGCGTCGTGCCGGGATGTCGTGTCTATCAAGCGTCCTCCTCCGAGATGTACGGGCAGGTCGCCGAGACACCCCAGCGGGAGACGACGCCGTTTCGTCCACGATCACCGTACGGCGTGGCGAAGGTCTACGCTCACTGGATCACGGTGAACTACCGCGAGAGCTACGGGATGCACGCATCGTGCGGCATCCTGTTCAATCACGAGAGCCCGAGGCGCGGCGAGACGTTCGTGACCCGCAAGATCACGCGGGCGGCGGCACGCATCGCCAGCGGCATCCACGAGACGCTGTACCTGGGCAACCTCGACGCCCGGCGGGATTGGGGCCACGCAGCCGACTACGTCGAGGCCATGTGGCTCATGCTGCAACAGGACGAGCCCGACGACTACGTCATCGCCACGGGCGAGACGCACAGCGTGCGGGAGTTCTGCGAGCGGGCGTTTGCCCACGTGGGGCTCGACTACCGCGACCACGTCGAGATCGACCCACGCTACTACCGACCGGCTGAGGTGGACCTGCTCCAGGGCGACGCGAGCAAGGCACGCAGGCAGTTGGGCTGGGTGCCGAGCGTGACGTTCGAGGGGCTCGTGGCGGGCATGATGGACGCGGAACTGCAAGCGTTACGGGGACGCGTGGTAGCGTGAGGCTATGCCGCAGCGGATACCGACGTGCCGCCCTCCTCGGCTACGAACTCCACGCAAGCCCGAGGCTCGACCCAACGCCTACCAGCGTGGCTACTGCGACGAGCGGCACCGGGCGTGGCGGCTGGCCGTGCTATTGCGTGACGCGTGGACGTGTCGCCGGTGCGGGCGGGTATGCGCCAACAAGCGGGAAGCCCACGCGGACCACGTGAGCCCGGTCGTGCATGGGACTGACCACTGCGAGGATGGACGCAGTCGGTATGACGTGGATGGCGGGCAGTGCCTCTGCGTCGCGTGCCATGCCAGCAAGACAAAAACCGATCAGCATCGACTTTCTGGAGGACACTGAGTTGCCGAAGGCCGATATAACCACCCGCAGAACCCCCGACAGGGGGGGGGCGGGTCGAGCCTTGCCGGGGGCTTTTAATAAAAACCCCGGTTGCCCTTGAGCGTGCGCGGCCGGGGGTTTTTGGCCCCCCCTCCGCGAGCCCCGCACATGCGTTCTGAGGCCCGTTTCCACTAGCCAATAGCTCCCACACATGAACATTCGAAACCGCGTCAAATCGCTCCGTATGGTCCCTGCGAGCGACCTCCGGCCCAATCCGAAGAACTGGCGAACGCACCCGAAAGCCCAGCAGGACGCCCTCCGGGGCGTGCTGGCCGAGGTCGGGCTGGCCGACGCCTGCCTCGCCCGCGAACTGCCCGACGGCTCCCTCATGCTGATCGACGGCCACCTTCGAGCCGAGACGCTTGGCGACGGCGACGTGCCAGTTCTGATCCTCGACGTGACCGAGGCCGAGGCCGACAAGATTCTCGCGACGCTCGACCCGCTCGCTGCGATGGCGGACTCCGACGCGGCCAAGTTGGAGGAGTTGCTGCACACGGTCAACACGAGCAGCCAAGCGTTGCAGGAGTTGATCGCGGCGACAGCGTCGCAGGCCGGGCTGTACGAAGACCTGAACGCAGAAACGTCAGAAGAAGGCGACGATCCGAGCGACGAAGACGAGGCCGACGATCCGCCGCCGAGTGGCGTTCGCATGGTGCAGTTGTTCCTCGACGAGTCGAATATCGGCGAGTTCCAAGACGCCTGCACCAAACTTGCCGAGGAGTACGCGACCGAGAACATCACCGACACCGTGATGGAGGCGGTTCGCCGTGCAAGTGCATCACTGTAAGGAGAAGTTCCAAGCCGACTACCTCGCAGGAACCAAGCTCGACGAGTCGCACTACGACCACCTGCTTGGCGGCGACGAACCGTGTGACGTGTTCAAGCCTGACGGAACGCCTCTCGTGAAGTACCGCCCGCGTTGGTTCAGCGAGGGGCTGTGCAAATCGGTTATGCCTGCGTGCCGCAAGGCGGCGACGAAAACGAACAACCGGGGTATGGCCGCTGGTGACATCAAGGAAGTTGAACTCGGAACGCAAAGACCGATTGCGGCGCTCACCAAAACGCACTTCCGCACTATCAAGGAAGACGGCACGATCAGCAACACGACGCGAGGCGGCGAGGTAGAGAGCGGCATCATCGGCTACTTCGACCGGAGCGCCAGGTTCCCGTTCTGCCGCCAGACCTCATTCCTCATCTCGCAGGCCGCGTCGTGGAAGCGTTTCCTCCCGTACATCGAACGAGCCGACGAAGGTTTCCGCGAGCTCATGCCCGACCGATGGGCGGTGCAGCGCGGGTACGCCAGCCGCACCGCGTCGGATTGGGTGATCCCGCAAAGCACGTTCACGACGGTCACGGTCAACAAGAACTTCCAGACCGCGACCCATAAAGACGCTGGCGACCTCGCATCTGGCTTCGGCGTGATGTCGTGCCTGCGGAACGACAAGTACGACGGAGCGTATCTGGTGTTCCCGGCGTACCGCGTTGCGGTGAACTTCGGACACGGCTGCCTCTGCCTCGCAGATGTCCATGAGTGGCACAGCAACACGCCGTTCACAAGAATGCGGCTCGGCTACGAACGCATCACGCTCGTTTTCTACTACCGCGAGAACATGATTCACTGCAAGGAAGCGAAGGCGGAAGTCGAGTGGGCGAAGAACAGAAAAAGAGGGGAGCCACTGGCGTAATGGCTGTATGCCTTTTCTATCTCGCGGAACCGAAGTACGGCGGATGGCCAACCTACACGTCGCATCTCTACAGAGGACTCGCGGAAATAGGCAAACGACCTGTCCTGTTCAAGATAGGAAACACAACTGACGGCAGGATGCGACCGTACGGCAGGGGGATTGAATACACGAACGTCACGCTAAGCGATGCAGTTTCAATGGCGCGTGGTAACCCCTGCTTCATCACCGCAGTCGGGAAGGGCTACTACGACGCCGCTTGCAGTTTGATGCTGTCAGGTGCATCCGTTTGCGTGCACGACCCAACGGAGCTGAAAGAACCTTTCGCATCGGCACTCCCAGCCGCAAAGGTGATTGTGATCCGTGAGTCGATGCTTTCGCACCTACCTCGCGCGAAGTTCATCCTTCATCCTTACGCGCCTCGCGGGCAGCAAGGAACCAAAGAAAAACTAGCGTGCGCGATATCAAGAATCGACCATGACAAAAACACAGCCATCATCGCATCTGCGAACGAACGGCTAAAAGAGCCCGTTCAACTTTACGGCGCGATCAACCGCATCTACTCATACTTCACGCTAGACGCGAAGCACCCCGGCTGGGAGAAGAACTACGTCTTAGCACCGAGCGCGAGCAGCCTCTGGGCGTGCCAGAAAATCGCTTGCGGATACAAGAAAGTGGTCGATCTGTCCGTCATCAAGAAAGACGGCAGAGGAACGCAGTATACGTTTCTTGAGGCCGTGGACGCAGGCTGCTCGCTGGTTTTGCACAAAGCGTGGGAACCGACTGGGTTGCTTTCGCAGTTGAGTCGCACCGTGCAAGATGCAGACGGCTTGGTCGAAGAGCTTTCGAGGCCGTGCAAGTTCGACAAGAAAGCCGCCAGCCGATTGTTGGCACACCACTGCCACAAAAAAATAGCGGCACAAACCTGCGAAGCGATAGGAGCCTGACATGGGAAAGCGCGGCCCCGCCCCTGAACCGTCGATCCTGAAATACATTCGCGGCAACCCGTCGAAGACGGCGCTGCCGACGAACGAGCCGACGCCAGACCTGCTCGACAAGCTCGACCCGCCAGCCTCGATCAATGACGATCCGGTCGCCGTGCAAAAGTGGCACGAGACCGTTCCGACGCTGCGGCGGATGCGCGTGTTCACGGAGGCCGACGTGGATGCGTGGGCGATCTATTGCCACACGTGGTCTAAGTGGATTGAGGCGAAAGAGAAGTGCAAGCAGTTCGGCCGCGACAACGTGCAGATGGAGCCAGACCCGAATCGAACCGACGGGAGGATGCGGATCAAGTGGACGCAGCCGTACTCGTGGGCGGTTGACGAGCGATCGCTCCGCAACGATCTGCGTCGCCTTCAGCAGGACTTCGGCATGACGCCGAGCAGCCGTTCGCAGGTGAGCACGCATGCCCAAGAAGAAGCAGACCCGGTTGCCGATTACGCTGCGAAGAGACGCCGAACGCCAGGGGCTTGACTACTACTTCGATCCAGAGGCTGCGCAACACGTCGTCGGCTTTTTCGAGAAGTGGCTGCGACACTCGAAGGGCAAGCACGCAGGCGAGCCGTTCGCGTTGCTCGATTGGCAGACCGCGATGCTCGGCGAGTTGTTCGGCTGGAAGCGGCTCGACGACGGATCTCGCCGCTACCGGATGGCGTACATCTCGACCGCAAAGAAGCAGGGCAAGTCCACGTTGCTTGCTGGCATCGGCCTGTACCTTCTTGCCTTCGACGGTGAGATCGGGGCGGAAATCTTCGGGTGCGGGGCCGACCGCGAGCAGGCGTCGATCGTGTTTCGCGAGGCTGCGAGCATGGTGCGGGCGTCGCCCAAGCTCTCCCGCGTGCTGGAAGTCATCGACTCCCGCCGCACGATCGCTTACCGCAACGCGTCGTCGTTCTACCGAGTTCTGTCTGCCGACGCGTTCCGGGCCGAGGGTCTCAATATCCACGGGCTCCTCTTCGACGAGCTCCACGCCCAGCGTGACCGGCGGCTCTGGGATGCTCTGCGGTATGGCGGTGCGGCACGCGAGCAGCCACTCATCGTGTCGATCACGACGGCAGGCTACGACCGCAACTCGATCTGCTGGGAACAGTACGCCTACGCCAAGGCGGTGCTGCGAGATTGGACACACGATCCGACGTTCTTTCCGTGCATATACGAGGCCGAGGAGAACGACGAGTGGACGAGCGAGGACACGTGGCCGAAGGCGAATCCGTCGTGGGGGGTGACGATCAAACCGGACGACTTCGCCGCCGACTGCCGGGAGGCCCAACTCTCCAGCACCAAGGAAAACTCGTTCCGCAGATACCGGCTCAACCAGTGGACGCAGCAAGATACGCGGTGGATCAAGATGGAGACCTGGGACGCGTGCGCATCCGCCCCCCCTGCTCCGCTTGACGGCCGCGAGTGTTGGTGCGGCCTCGACCTCGCAACGACGTACGACACGTCGGCGTTCGTCGCGGTGTTTCCGGAACCAGACGGCACGTTTGACGTGCTGTGCCGTTTTTGGATTCCCGGCGTCAACGCACTCGACCGCGAAAAGCGCGACCGCGTGCCGTACATCACCTGGGCCAAAGACCCCGACACCGGGCTCGTCATGACCGACGGCAACGTCACCGACTACGACGTGATCCGCCGCGACATCAACGAGTTCGCCAAAAAATACAACGTGCGGCAGATCGCGATCGACCGCTGGAACGCGACGCAACTCTCCCTGCAACTGCAAGGGGACGGGATCGAGGTGGTAGGTTTCGGGCAGGGCTTCGGTTCGATGTCCAGCCCGTCGAAGCAACTCGAAGGGCTCATTGTTTCCGGCAAGCTCAGGCACGGCGGCAATCCGGTGCTGTCGTGGATGGCAAGCAACGCCAGCGTCAAGGTGGATGCCGCCGGAAACATTAAGCCGATCAAGCCGCCGCATGGAAGCTCCGACCGAATCGACGGCGTCGTGGCACTCGTGATGGGAATCGGATGTCACGCAGCGCAAAAGCCGCCTGACAGCACACCAGAACCCTCGATGCTTTTCCTATGATTGCACCCTCAGACCGCATCCTCTGGCTTCCGACCTCAGAGTACGAGTCTCGCAACTGGGACTACGAGTCGGGCGGCTACGGCGGCAACCGCAATCCGTCGGGCGTGCGGATCGACCCCGAGACCGCGCTCCGCTCGACGGTCGTCCTCGCGTGCGTTCGCGTGCTCTCGTCCAGCGTGGCCGGGCTCCCGTTGCATCTCTACCGGCGGTTGCCCAACGGCGGCAAGGAAATCGCCCGCGAGGTGCCGCTGTACCGCATCCTCCACGAGCGTCCGAACGGCTGGCAGACGAGCTACGAGTGGCGAGAGCAGATCATGCTCCACCTGCTCACGCACGGGCAGGCGTTCGTCGAGATCGCCGGTGCCGGTCCTGCCACGCAGTTGATCGTGCTGCACCCGAGCCGGATGCAGGTCGAGCGGATCGAGAATGGGCGACTGCGTTACCGCTACCGAGAGGATCGCGGCACCGAGACGATCTACTCGCAGGACGCGATCATGCACCTGCGGTGGCTGTCCGACGACGGCGTCAACGGCATGGTGCCGGTCGAGCTCGCCCGCGACGCGATCGGGCTGGCCCGTGCGTGCGAGATTCACGGCGCGTCGTACTTCGGCAACGGTGCCCGGCCCGGTGTGGTTCTGTCTACCGATAGCACGATCTCAGCCGAGGCGGCCGAGGCGCTTCGCAACGGCTGGGAGCGGATGCACCGTGGCAGCGAGCGAAGTCACCGCACGGCGGTGCTCCAAGGCGGGCTCAAGCCGATCGAGCTCGGCGGCGGGAACATGCAGGAGTCGCAGTTTCTGGAGACCCGCCGCTTCGCCGTCGAGGAAATCTGCCGCATCTACGGCGTGCCGCCGCATCTCGTGGGCGACCTGACGCGGTCGTCGTTCTCGAACATCGAACAGCAGTCGCTCGATTTCGTGACGAACGGGCTGATGCCGTGGCTGCGTCGCATCGAGCTTGCGGTTGGTCGCGACCTCATCACCGACGACACGCTCTTCGCGGAGTTCGACACTCGCGGCTCGCTGCGGGCAGACGCTGCGGGGCGTGGTGCCTACTACAACACGCTCTGGAACCTCGGCGTTCTGAGCGTCAACGAGATCCGGGCGCTGGAGAACCTCAACCCCGTCGATGGCGGCGACGTGCGGTTCGTGCAACTCAACATGACCACGCTCGACAAGGCTGCGGCCGAGCCCGAGCCGACGCCAGTCGTCGAAGAGATCGTCGTCGAGGAGCCGGTTGCCGAAGCCGCTTCACCGGAAGACGAACCCGCACCGGACGCCACGCCCCAGGTCGCCGAGGTCTCGCTCAACGGTGCCCAGATCACCGGGCTCATCGCGATCGTGCAGGCGATCTCCGATGGTCTCGTCACCCGCGAGGGCGCTGCGGCAATGATCGCTGCGTCATTCCCGAGCATCCCGCCCGCACAGATCGACGCGATCCTCGCAGGGGTGGTCGAGCGTCAACCGGCAGTAGCAGCGGATGCGCAGCCGCAGCAAGTGCCGGTCGTCGAAGACGCCCCCGCGAGGTCGCTCGAAGAGCGTGCCGAGCCCGGCACCGTCGCCGAGGGCGACTTCGTCTCGTGGGGCTCGTCTGGCGGTCGCGCCCGTGGGCGGATCGACCATGTGATGGACTACGGCACGCTCGACATCCCCGGCACCGACTTCACGATCGACGCAACCGAGGACGACCCGGCGGCGCTGATCACGGTCTACGAAGAGGTCAGCGGCGGGTGGCGGGCAACCGAGACGCAGGTCGGACACAAGGTCTCGACGCTCACGAAGATCGACGCGCTGCCCGAGCCGCCGCCTGCGGAGGAGCCACGGGCGAAGCCACGGAGGCGGAAGCGTGGCTAGGTATGACCACATCGACTTCTCGCCGCCGTCGGGCGTGCGGGAAGAGGCGGCCCGAGGGCTGGCATGGCGCGACGAGTACGGCCGAGGCGGCACGGCAGTCGGCGTTGCCCGAGCACGCGACCTGAGCAACGGGACGAACATCTCGCCCGACACGGCGAAGCGGATGGCGAGCTACTTCGCCCGGCACGAAGTGGACAAGCAGGGCGAGGGATGGAGTCCGGGGCAGGACGGCTTCCCGAGCGCGGGCCGGATCGCATGGGCTCTCTGGGGCGGCGATCCGGGGCAGGCGTGGGCGAGCAAGTTGACGCGGCAGATCGAGGCAGCGGACGAGAACGACAGGAGCACGACGATGAACATCGAGCGACGTTCCCTCGCGATTGACGAGGTTGAATCGGCGGTCCCGCTGCTCGCGGTCGAGAGCCGCAGCGAGGATGACGGCAGCGAGCGCGAGTACATCGTCGGCTACGCCGCGAAGTTCGGCGTCTTGTCGCTCGACCTCGGTGACTTCGTCGAGCGGATCGACCCAGGTGCGTTCGGTATCGTCGCCGAGCGTCGCGGGCGGCGGCGGCCGCTGGAGACTCGCGCCCTCTGGAATCACGACGCCAACTTCCCGCTGGCCCGCTATCCCGGCACGCTGTCGATGAGCGTGGACGAGGTGGGGCTGCGGTATGAGTTCCCCGTGCCTGACACGACGTACGGGCGGGACATCGCGAGCAACATCCGTGCGGGCATCGTCAAGGGCTCGTCGTTCTCGTTCACCGTGCCGAGCGGCGGCGACTCGTGGGCGGTCGAAGATGGCCGCAGTGTGCGGACGATCCAGAGGGTGGATTCTCTGATCGATTTGGGACCAGTCTGCTTCCCGGCATACCCGGATGCTGACGTGACGATCGCCCAGCGCTCCTACGATGCGTTTCGCCGTCAGCGTGACGCCGAGGCTCATCGCCGCATGGCTGCGGCGACCCGCGCCCGAGAACTCCGCGAGTACCTGACCAAGCATGGCCGCTAAGTCCGGCGACACGTGCGAGCGGTGCAAAGCCGCTCGCCTCAACGTCGCGTCGAGTCAGGCGAGAGGCGAGTACCAGACTCGCTACCTGCGCTGCCCCCGCTGCGGGCACACAGACAAGCACGTCGTGCATTCCGAGCACGTGCGTCGTCGGGCTTTTACTTCATAGTAAAAAACCCGGCGTCGAACTGGATGGGTGCCTGTCTGGCTCCGTAGGTTCGTGGATAGGTGGCGTGAGCGCCGCCGCATCCCGACCAAGGAGATCGCACCGTGGACAAGATCAAGCAGCTTCTCGACGAGCTCGCCCAGGTCGTCGCCGAGATGGAAGCGATGTCCGAGGCTCCCGCCGAGGGCGACGCCCCCGCGATGGACGCGGAGGAGGAGTCGTCGCTTCGCTCGCTGTCCGAGCGTGCCGACAAGCTCCGCAGCCAGATCGAGCTGCTGCGTGCCATCGAGGCGAAGAACCTCGAACTGCGTGCCGTGCTGGAGCGTGGTGCTCCCGCCAAGGCGATCGAGAAGGCTGCTGCCGAGGAGGCTCCCGTGGAGAAGCGAACCGTCCCCGCGATCCCCGTTAGCCACGGACCGCTCAAGGCGTTCCGCAGCGCCGAGTCAGCGTACCGCGCTGGCATGCACCTGAGGGGCTACGTGTTCGGCGACGCCGAGGCTCGTCGGTGGTGCGTCGATCACGGCGTCGAGAGCCGCGCCCAGGCGGGCGGCGTCAACTCGCTCGGTGGTGTGCTGACCAGCCCCGAGCTCAGCAACGAGATCATCCGGCTCGTCGAGGAGTACGGCGTGTTCCCGCAGTACGCTCGCCGGGTGCCGATGTCGAGCGACACCCTCAACATCGCCCGTCGCACCGGTGGGCTCGCCGCCCGTCCGGTCGGTGAGAACGCCGAGGTTCTCGCGAGCGACGTGACGTTCGACAACGTCGAGCTCGTCGCGAAGATCTGGGGCGTGGCGAATCGCGTCCCGAACTCGCTGCTCGAAGACTCGGTCATCGACCTCGCCGACCTCATGGCCGTCGAGACGGCTCAAGCGTTCGCCGAGGCCGTCGATAATTCGGCGTTCGGTCCTGCCGACGGCGAGAGCACCTACCACGGCGTGGTCAGCATCACGAAGAAGATCGTCAAGGCTGCTCACTCGGCGTCGGTCGTCACCACGACCAACGGCACCGAGGACACCTACGGCGAACTGACCATGAAAAACTTCACCGACATGGTGGCGAAGCTGCCCACCTATGCTCGGCGGAACGCCCGGTTCTACATCTCCCCGTCCGGCTGGGGCGCTGCGATGCTCAGGCTCGCGATGCTCCCCGGTGGTGCGAGCGGCCCTGGCGGCAACTCGTCCAGCGACGTGGCCGCCGGGTTCGGTGAGCGGTTCCTCGGATACCCTGTCGTGCTCGTCTCGGCGATGCACTCCAGCCTCGACGACAGCAGCGGCGAGGTGGCCTGCCTCTTCGGCGACCTCTCGCAGGCCGCCGTCTACGGCGAGCGTCGGGCGATCCAGATCCGCACGGCGTCCGAGCGGTACATCGAGTACGACCAGACCCTCACGTTCGCCACGACCCGCAACGCGATCGTCGTGCATGACGTGGGCTCAACGAGCAAGGCTGGCCCGGTCGTGGCTCTCAAGTTCGGCTGATACGGCGACTGACTTTCAACCCTCCGAGGAGATCTGAACAGTGAACCATCTCGAAGCCACGAAGTCCGTCGTCGGCCACACCGAGAACCTGACGGCGGCGCAGACCCACACGCTGGTGATCGACCGTCTCGGCTACGAGTACGTGTCGCTCGACGTTGCCCAGGAGCCGTGGACGAACGCGGGTTTCACCTCGCAGGCGTCCTTCACGGTGCTGAAGCTCAGCGAGTCCGACAACAACTCGGACTACAGCGACGTGACGGCGTTCGTCGGTGGCGGCACCGGCGGCTTCACGCTGCCCACGCCGACCGCCACCGCTGGCGACGTGGTCGTGCGGATGGACGTGGATTGCCGTGGGAAAAAGCGGTACTTGAAGTTGACCGCGACTCCCTACACGACCGGCACCGTCTACACGGTCGCCCGGCTCGGCAAGGGCAACGACGGCCCGGTCAGCGCCTCGTCGAAGAACGTCAACGCCACGGTCAGCGGCTGATCCGGCTTGACACGACCGACACAGTGAGCGGCGGGTGGCG
>Ga0208361_1000258_pt1 | contig 17776 bp, 10 predicted proteins | sample LakMenEpi05Aug10_FD_150670 | JGI IMG/M metagenome (GOLD analysis project Ga0208361, IMG submission 150670) | Freshwater microbial communities from Lake Mendota, WI - 05AUG2010 deep hole epilimnion (SPAdes) | ecosystem: Environmental > Aquatic > Freshwater > Lake > Epilimnion/Euphotic zone ... | reverse complement strand
CTGTTGTCTGCCAACGCGTCCGTCAACAGGAGAAGCATGAACCCCTGATCGCGGGCGCAACGAAATCCGCGGAAAAGGTATTTTCGGCCCGGTAAGGGTTTCCAAGCGCAAATGAGCACGCTGCCAGCGCTACTCGAGCAGCGCGAGCACCTTTCGGACATCCGCCAGCCGCGGGTCCTCGGGCCGGAACTGCGGCGTCCAGACCGCCAGGCAGGCTTCGTATTCCCTCCGTGCCTCGCCAGTCGCGCCCATCACGTGCAGCAGTACCCCCAGATTCCGATGGTAGAGACCCCGCTGCCAGTGGTTCTCTGGCAGCGCCTTTTCGGCGCCCTCCAGCACGGCGCGGAACTCAGCCAGGGCCTCCGTGAGGCGACCGGCACTTTGCAGTTGCGAGGCGTAGTTGTTGCGACTCAGGAGCGTTCGGGGATGCAAGGGCCCTAGCACCTGCGCTCGACCGCGGGCCACCTGCTCCTGCAACTCGAGCGCCTCCTGCAGTCGACCCTGTTTGGCGAGCAGCGAGGCAAAGTTGTGCATGCTCTGCAGCGTCCGGGGATGGCGCTCGCCGAGCTGCTGGCGCCGCACCTCGAGCGTCTGCTCGAGCAACTCCTCGGCGGGCGCGAAGTTCCCGGACTCGCTCAAGGCGTTGCCCAACAAGCCCATCAGCTCGGCGGTCTCTTCCGAGCGTTCACCCGTCAACTGGCGCGATGTTTCCAGTGCCGGCGCAGTGCAGGCGATCGTCTCCTCGAACCGGCGCTCCTCGTTCAGCATCCGGCCCTCGAGTGTGGTCAGCTTGAGGTCCGTGCGAGCATCCTTGGCGGCTTCTCGCAGGCGGATCTGCCCGATCAGTTCGCGCGCCGTGCCGTAGTTCCCGCACTCGACCAGGACTCCAGCTTTCGTGATCATGCAGCGCAGCCGCATGCTCTCGGGAATCGAGGGGTGTTGCGCCATCAACTGCTCGGCCTCCTCGAGGCGATCCAGCGTCGAACCAGGGTCGCCACGCGACCGATGAAGCTCCGCCAGGTTGATCAGCAGATTGGCACGCTCGTCGAGCTGGTCCGGTTGCTCGGCATCGAGCACTTCCAGCGCCAACTGGAGCTGCTCCAGTGCAAGTTCGTGGCGCCCCACGTCCGCCAGCGCGATTCCCAGGGCTTGGTGCAGAGTGAACTGCACCTCGTCCGCGCCCTCCAGCGCCGGAGGCAGCGACTTCGAGGCAGCCACGAGCATATTCTCGATCTTTTCCGACCCGGCCTGCGACTTGTTGTTGAGTGCACGGAACAACTGGCCCAAGAACATGGCGCTGTTCACCGCGCGCTTGCGTTCGTTGCGGGCCTGCTCCAAGTTCGCCTCCGCCAGCTGGCGCTGTTCTCGCTCCGCATCGCGCGCCTCGCGTGCGCGCTGCAATGCCCACATGGTGCCGCCGATGCCGAGCAGCAGGGCCAGCGCCGTCGAGGCGAGTCCGCCTACGAGCACGCGGTTGGCTCGGCCGAACTCTGCCAGCCGCCTGTACATGCTGGGTCGCGGCGAGAGCACCGGATCTCCCGCAAGGTAGCGCTCCAATTCGTCAGCGAAGAAGGCGGCACTCCGCGAGCGTAGCGAGGGGTCCAGCTCCAGGGCATGGCGCACGATGATGTCGAGGTCGCCCCGCAGTTCCGTGCGAGTGGCATTCAGCGCTAGGGATTCGCGTCCGCCCGTCTGCCCGTCCCGGACCGCCGACTCCCCGGTCAGCAACTCGTACGTGATCGCTCCCAGCGAAAATACATCGCAAGCCACGCCATCGAAGCGCTCATCGCCTCGCCGCCGCTCCGGGCTTGAGTAGCGCGGCGTGCCGCCGGGCGCACGGCGTCCGTCGTCTGCCCGATCGAGTCGTCGAGCGGACCCGAAATCGATGAGCTTGGGCTGACCCGTCCCGTCGACGAGGATGTTGTCGGGCTTGAGATCGTTGTGAGCAGAGCCGCGTTCATGAATGTGGTGCACCGCTCGCGCCACGCGCACGAGCAGCTCCAGCGTCTCGCGCGTCGTGGATCCGCCGGAACGCACATGCACGCTGAGCGTCGAGCCGAGCACCAGCTCCATGGCTAGAAAGGCCGACTGTGCGCCGTGCACCTGAGCCTGCCCGGAATCGAAGCAGCGCACGATCCCCGGATGCTCGAGGCGGCGCAGCACCTCGGCCTCCGCCAGCAATTCCTCGATCGCCTCGGGCGAAAGCGCGCCGGGTCGCAGCAGCTTGAGCGCCACCTGAGCGCCCGTGCGCGAGTCCCGGGCTCGATAGACCAGCGAGGAACCGCCATCGCCGATCAGGGCCTGCGCCACGTAGGGCCCAACACACAATTCGTCACTGCGCGCGAGGGCCTCGGCCACCGAGAAACCGGCCGCCACGGCGCCGGAATCAAGGAAGGAATCCGCGGCCACGTGGCTCTGGATCAAGCTCTCCACTTCGGCCCGCAGCTCCTCGTCGCTGCCGCACTCGCGGCGCAGGAGTTCGTCGCGTGCGGCGGTGGGCGCCTCGAGCGCTTCCAGAAACAGCGCGCGGACCCGCTGGTGCCGGCTCATCCCGTCCTGCTCGCGCCACAGATGCGTCTGTGCAGCCAGGCGCGTGTCAGGGCCCAGTCGCCATCGACGGTGCGCGGCGAAACGCCCTGGATGCGGGCGATCTCGTCGTGAGAAAGTCCGCCGAAGAAACGCAACTCGACCAGTTGAGCATGGCGCGCATCGATGCGTTCGAGTTCTTCCAGGGCCTCGCTCAGCGCCAGCAGCTCGAGCGGATCCGGGCCGGAGCAGGCCATCGGCTCCTCTTCGAGAGCTTCGCCGCGCAGTCCTTCACCGCGTCGGCGGGTGAGGCGCGCATTGGCGTGGTTCACGAGGATCCTGTGGATGGCTCGCGCGGCCAGCGCGACGACATGGGAACGATCGAGCGGGCCCCGCTCCTGCGCGCGGGAAAGCGCCAGAAAGGCTTCGTGCGCCAGCGCCGTCGCCTGCAGCGTGTGCGAACCGCGCTCGCGAGCCATGCAGCGGCGGGCAATCGCGCGCACCTCTTCGTAGATCTGCGCGTAGAGATCCGAGGAGTGCGACGAGTCGTGCGACGAGGAGTTGGGTGAGACCATGCGAGCTACTCCACGGGCCTCGGGCCCGCCGGGCTGGCCGAGCCCGAGGCGGCATCCGCCGGAATGGCGCCGACGCTGATCCGCGGCAGCGCGGCAACAGTGGAGGCGGGTGCAACTCGAGTCATGGTGGAAGGGCCCTCAGGGGGGGCACTGGCCGAGGTTTCTTCGCAGCCCGGTGCGCCCCGATGCAGAAATCTACGGCATTTTCGGGGGCTTGGGGGCCAGAAAGCCTCAACCCTGACGATCACGTGACATTTGCTCAGGCTCGCATCCCGGCAAGGCGCACCCACAGCCCTGCATGAGAGGCTTCCAGCCAGTAAAATCTGCAGCTCAGCCCGCCAGCGTCGGGTAGTCCGTGTAGCCCGCGGCGCCCGGCGTGTAGAAGGTCGAGGGCTTGGGCTTGTTGAGCGCTTTGGCGAGCCAAGTGGCGAGCGCTACCGGATCGCTGCCGCGCATCGAGTTGCAGCTGTTGAGCGGCGACAGGCGCACGCCGACACGCCCGGCCTCGACGACCTTGCACACTACAGTGCCCCGCGCCCACCGAGCACGCTCCTCGCCCGCGGCCCACTCCAGCGAGTTGGCCCGGAAGTATCCCAAGCGCCCGCGCAACGGCATCCGGGAGCCCCGCACGGCCCGCAGCTACCCGCTGAGGGCCTGCGCCGCTACCACGGCGTGCTCGCACCCGCGGTCCAGTGGCGCGACCGCAGCGTGCCGCGGCCGCGCCATCCCTTCCCGCCTGCTGGAGGAAGTTCGCGCCATTCCCCAGAAGGCTCGGCAGAAGACTTCCGTAGCCGTCAACATCCTGATGGTCGAGGCCTGCTGGCTTATCGGGCAGCGCATCGTGCACGAAGAGCAAGGTGGGCATGCGCGCGCAGACTACGGCAGCCAGCTCAGCCGCAACCTCGCCCGTCGGCTCGTCGACGAGTTCGGCGATGGCATCTCCGTTGCCAATCTGCAAGAACTTCCGGCAGTTCTACCTCTCCTTCCCCGATGACGGGAAAAGCTACCCACTGCGTGGCCTTTTGACTTGGACCCATGGGCGCTTGGTCATGCGTATCGAAAACCCCGCCGCGCGCGACTTCCACATCCGCGAGACGGCCGAGCAAGGCTGGAGCCGTCGGCAATTGGAGCGAGCCATCGCCACCCAGGCTTTCCCCCGCCTTCTTCAAGCCCCAGACGCCTTGAAGGGATACTGCTCCCCGAGCGGGGACAGAATCGTCACCGGGAAACGGATGACCCGCGCGAGCCTGAGGCGGCCTGCACGTCTATGTCGGCCGCCACAGCGAGCGCGGTCTCCACTTCGGGATCGCCGATCCTGGCTCCGATGCACCCCCTTTCGCGATGCTGCCTGGCATCCTCCCCTGACGGGTTTCGCGCAAAGAAGGTCGCGACAACCCCACCGATCGCACTCAGGGGCACTTGCGGCTCGGGGTTGGCTGCAGGAACTTCCTCCGGCACGGCACCCAAGGGCACCCTCGGCCCTGCGCCGCCAGCTCGTTGGGGCGGCTGCCAAGCGCCTCAGCACGGCCGCAGGAACCACATGAAAATGCTGTTTTGCTCATGAAATACAGGACATGCCCATCCTGAGCGGATGTCCCCGGAAGAGGCTCAGTCTCCCAGCAGGCCCCTCCGACGGGCAGCCTTCACCTCCCGCGTGCCGAAGCGGAGCTCGTGTCCTCAGCGGACCGAGTGCACCATTGGGAAGTCCACGGGTGCTGTCCGGGTCTGTACGGTTCTGCTACATACAGACGCCGTCGTGTTGCTCTCGCCCCTCATCCTTGGTCCGTTGGCGCCATTTGCCTTGGTGGCATCGTGGGGAGCTCCGCGCCTGGCACCGATGCCGATTCCGCCCATGCCTCAGGCCGAGCGTAGTGCCTCACCCTCGCTGGAAGGCATGGTCTGGATCCCGGCCGGCGAGTTCACCATGGGCGGCACGGACCCGCTCGCCCGTCCTGACGAGAAGCCCTTGCATCGTGTCCGCCTGCGCGGCTTCTGGATGGACAGCACGGAGGTGAGCAACGCGCAGTTCGAGGCCTTCGTTCGGGCCAGCGGCTACAAGACCGTGGCCGAGCGGCCTGTCGACTGGGAGCTGCTCAAGCTGCAGGTCCCCCCGGGAACGCCCAAGCCGGACGAGTCCATGCTGGCGCCCGGTTCGCTGGTGTTCACGCCGCCCAGGACGCCGGTCAGCACGCAGGATGCCAGCGCGTGGTGGACCTGGACCACGGGTGCGAGCTGGCGGCATCCCACGGGACCCGGGAGCAGCATCGAGGGCCTGGAGCACCATCCGGTCGTGCATGTCTGCCACGAGGATGCGCTTGCCTACGCCAGCTGGGCGGGCAAGCGCCTGCCGACCGAGGCGGAGTGGGAGTTCGCGGCGCGCGGCGGGCTGGAGGGCAAGGTCAACACGTGGGGCGATGAGCCGATCACTCCGCAGCGCTGCAACACCTGGCAAGGCCACTTTCCCGATTCGAACACGAAGGAAGACGGCTACTTCGGCACAGCGCCCGCGCGCTCCTTCCCGCCCAATGGGTACGGGCTGTACGACATGGCCGGCAATGTCTGGGAGTGGTGCAGCGACCGCTACCGCCCCGACACGTACGCCCGACAACTGCTGGCCGCCGGAGGCCCCTCGAGCGTGATCGAGAATCCGACGGGTCCCGATAGCTCCCTCGATCCGCGCAACCCCTACGCACCCGACAGTCGCGTGCACCGGGGCGGCTCATTTCTGTGCAACGACAGCTATTGCGCCAGCTACCGCCCGAGCGCCCGCATGGCCGCTCCGCCGGACACTTCCATGACCCACCTCGGCTTTCGGTGCGTCTGCGACGCACCCGCGCCGGGCGCTCGTGCATCTCCACCCGTCCAGAAGGACTCCAAAGCTCCTTCGCGTTGAACCAACGATCCCTTTTGAAAGAACTCCGCATGAAACCCCGCTCTGTGATTCGATCCTTGCTGCTGCCCGCGCTCACTTGCCTCCTGATGGGGGCGCTGACTGCCTCCCCGGCGGAGGCGCAGGCCAATGAAAAACCCAACATCCTCGTGATCTGGGGCGATGACATCGGCCAGTTCAACATCAGTGCCTACAACCTGGGCATGATGGGCTACCGCACACCCAACATCGACCGCATCGCCCGCGAGGGCGCGCTGTTCACGGACTGGTACGGTCAGCAGAGCTGTACAGCGGGCCGCGCGGCCTTCATCACGGGCCAGTCACCGATGCGTACCGGCCTTACCAAGGTCGGTCTGCCGGGTGCGCCGGAGGGTATGAAGAAGGAGGACCCCACGGTCGCCACGCTGCTGCGCGCTCAGGGCTATGTCACGGGACAGTTCGGCAAGAACCACCTCGGCGACCGCGATGACATGCTGCCGAGCAATCACGGCTTCGATGAGTTCTTCGGCAACCTCTACCACCTCAACGCCGAGGAAGAGCCCGAGAACGTCGACTACCCCAAGGATGCGGAGTTCAAGAAGCGTTTCGGCCCGCGCGGCGTCATCCACTCCTTCTCGGATGGCCGCATCACGGACACCGGTCCGCTGACCAAGAAGCGCATGGAGACGATCGACGAGGAAGTGCTCGCGAAGTCCTTCGACTTCATGGATCGGGCCGTCAAGGCGAAGAAGCCCTTCTTCGTTTGGTGGAACTCGACCCGCATGCACATCTTCACGCATCTCAAGGCGGATTCGGAGGGCAAGACCGGTCTGGGCGTCTACGCCGACGGCATGGTCGAGCACGACGGGCATGTCGGCAAGCTGCTCGACAAGCTCAAGGAGCTGGGCATCGAGGACAAGACGATCGTGATGTACTCGACCGACAACGGTGCCGAGTCCTTCACCTGGCCCGATGGCGGCACGACCATGTTCCGCGGCGAGAAGAACACCAACTGGGAGGGCGGCTACCGCGTCCCGTGCGCCATGCGCTGGCCGGGCGTGATCAAGCCGGGCACCGTGGTCAACGACATCGGCGCGCACGAGGACATGCTGCCCACGCTGCTGGCGGCCGCCGGCGACGCGACGGCCAAGGAAGATCTGCTGAAGGGCCGCACGGTCGGCGGCAGCGCCTACAAGGTCCACATCGACGGATACAATCTGCTGCCCACTCTGCGTGGCGGTGCACCCTGGCCGCGCCGGGAGTTCCTGTACTGGACCGATGACGGCAGCGTCGCGGCCCTGCGCTACGGCAACTGGAAGATCACGTTCCTCGCTCAGGAAGCCGAAGGCCTCAAGGTCTGGCAGCAGCCCTTCGTGGAGCTGCGCGCTCCGATGATCACCAACCTGCGCATGGATCCCTTCGAGCGTGCCGAGCACGAAAACGCGATGGGTTACCAGCGCTGGTACCTCGATCGAATGTTCCTGATCGCACCCGCTGGCGGCTATGTGGCGCAGTGGCTGCAGAGCTTCCGGGAGTTCCCGCCGCGCCAGAAGCCGGGCAGTTTCAATCTGGATCGCGTGATGGAGTCCATCAACAGCCCGTCGGGATCCGGCCGCTGATCCGCTTGCCCCCCCGGCAGGGGGGGGAGAAACCTCGCGTCGCCCCGCGTCCGATGGGCGCGGGGCTCGCCCATCCAATGAGCCTTCATGCATCTCTCGCTGCGTCGACTCTCACCGAATGCGCTTTTCCGCTGTATCGGCCTCGTGCTCGCCTACCTGAGCGCTGGCTGCCTTGGGCGTCCGCTGCCCTCGTGGAATGCAGGCGAGAGCCGTGCGGCCGTGCTGGACTTCATCGAGCGCACCACCGATCCGGCGCATCCCGACTACCGTCCGCCCGCTGAGCGCATCGCGGTGTTCGACAACGACGGCACCTTGTGGGCCGAGCAGCCGGCGTATTTCCAGTTGTTCTTCGCCATCGAGCGCGTGCGGGCGCTGGCGCCTCAGCACCCCGAGTGGGCGACTCAGGAGCCCTTTCGCTCGGTTCTGGCTGGCGACATCAAGGCCGCTCTTGCTGGCGGGGAGCAGGCCGTTCTGGCGCTGATTGCCGCCACCCATGCCGGCCTGACGACCGAGGAATTCGAGGCACAGGTGCGTCAGTGGATCGCGACCGCGCGCCATCCGACCACGGGACGGCTGTTCGTCGAGATGACGTACCAGCCGATGCTCGAGCTGCTCGACTGTCTGCGAGCCCATGATTTCAAGACCTACATCGTCTCCGGTGGAGGCATCGAATTCATGCGTCCGTGGGCCGAAGCGGCCTACGGCATTCCACCCGAGCAGGTGATCGGCTCAAGCCTTGCGACGAGGCTCGAGGAACGTGACGGCAAGCCTGTGCTGGTCAAGCTGGCGGAAGTCGGCAGCATCGACGACAAGCAGGGCAAGCCGGTCAACATCCAGCTGCACATCGGCCGCCGACCCTTGGCCGCTTTCGGCAACTCCGATGGCGACCTGCAGATGCTGCAGTGGACCGCGGCCGGCGGTGGAGCGCGGTTGTGCGTGCTGATCCGCCATACCGATGCCGAGCGGGAGTGGAACTACGACCGAAACTCGCACATCGGAAAGCTCGACAAGGCCCTCGACGAGGCGGCTGCACGGGGCTGGACCGTCGTCGACATGCAGCGCGACTGGGCCGCGATCTTCCCGCCCGCTGACTGAGGCCGTCGAAGGCAGCGCGCCGAAGACTTGCCGCCATTCCTCGGGTGTCAGCACCTCCCGCAGCGCGAAACGCAGGTCGAGCAGCTGTGCGTCGAAAACGGCGCTCTGCGTGGCGAAGGCATCGATGCGCTTGTGCAGTTCGGCTCTGTCGACTTCACGGTGCTTGGCGAAATCCAGCCATTCCGCAAGCATCTTTTGCTGAAGCTGCCGATGCGCAGCCAAGGTCTGCTCGATCCGGGTGACGATCGCTTCGGCGCGTGCCCGTCGCGCGGGAGCTTCGACAGCTTTCACCACGGCGGGACGCAGGTCCTGCATGCTCGGGGCCACGATGGATCCCGCGGAGCCGAAGAACAGGGTGTAGAGGATGTACCAGATCACTCCTGCATCCCTCCCTGCCCGCTCAGTGGCAGCGTGGCGCGCAGCGCGACCGCACGGAAGCGCTCCAGCTCTTCCCAGGTCGCATCATCCATCCGTCGCGCGGCCTCATCCCGGATGGCAAGCACGCGCTCGCTCCGACGCCGATTGCCCTCCCGCAGGCTGCTGAGCACCGCCTCCAGATCGCTGCGCGTCGCATGGTAGTCGGCATTCAGTGCGAGCAGACGCTGCCGCGCGGCCTGCTGCGCTTGCGTGAATTCGACGAGCGTGGCCTCGAGCTGATCGGCCAGATCCGTCAGCCGCGTGGCCTCGGTCCGATCGGACGCATGCCGCACAAGCTCCCGCCGCAGCTCTTCAAAGGCCTGATGGCGCTGTTCGTGCGGCGAGGGTGCGTGGCTTGCGCAGCCCAGTGCGAGCAGCGTCAGTAGACCCGGTCCGGCGCAACAGCGGCGGACAAAGGCAAGACAGGAACGCAGTGTCGATAGCATGGCGATGTTCGGAAAATTCCCAATGAGTCCAGGAGGATCGGTTTGGCACGCGGCCGAGAGCCTGCCTCAGTCGAGGAAGGCCTGACCGATGGTGATCGTCTCGATTGTACCTTCTGCGGCATCGTAGTATCCCACGAACTGAGTCGCATCGAAAGCCTTGAGCTTGCGCAGCGGGTCCACCCAGGCGGGTGGAATGGCCTGATAACGCAGATAAGCGAGCACTCGGATCGAGCCTCGCGGATCGGCCGGCAGGGGAATGCGGTAGGAGACCGTGTCGCTGCCCGCGCGGAAATCGGGATCCGCGCCGATACCCACAGGGGCAGTGTCTGCGGCATGCGGACCATCCGGCTTCCAGCCGCGCGGCAAAAGACGCGTATCCTTGCGCTTGCTTCGCATTGCGCCCAGCTCGGTCGTGGCCTTTCCATCGCTGTCATCGGCGACGAACTCGTAGATGGGGACCTGCGTCGGCTCGATCACCAGCTCGCGGTGCGGCTGTTCCAGTTCGTTCCCAAGGCCCAGGATCCGACCCTCGGCGTCGGACTTCCCGCCGTGGAACACCAGCTGGTTCTCGACGCGCACCTGAACTTCCAGCCAGACGCGGCGCGCGGGATAGCCGGTCGGCAGCTTGTGGCCGCTGAGGTTGCGCACCTCGACGTCGAAGGCGAGATTGCTATCCTCGCGCCGCAGGTGAAGCACGCTCAATTCGGCCGTGCGCTCGGCGAGTTGGGACCGGGTGGCCTGCGCCATGCGCTTCAGTGCTGCTTCGGGAGCGCTGACCCCCAATTCCTCCCGATGCTTCGCGAGCATGTCGAGCATGAAGGCGTTGCCGCCGACGAAGGCATGCGCGCGCAACTCGCGCGGCTCGATCAGGAAATCGCGACCCATCGGATTGCGCGCGATGCGCGTCGCGCCGACCTCAGCCATGTGGCAATCCTGACAACTCGCAGGCGTCGCGGCCTCCGGGGTTTCGGTGCTGAAATCGCTGTTGCGCCATTCCAGATAAGGGGTCTGTTCGCGGAAGCCCGCGTGCTGACCCAGATGCTGAGCCGTGCTCGTGTGGCAGGTTGCGCACAACGCGGAAGAGCGGATGTGCATGCCTTGCTGCGGCTCATAGCCTGAGTGCATCTGCATCGGCCCTTCTGCGGGGTCCTTGTAGGGGCCGTAGATGGCCCGCGTGCGTGCGATCATCGCGTTGCCGCCGAAGCTGGCTTCCTGGCCGAGACCCTCGCTCTCGATCTTGTGACACACCGTGCAGGAGACGCCGTCGAGCGCCAGCGGATCCGACAGCGCCTGCGCCATCCGCGGGGGGGGCAGACCGCCCAGCCGCGCGGTATGGTGGGCCATCGGCGCATGGCAGCGCAGGCAATCCGCTTCCGTGGCGGCGGCCTCTTCCGGCCGCGCGGCGACTTCGCGCGCGACGCTGGCACGCCAAAATGGATCGCGCGCGCTGTTCGCCATCAGAGTCGCCTGCCAAAGGCCGTGGGGCGAAGCGTCATCTCCCATCCGCGTGCGCATGGCGCTGGCGCTGTCGGAGGCAGCATGGCACATCGAGCAACCGTTGCCGGTGGCGAAGACCTCGTTGGCGGCATGAGGCCGTATCGGGCCGCGCCACTGCGGACCGGGTCCTAGCGGCTGCGTCTGGACCGGCGCGCGCGCCCCTCCGCTCTCGTCCGCGCTCGCTCCATGCGTTTCCGTCGACGGGGGCTGGGTGACGCTCCAGGCCAAGGCGGCCAGCAGCCATGCCGGAGCCAGACTCACAAGGGCGTGGGAAGGCAGGGAGGAAGGCGGGGGACGCATGACACGAATCAGAAAGCGTGATGCTAGCATCCTCGCGTTCCGCTGCAGCGACTTTGGGCCCGTTCAGGGCGGCGTGGTCTTGTAGGGGTGTTCGGGGGGCAGATTCGCGGTCAGCCCCCACTTGTGGGCGAGGTAGCCCTCGAGGCGCTGGCGGTCATCGACCGACAATGCGGTCGTTGCGATCACCATCTCGGCGATGAAACCGTTCAAATAGGTATACGACGGAGTGCCCACACCAATGTTCAGGGCATGGGAGCCTGCGAGGAGTAGCGTGTCTTGCGATACGAGTGCGGGATTCGTGACAGCTGCATTGGGCGGGACGATCACCAGATTGGCTCCGTTGATCCCGTAGCGTTGGTGCGTCGTGAAGCCGCCGACATTTCCCCAGAGTCCGCGATTTTGAGTAGTGGTGGCTTGGGCGACGCAGGCGCTCACGTTCGCTCTTCGCACCACGGAGACGGCCGCTTCACCCATGGTGAAGGCGGGCGTGAGCAAAGCGGTCGATGTCCCATTGAAGGTGACCACCGGCCTGCCGTTGAGACCTACGTTCGTATAGCTCGGCTGAAGCGCAGCATTCGATTGCGATCCGTGTCGACTGTTCCCGCTCTTGTCCTGCCAGGTGCTGACATTGCTACCGTTGAGCGTGATGCTCGCAGTATCGGAGGCATCCAGCCAGAGCGACAAGTTGTTACCCAGTGCAGCGGGCGTCCATCCGGTGGTCGTGCCCGTCACAACCACGGACGCTGCGCCCAAGTCAAAGCTGTTGACCGCGCGAACCCGTACCTCGTACACGCTGCCGTTCGCGAGACCCGTGATCGTGGCAGACGTCGCCGCGGAGCTGCCGTCATATAGAACCGTCCATGGACCAGACGGAGGGAATCGGTACTCGACGGCATAGTCGCTGATGGGGGCACCGCCGAGTTCCACGGGAGCAACCCAAGTGGCGGTCAACTGACCCGAGCCAGCCACCAACGAGAGGTTTGTCGGAGCACACGGAGCCACGCCTGGCGTCGACGTCACAACCGAGGACAAAGCCCCGCTACCCGCGGCGTTGATGGCCGAGATGCGCAAATCGTAGGCGGTGCCGTTGGTAAGGCCGGTGATGGTGGTGGAGGTGGTGGTGGAGACGCCGTCGCCGAAGGTTGTCCATGCGCCTGAAGGAGAGATGCGGTACTCGACGAGGTAGTCGGTGATCGCGGAGCCGCCGGTGGACGCGGGCGCGGTCCATGCGACGCTGAGCGCGCCGGAGCCGGTGGGGGACAGCTTGTCGGTGCGATTGCCGTTGAACTGTGTGATGTGCAGCACCCCGGCGGTGTCGCGTTCGATCCCCACTGGTCCGCTGTTGACCGCACCGGTCGCGGGTCCGGTCGCAGCGCCGGGGGTGCCGGATCCGGCGAAGGTGGTGACGACGCCTGCGGGGGTGATGCGACGGATTCGATGTCCGCCGTAGTCGGCGACGAACAGGTCGCCCGCCGCGTTGAACGCCAGTCCGATCGGTTGGTTGAACGACGCGGCGGTGCCGGTGCCGTCGGTGCTGCTCGGTGAGCCGGAACCGGCGAAGGTGGTGACGACACCTGCGGGCGTGATTCGGCGGATCCGGTGGCCGCCGTACTCTGCGACGAAGAGGTCACCTGAGGCGTTGAACGCCAGACCCGTGGGACCGTTGAACGATGCAGCGGTCCCGGTGCCGTCGGCGCCGCCGGGGCTGCCGGTGCCGGCGAAGGTGGTGACGACCCCGGCGGGGGTGATGCGGCGGATGCGGTGTCCGGTGAACTCGGAGACGTACAGATTGCCGGCGGCGTCGAACACGCCGCTGGAGGGCGTGGTCAGTGAGCCGGCGAAGGTGCTCACCGTCAGCCGGCTCGCGAGCGGTCCGGTGGGTGCTGGTGGCGGTGTGGTGAAGTTCGCGGCGGCGGTGGCGGTGTTGTTGGTGTTGTTGGTGCTGGCGCTGAACGCGGCGTTGGACACGGCGATGCCGACGAAGGTGAGCGCGGTCAGGCCTGCCAGGGCGAGCACGGGCCAGCGGCGCCGCAACCCGGCACGCACCCGGCCCCCGCGGGTGGGCCCGGTGTGTCTCGCAGCCGGGCGCGTCGTCGTCGGGCGCGCAGCAGCAGGGGATCGCACCCCGCGCGTCGACTCCGACGGACGGTTCATCCTTCTCAGGTCGGCCGCGAACGGACCGCAGTGAGCAGAATCCCCCACTCCTGGGCCGGGTGTGGGACCGGGTTCTCAGGAACAGGTCAGCGTCGACTTCTCAGGAACCGGTCAGGGTGCGGCGTTCTTGTAGGGGTGGTCGGCGGGCAGGTTCGCGGTGAGTCCCCACTTGTGGGCCAGGTAGCCCTCGACGCGCTGGCGGTCGGCGGTGGTCATCGTTTGTGACAACACCACGACTTCGGCAATCGGGCCGGACCAGTATTCGGTTCCATTTCCAGTCCAGCCAATCTGAATCGGGCTGGGCGCGTTCGGAGTGCCAGTGTCCGAAATCGTCTGCCCAGCATTGCTGCCGTTTACATAGGTGTTCCAAGTGTTTTCGTCGTTGGATGCCGTAGTCGAACCAACGACAACAGGGCCCAATCCCGTGGTGTTGTTGATATACGCACCACTGTTCAGGTTCGGATTCCACAGTGAATATGCATTGGTAGGACCCGAGGCCGGCACCACCGTGAACGTCCCGTTCGCGGTGAAGGTGTGGATCGTCCAGATGCCCGAGGTGGTGACCGTGCCGCCCGTTGAAGCCGGGGAAACCCCGTCGCTGCCATCCGTTCGATAGCGGACGATCACAACGCCAGAACCGCCATTTCCGCCGAACCCGCTGAGAGGCTCGCTACCACCACCTCCACCGCCCCCGCTATTGGTAGTGCCAGCACCACCGACTAAGCCAGAGCCTCTTTGGCCAGCCCCGCCACCACCTGCGCCACCTGCGCCACCTGCACCTACGGGGCTTGACACGGTGTAAGCACCGCCTCCGCCACCGCCTGCATAAAATGTAGCCGCGCCAGAAATGGATGATGATAAGCCTGCGCCGCCTGCACCACCGAATGCTGCTCCACCATTTCCCCCAATAGCACCAGCACCACCACCACCGCCAGCGTTATAGCCGGGTGCCCATGTTCCGTTTCCGCCCGCATTTCCTTGCCCAGCAGTACCCGCCGCACCGTTCGTTTGGGCACTTGAGGAGCCGTGACTGCCGCCACCACCCGAACCCCCTGTAGTTGGTGCGGTGTACGCTCCGTTGTAGCCACCACCTCCACCACCGCCATTTGCCGTGATGCCGTTGAAAGACGAGTTGCCGCCACTGCTGCCAGTGCCTGCGCCTGCTGCCGCCGTTGCCCCCGCACCCGCACCACCAGCACCAACAACGACCGAATATGCTTGGGCGGCAACAGCGAGGCCGGTGCCTTGCCGCACGCCACCTCCACCGCCTCCGCCTCCGATGTAGCGTCCGCCACCGCCACCACCTCCGACAATCAAGTATTCAACGCTCGCGGTACTCGGGGAGGTATTCAGGAAGCCAAGGGCATACGACAGGTTTCCTGACCCAAGGATTCCCCGCGCAGTAGCACCGCCAGCGCTGCCGAGTTGAGCAACCGCATACACGCTCAAGGGGTGAGGAAGTGTCAATGCCGTGCCCAGGAAATCGTTGGTTGAGTCGAAAGTCAGAACTGGTCGACCGTTCAAGCCGCTGGCTGTATATGCCGGTTGGGCACTCGCCGTTCCCTGAGTGGCGTGTCTGCCATTGCCGGACTTGTCGTTCCACTGCGAGACGGTGGAGCCGTTGAGGGTGATGCTGCTGGCCTCGTCGGCGTCGAGCCAGAGGGAGAGGTTGGTGCCGAGCGCTGCTGGGGTCCAGAAGGTCGGTGTGGCGGTGGCGATGACCGATGGGGTGGAGATGTCGTAGGTGTTGACGGCTCGGATGCGCACGTCGTAGGCGGTGCCGTTGACCAGGCCGGTGATGGTGGCTGACGTGGCGGTGGAGACGCTGTCGGGGAACACGGTCCAGGTGCCGGCGGGGCTGGTGCGGTACTCGATGGTGTGGTCGGTGACGGGGGCGCCGCCGTTGTTGGTGGGTGCGGTCCAGGTGGCGGTGAGTTGGGTGTTGCCGGGGGTGAGCAGGACGCTGGTGGGGGCGTCGGGTGCGACGCCGGGGGTCGCGGTGACTGCTGTCGAGGCGGTACCGGTGCCGGTTGTGTTGACCGCGGAGATCCGTACGTCGTAGGCGGTGCCGTTGGTAAGGCCGGTGATGGTGGTGGAGGTGGCGGTGGAGACCCCGTCGGTGAAGGTGGTCCAGGTGCCCGACGGCGAGGTGCGGTACTCGACGAGGTAGTCGGTGATCGCCGAGCCGCCGTTGGACGCAGGTGCGGTCCAGTTCACCGCGAGCGCTCCGGAACCGGCGGGGGTGATCCGGGCGATGCGGTTGCCGCCGTCCTCGACCACGTGCAACGCCCCTGCGCTGTCTCGTGCGAGCGCTCGAGGGCCGTTGAGCACCGCTCCGGTGGACGGGCCGGTGGCGGCGCCGGCGGTGGATCCCGCGAATGTCGACACGAGGGCGGCCGGGTCGGCCTTGCGGATCCGGTTGTTGTTTTGGTCCGCGACGAGCAGGTTTCCAGCGGAATCGAACAGCAGCCCGTCAGGGTAGTCGAAGGTCGCGGAGATTCCGGTGCCGTTGGCGGCGCCGGCCGTGCCCGATCCAGCGAAGGTGGTGACCACTGCGGCGGGGGTGATGCGCCGGATGCGGTTGTCGAAGATCTCGGAGACGAAGAGGTCGCCGGAGCTGTCGATCGCCAGGCCCTGTGGGCTGGTGAAGGACGCCGCGGTGCTGGTGCCGTTGGCGCTTCCGGGGCTGCCGGATCCGGCGAAGGTGGTGACGACGCCGGCGGGGGTGATGCGGCGGATCTTGTGGTTGGCCCGATCGGCAACGAACAGGTTGCCGGCCGAGTCGAAGGCCAGGCGCACCGGCTCGTTGAACGACGCGGCGGTTCCGGTTGCGTCGGTCGAACCGGGGCTGCCGGATCCGGCGAACACCGACACCGCGCCACCGGGGGTGATGCGGGTGATCCGGTGGCTGTTGAACTCGGCGACGTAGAGGTTGCCGGCGGTGTCGAACGCCAACCCATACGGGCCGGCCAGGCCACTGGCGAAGGTGGTGACGACGCCGGCGGGGGTGATGCGGCGGATCCGGTTGTTGGTGTAGTCGGAGACGTACAGGTTGCCGGAGCTGTCGAACGCACCGTCGAGGGGCCGGTTGAAGCTCGCCGAGGTGCCGGTGGCGTCGGTGCTGCCCGCCGACCCGGATCCGGCGAGCACGCTCACGCTCAGGCGGCTCGCAAGCGGCCCGGTCGGCGCCGCGGGGGTGGTGATGGGGGTGGCGGCGGCCGAGGGTGCGCTGGGGGTGCCGGTGCCGGCGGTGGTGATGGGGGTGACGCGGAAGTAGTAGGTGGTTCCGTTGGTGAGGCCGGTGACGGTGAGTGTGGTGGCGCCGGTGGTGGTGGTCCACTGGGGGTTGCCAGCTTGGGTGGTGCCCGCGGCGTTGGTGTACGCGGTGACGTGGTAGCGGGAGATGGGGGCGCCGCCGGTGGTGGTGGGTGGGGTCCAGTTGACGGTGACCTGGCTGTTGCCGGGGGTGGTGGTGGTGATGGTGGGCGCAGCCGCGGTGGTGGTGGGGGTGGGTCCGGGTGGCGCGTTGCGGTAGGGGTGGTCGGCGGGCAGGGTGGCTTGGGTGCCCCACTTGTGGGCCAGGTAGCCCTCCAGGATCTGGCGGTCGGTGGTGGTGAGCGCAGCAGTGGAGGCAATGACCTCGCCGAGGGAGCCGTCCCAATTCTGGACCACAGTTGCCTCGCGGCGACCGATTCGGAATCCGGTCCCACCCGAGATGTTGCTGGCAGTGCCAGTGGTCACGGCCTCCGAGGTTCCGTTCAGCCAGACGTTGTCCCTGGCGCCGGGAACGTGCTGGTGGGCCACGACCCCGCCTGCGGAGGTGAACCGGCCGAACGTCGCCGCAGAGAACTCGTGGTTGCTCCCCATGTTCGCACCATCGGAGCTCAGGTAGTACGTGCCACTCAGGGTGACCCATTGCGACGCGGCGACCAGGGTCGAGCTCCGTTCGGTCAGCACAACGCCGCCGTTGGTACCACGAGCGCCGGCGTAGAAGACGTTGAACGAACCCGAGTAGGTGCCGGTTCCGGTGAGGCTGTTCGTGGTGTTGCCCAGCCACCGGTTTCCGTTCAGCGAGAGTGCGTTGCGTCCGCCGAGTGTGGTGAGTGCGGGTTGGCGTCCAGGAGTTGTCTGGGTGACGGCGCGGTTGTTGCCGGATTTGTCGGCCCAAGCGGTGACGTTGCTGCCTGATGTGGTGATGGTGGCGGGGTCGTTGGCGTCGAGCCAGAGGGCGGGGCTGAGCGCTGCGGGGCTCCAGCCGGCGGTGGTGGTGGCGGTGGG
>Ga0208361_1000251_pt1 | contig 18011 bp, 25 predicted proteins | sample LakMenEpi05Aug10_FD_150670 | JGI IMG/M metagenome (GOLD analysis project Ga0208361, IMG submission 150670) | Freshwater microbial communities from Lake Mendota, WI - 05AUG2010 deep hole epilimnion (SPAdes) | ecosystem: Environmental > Aquatic > Freshwater > Lake > Epilimnion/Euphotic zone ... | reverse complement strand
TCGCCTTTCCCGGCTGGCATAACGATACACTGCCATGGGCCTTTCTTGCGGAGGGTTTCGTTGTCCCACTCGCTCAAAACACCAAGGCGCCACCCCTCCGGCACCAGCGTAACCGCCGCGTCTAGGCTGGCGGTGTAAGACAAAACATATCGTGGGTTTCTGATGCGATCAGCTTCAGGGCCATGTTTCAGCATAAAGTTGTCAATCGTGAAATCCAACTCCTTGTCTGGCCCGGCTGCCTGTTCGCAGCGGTGGGCTAGGTCTAAGAGTGTGGTGCGGTCACTCATGGCTCAATTCCCATCTCAATCATTTCCCTCATGTGGCGAAAAGCTGCTTGCTTGGCTTTCTCTAACCTCAATTCCCATTCAATAGAACGACCGTTATGATAGATGCGGAAGGCGGCAATGGCCGCAACATTTTCAAGCCTGATTTCACAGCACGTCCCGTCCAGCGCCAAGACGCCTTCCGACACAATCCGCCATTGATCTTATACAGAATCAGGTGTTGTGTCCCGCCTCTGTCACTCATTGGGCTGATCCTTTCCACAGCGTTAGCACAACGGGTAAGACAACTGCGCCAATGATGACAACGAGGTTCACCGTAGCGATCACTGCCCAGAACCGCATGTTCTTCTTCGTTTGTTCCAAGTCCCACCTCGCTTGCTCCAGATCGCGCAGCACCTGGTTTTCACTCATCGCCTTCACCTTTCAGCGCCATTTGCCTCATGTGATGGGCTTGCCCCTCATCCCATAATGCCGCTTCTTTTAGCGCATCGCGCCGGGCATTCGCCACCAGATCGGCAGCAGCTTGCGACACCTTCGGATCAAGCGCGGCCATGACTTCAAGCCGGATCAAGCGGCGCAGCGCATCGGCTGGCGTTTCGTAATCCTCGATTGGGGATAGCCAATTTGTCAGCGCGTCATTGATTGCGCCGCGCCACCGATCAGGGTTCAATAACACCAGATCAGCCACCTCCGCCGCGTTGCTGATCAAGCAACCCGCAGCAATCTCGGCCTTCAGCAATCCAAACGCAGCCCTCGCCAATTCTTCCGCTTCTTCTGTGGTGATGGTCACAACACCGCCCCCAATATCGCCAGCGCCAGAATAGCGACGCAGATTGCCAAGATTGCCAGCGCCTCGCTGCGCCTGATCGGCGTGTATTGCCGATCAGGGCCAGGGCCGGGATATATGCCGCCGGTCATCACAGCAATCCCAGCAGCGCAAGCCAAACCGCCACAACCCAGGCGATGCCTTGGAATAACGCCTCAAATGCCGCGTTGAACGGGCCAGCGCCAATCGTTACTGTCAGGAACAGCAGCGCGCAAAGCGGGCCAACCACGATCCACCATATAATTCGCTCGTGGTTCATTCTTCGATCTCCTCGTAAATCTCTTTCAACATCGCGCCTGAAAGAGAGGTTTTCTTCTGAAGTCTTGCAAGAATTGCGCGATCAATTCCCTTGTTGGCAACCAAGTCCCAATATTGGGCAGTGCCAATCATGCCTATTCTGTGGATGCGGTCTTCTGACTGCCATCTTTCAATTGAGTTGTCGCTGTTTGAATAATAAATTGCATTCATGCATCCGCCAGATTGCAGATTCAATCCTGTCCCTGCAGAAGCTGGATTGGCAACAAAGAACCTCGCTCTGCCTTCAACGAAATCTGAAACAGCCCTTTCTTTTTCTTCTCTCTCTGTTCCGCCATAATATGAAACGGATTTCTGGTCAGGGAATTTATCTGAAAGCGCTTGAATGATATTCGTTATGTCTTTCCTGAATCTTGCCCAGATTATGACAGGGCCTTCTATGCATTCAATGACATCAATCAAGGCTTTGCAGCGCGGATTAAGAGGTGGCGTGTAAAAAGATTCAGCAGAACCATCTTCGTTGTAAACAAAGCCATTCGATATTTGCTGAACCTTCATCGCAGCTGATGCAGGATTGATTGATGATATTCTCTCAATATCGCCAGAGAGCAAGGCTTCCTTGATTTCTGATTTTATTGATGATATCTGATCTGATTGATAATTTGATAACTCAAATGGCCAGCGGACAAAAGTCTTCGGCGGAAGACCGATCTCGTCTTTTGCTAATATAAATGTGTATGGCTCTATGAGGCTCATGAACCGTTCAAGGTTCTTGCTTCCGACAATCTGCTTGCCTTCAAATCCTCCCATGACACAATACTCATTCCTGAACGAAGAAGAGTATCTGATGCCGATTATTGATTCATCAAGCCACTTGAACTGGGACCAAGCATCTTCCAAATTGGCAGCAATCGGCGTCCCTGTCAGGATCATCCTTCTTGAGCAAAGCCTTCCGAGCTTGCTTGAAGATTTCCAGCTCAAAGATGAATGGTTTTTGATCTGGTGACTTTCATCAAACACAAAAAGCACTCTGCCGGAATGCTGCTGGATGAAACTCGCCGCAGCGTTGAATCCTTTTGAGCCTTCCGCTCTCAACGCTTCGACGTTGATGCAGAAAAATACAATCTTGCCAGAAAGCGACCTCTGCGGGCCTTGAGGCCAAAGATAGCAATCATAAGGAGCGCCGAAGTGCTCTGGTATTTGCTGAACTGCCCACTGCTTGTGCGGACCCTTCTTGCTGACGACCAGGCAAGCTGTTATCTCTCCAGAGGAGAATAGCTTGCCTGCATGGGTAAGCGCGACCCACGTCTTGCCTGTTCCTGGGCGCATGAAAAGTGCAGAGTTGGTAACGCCTGAAATGTGGTTAATTGCTCTTTCTTGATGAGGCAGAGCACTTGTTCTTGGGGCATAAGAAAAGTCCGAGGCAAATTGATTTTGGACTTGTTGTTTTGAATTCTCTTCAATCGTGGCAGAAAGGCTTTCAACAAGTATGCTGATGTTCCTTTTTGATGCCTCGAAAGAAAGGCCACCGCCCTTCAACCAAAGCCTTCTTCCTTCAAGAAGTTTGACAACAGATAAGTTTTTGATTGTCGGTGCGATGTTTATCGTTGCCGATCCGTTGTCGCCTTTTTTGATGTGCGGCATGAAATTGACCTCTCGGTAAGCAGCGAGAGGCGCGACCCTCTCGCTGCTTTTGTCGCTGGAAATTAATCAGCCCGGCAATTGCCGTGCTCGATGTCCCATGCCAGGTCATTGAGGCGTCCGCCAGAAGAAATATATTCTTCAAAGCTGATGCCAGGATTGTTGATGATGATCTGCATGGAGTTGAACCCATGACTGCCTTCCCGGCGAGGGTTGACAGGCGACCCATCATCAGCAAACTTCGCAGGGTGCAGGGATTTTCCGCTGTAAGCGGAAACGCGGCGAGCCTTCGGCTGCGTAGATTCAGCCTTGGGAGCCTTGGGAGCCTTGGGAGCCTTGGGGGACTTCGCACGAGGCTGCTTGGCGACTTCAGTTTCAACATTTTCCATGGTTTCAGGTTCTTCCTGTTCTGGTGGTGAAAAGGTAAAGGTGTATTGCGGGAGCAAGCGCTGAGCAAGCGCTGCCTGCTCTTCGTTGCTTCCAATCAAAGTCACCGTGACGCGCCACTCTAATCCGCTGCCGACAGCTTGCGTCTCAAATTGGCGAATTGAAAAATCAACAGAATTGTCTTCGCTCAGGCGAACGATGTCGCGCTGTGCTGCAGCAATTGCGTTGATCTTGCGGGTAAAAGTCTTTGTCATCTGCGGGTTCCTTTTTTGGCAGGCGTTGATGCCTAAAAACATTTTCTCTTTATTTTTGCAAAAAGGCAACAAAAAAGTTTGCTTTTTTGCAAAAAAGTTTTCAACCTGGAAATCTTGCGGCGTGGTCGCCGGCAGGCTTCCAGGGCTTTCCGCCCCAAGGGCTTGGCTCGAACCTTTGACGCCTGCCGGCGACCACGCGGCGTGGCCGCGCGACGCTGTTTCAACGGGCATGCGCTCAAGGATTCTTGACCGGTTGATCGCGAGGTCGTTCGGCCCAGGCTCCCAGTCTTTCCAGCAAGAAGCGCCAAGCCTTTTGTCAGACTTCCAGCGCTCTGCAACTGAAGGAAAATTGACAACAAATCCTCTGCGAACCATCTCCGCAACAAGAGCTTTGTGCCTCGATTCAAGCCACAACAATTTGTCGTAAAAGAAAATAACGTGACCTTTGCCAAGTGAATAATTCTTTGGAATGCAAAATGATTTCTCGCGCTCATGCGCCTTTGCTGAAAGGGCAAACACCCTCGGCAATTCTCTGTATTCTGCCACAAGATGCTTGCTGTGAAGCTCTGATGGACAAACAACATTAATTCTTGTCATCTGGCAACCCCTTCAGGTTCCAAGTTCCTTTTTTCTTCTTCTTCCTAGACTCTGGAAGAGGAAGGAGGAAAGAGAAAGAGGGGAGAGATTTGAAACCAAGCCGAAAAAAAGAACTTGGAACCTCTCCCCAAAACTGTCAGATCAGGATGCCAGCTCAAGAAGCCTTTCTTCAACATCTGTCTTCAGTTTGCTGTTGTCGCCGAGCCATGCACGTTGCATGCGCGTCGCATTGTTTTGGCCAGCAACGTGATCTGCCCAGTGGGTGACGGAATTCAGCACACCCCAACCGGTTCCGACTTCGGCGCCCGGCGCATTGTAAAGGCTGCCGAGAATTTGCTGAATCTTTTTGGGCATCAGATCGCTGCCCATGATGTCAGCTTCTTCCGCAAGTTCTTCCGCGCCAATGGCAGGCAGCAAAACTTTGCGCACAGCATCTTCAACAGAAATCTTCAGCTGGTCAAGTGTTCTGGCGCGTTTTTCGGCCAGAGCAAGGTTCTCGTGCGCGCTCTGAATTACCGCGTGCGCAGAGTCGGCATCGAATTCAGTCAGGTGATTTTGGGTATAGTTGATCACTCCTTCGCGTTCGGCCATCGCCATCGTGTTGGCGCAAACAACCCGAACAGTGGTTGTGCGGCAGGTGATTGCGCGCCCGACTTCGTGCGGAGAGGTGATCAGGAGGTAGCCATTGACTTTGTCGCCAGGCTTGACGTCAAATGAATGGCCAAGTCGAGCGAGCGCCCAGACCGTTTTGCCGTCGCGCAGACTGCCTGCAGTTTCAAGGGTCGCCCCGCCAGCTTCAACATACCTGCGAATGAAGCCGAGCATGTCGGAGTTTTGCAGCGGCTTCCAGCCATTGCCAGCAACAGTCAAAACCCGGTTGTCAGTGCTGCGCACCAGCGCTTTGCGCGGCAGCTCAATCACCCTGCCTGGCTCGCTGGGGTCTGAGGCAAAGGTCGGCAGGAGCTTGACTTCCCAATCCAGACCGGAAGCCTTCAGCATTTCGTCAACGCTGATGTTGCCGTCAACTCTTGCACCGAGGCCATGCCACGGCACTTCATTTGCGTAGGCCATTGTTTCGACTTCGTGAGACATTTTCTGATCCTTTCTTGCAGAGAGATGATCCCCTCTGCTGCCTTAAGCCTCGCCAAGTTTCCCTGGCGAGGCTGGTTTTGGAGAGATCGCTCTTCAGATAGCCACCAAGTGATCGCCAATCATCTTGAGCTCACGCATTAGCTCAGCAGTTGCAGACAGAATGTAGCGCTCCATCAAATTGCTCGGCTGTGATGTGCTGCTGATCGGGTTTTCTGCCTTGAAAAGAATTTCCTTATCAAGCTCTGCGATGATGACTTTAATTGAGTGACCATCTGTCACACATTGAAGGACCCTTTGATTCATGTGCAGCTTTGCAGCAATCTTGAAGGTGTCGTCACTGCGACCAAGGGCAAGGGCAGGGTTCTCGGCAAATGATTCCCCAAACTTGTTTAACTGCTTGGTATAAACAGCGATGCCACCTTCAAGCCAAGCTTTTGCGGTAATTTTTTCGTTCATTTTAATCTCTCCTCAGGTTGGTGGGGTCGCCCCCTGCTGCCTTAAGCCTCGCCAGGTTTCCCTGGCGAGGCTGGTTGCGTTATGCGGAAACTATCAATCGGTCGGGAATGTGCCGCCAAACCACATATCTTGCACTTCAGGGCAGGTCGGCACCACTGTAAGTTCTGCATAATTTGGCACTCGCACTCCAGTGGCCTTTCTGAAGCCTTCTTCAGTGAGGGTGACGCATTCGCCATCAGAAATAAGCAAGCCCTTCTTCACCAAGCTGGAAACTGTGCCAGAAAGCACCTTTCCTTTTGGTGCCTGATACTCTGAGTCGCTGTCGCTGATGCAGTCGCACCAAACTTGAAAATCATCTTGGTTAAATCTGTAATCCAGATTCCGCTTCCACCTTGCGGATACGAAGTGGTTCTTCAGGACATTGTCAAGAACCGCTTCTTCGTTGGCTGTCAGGCTCATCTGCTTCTCTCCTCGGGTTGGTGGGGTCGCCCCCTGCTGATATGTTCTTTATGAACCACTCAGATCGGAAATTCAACATTTTTCTTTCACTTTTTGAAAATATTTTCATCAATAAAATCAGCGCTTTAAAAGAAAAACGCTTGGAGGGGCAAAAAAACACTTTTCAAAAAGCCTTTTTTCGGGCAAGATTGCTTTCGCTGGATCCAAGCCAGTGAACCCTTTTGGAGAATAACAGTGACCAAAAAGCCAAATCTCCCTGCTGTCAAGGCAGAGAGCCAAGTCGTTGCCATCAGCGACGACTTTTACGAGCACCAGGGTGCCGGTCTTCAGAATGTCGGTGCATCTGACGTTCTCATCCCTCGGCTCAGCATCCTTCAGGCCTTGAGCCCGCAGATCAACAAGCGCAAGCCTGAATACATTGAAGGCGCCGAGCAGGGCATGATCTGCGACATCGGCACCGGCGAGCTTTTCAAGGATGGCGTGTTGTTTGTGCCTTGCTACTACTCAAAGGTCTATATTGAGTGGCACCCTCGCGAATCAGACAAAGGTCTGGCGGCCATTCACACTGATTCCGAAATCCTTGATCAAACCACACGCAATCACCGCAATCAGCCTGTCCTGCCGAATGGAAACTACATCTCTGAAACAGCGCAATTCTTCGGCCTGAATCTCAACGCTGATGGGCGCCGCAGTTTTATCCCGATGGCTTCAACCATGCTGAAGCGGGCGCGGCGCTGGATGACCCTCGCGACTGGGGAAAAGCTGGACCGTGGAGACGGCACCAAATTCACTCCGCCGCTGTTCTATCGCGCATATCAACTCACGACCGTCGCTGACGGAAATGCGCAGGGCGACTGGTTCTCTTGGAAGATCGAGCGTGGGCCTTCGCTGCCTGAGCTCGGCGGAGCTTTCAAGGATTTGGGCTTTGAAAATTGGCGCGCTTTGAAAGAGGATTGCGTTGATTTTATGAAGTCGTTGTCTGAAGGCAAGCTGCGCGGCGACATCGGCGCTCCGGAGGAAAGCTCTCAGCATGACAGCGAAGGAGCGATGTGATGGAGGATCAGGCAGAATTTGATCTACCTCAGCCTGATTCTTCCAGGCCAGGCCTGCCTGCGCTCGACAAGGTTCTGCGCGAGGCCATTGACCTTGAGTCTCTTGTCGTGCAGCAGGAGAGTGAGCTGAAGGCCACCAAGGCTGCTCTTCAGCGGATCAAGACAGGCACGATCCCTGACATGATGGCAGAGCTTCAAATGGAGAAGATGACCTTCATGGGCTGGGAAGTCAGCGTCAGCGATTTCGTCAGCGGCTCTTTGCCGAAGGAGGCTGTGAAGCGTTCTGCAGCAATCAACCTGCTCGTCGGCTACGGCGCTGAAGGCCTGATTAAGACTGAGGTGAAGGCAACTTTCGGAAGGAGCCAGCACAATGCTGCAATTGATCTTGCTCAACGTCTTGTTGAAGAAGGATTTTCTGCAGAGATTGAAAGGGGCGTTCACACCCAGACGCTTTGCAAATTTGCACGCGACCGCATCGAGGCTGGCGAGCAGATTGATTTGGACGTTCTGGGTCTTTACACCGGCAAGGTGGCGAAGATAAAAGAGGTCAAAAAATGACCACAATTATCGTCGGCGCCGGAATGGCTGGGCTTTTGGCTGGTTGCATGATCCGAGATCATCACATTATCGAAAGCCAGCCGTCTCTGCCAAACAATCATCACGCAGTTTTGCGTTTTCGTTCTTCGGTTGTTGGGGATGTCGTCGGCATCCCGTTCAAAAAAGTCAGGATGATGAAGTGTGTTCAATCCTGGCAGAACCCTGTCGCAGACCAGCTGTCTTACAGCTATAAGACAAATGGCACTGCGCAGTTGCGCTCAGCAATAAGCGCAACTGGCGAGCTTTCTGACAGGTTCATCGCGCCATCAGATTTCATCCAAAGGATGGCTGAGATGTGCACCATTCAGCTTGGGTCAGATTTCGATCCCAATCTGTCACCAGGCTCTCCGATCATCAGCACAATGCCGATGCCAGCGCTGATGGTGGCGCTGGGGTGGAAGAACATCCCTGAATTCAAGACTCACAAAGGTTTCATCCTTCAGCGCTCTTTGAAGGATGTTGATGCTTATTGCACTGTTTACGATCCTGATCCGAGCAGTGCAATAACTCGCGTCAGCATAACAGGCGACAAGCTAATCGCAGAGCTTGCTTGGCCTCAGGAGACAGGGAAGGTTCTGGCCAGGGCGATGGACCTTCTCGGCCTGCCAGACCGCCTTGTCATTGCTGGCAATGAGGGCTGGAGAGAGCAGAAGTATGCAAAGATATTGCCAATCAGCGATGATGTTCGCAAGAATTTCATCATGTGGGCAACAGAGAAGTTTGATATTTACAGCCTTGGCCGCTTCGCAACTTGGCGCCCAGGGCTTCTGATGGACGACATTGTCAATGACGTCCGTGTCATCCAACGACTCATCAACGGTGGATCGTCGTACCACCACAAGAAAGGCTGACCAACATGAACGTGACTTTGATTGACTACACTGGCTGCGGGTCTCCTGACCCGGCGCGCCACGCGGCGAATGTTTTGGTGTTCACCAAACAGACTCGCCTGGAGATGAAGCCAAATCTGTTCGCGCAGATTGAGGCTTGGAGCGATGAAAAGATCATCGCTGAGTTGGCTTATATGGCCAACACGATCCCGAGCAGTTGGGAATTCGTTGAATACAAATTCCTGATTACAGACGTGACCAGGGCTTTCACACACCAATTCGTCAGGACCAGGACAGGCTCTTATGCGCAGCAGACAATGCGCGTCTTGAATGTTGACGGTTGGACCTATGGCTACGGGCCGACGACCAAGCCTGTTCAGAGCATCCCATTTGACGCTGAAGACAGCGCACAGGCAGACAGGTCTGCATTTTACGACTCAACGATGCAGATGGTCGCCAACGCCTATAATGACCTGATCGAGATGGGCGCAAAGATTGAGGATGCACGCGGCGTTTTGCCGACAAACATCCACACCAACATCGTCGCGAAGTTTTCGCTGCGCTGCGTTGCTGATATGGTGCGGAAGCGTTCTTCGCCGAGGACGCAAGGCGAATACCGCGAAGTCCTTGAAGCCATGCGCGCCGAGGTGATCCGCGTTCATCCTTGGGCAAGCCTTTTCATTGACAGGGATTTTGACCGAGCAGCGAAAGACCTTGATGCTGCGATTGCAGGATCAAGCCTTGCCCCCGAAACCAAGACAGCGATGATGAAGCTCGTTGATCAGCTGAGGGCTGCGTCATGAGCGAGAGATTTGGCCAGAAGTGGCGCGCTGCCAGGGAAAGCGACCCTCAATATTGCCAAATGAAGGCAGACCAGCACTGGGACATGGCTGGTCTCGCTCGGCAAGATGGCGACAAAGCGGACGAAGAAAGGCAAACCAAGCTCGCCAGAGAGTGGCAGGCCAAGGCTGCGGAGGCAAGGCGCCAATGACTGCTATTATCGTTGACCTTGACGGAACGCTCTTCGATCATGATCACAGGATTAATTTTGCGAAGAGCAAGGATTGGGATGGCTATCACAGCAGGCTCGGCCTTGACAGGGTTCATCTGGATGTGATGTGGTTGCTGAAGGTTCTGCCAAGCTACATCCAGATCGTTTTCTGCACTGGCCGGCCTGAGAAGTGGAGGGCTGCGACAATTGCGCACATGCGCAAGCACAACATCATTGTCCCGGACGAGCTTTTGATGCGTCCGGACAATGACTTCTCCAAGGACTCAATCTTGAAGCCTGCCTTGCTTGAAGGTTTCTTCGGCGGCAAGCAGGCGACAATTGACAATGTCAAGTTTGTTCTTGATGACCGCGATGCTGTTGTCGAGGCTTGGCGCAATTACGGACTTGTTTGCTGGCAAGTCAGGCAGGGGAGCTTCTGATGGAAAAGCCGAAAAAAGTTCCTGACTTCCTGCGCGACGCTGCAGCGATATATGAACAGCGCAATGCTCTTTATGGAGACAACTACAAGCGCTTCGGCCTGGTAATGGTTGCCTTGTTTCCGCACGGCATGAACCTTGAATCATCCGACGACTGGAACAGGGCAGGCATCTTCGTTCAGATGGTCAGCAAGATTACGCGCTATGCAAATTGCTGGAGCTCAGGTCACAACGATAGCCTTGATGACCTGTCAGTCTACACGATGATGCTCAGAGAGCTTGATGGAGAGGCTTTTGACAGCGCTTCTCTGAAGGCAATTCTTCAAGAAATGCAAGACGAGAACGGCGCAGCCTGATGCTTGGTGTTCGCCAAAACTCTGTCTTCACAAAAGTCTCGCAGGTCTGTCCGAGTGCCTGCGACGACCGTCTGGTCCGCGTCAAGGACCCTTTCCTCCCTGCAAACTTCCCTGGCGTTTCGGCGCCAGGGCTTTTTCCAATATTGTTTGACGGAGCTTGATGTGACAATAAGATTTTTCTTTGACACAGAGACGACAGACCTTGTCTCAAACACTCTTTTGCCGATCAACCAGCAACCAAGGATTATTGAATTTTATGGCTGCCTGCTTGATGATGAATACAAATTGATTGAAGAGGTTGAGAGCTTTGTTGATCCTGGCATTGACATATCGCCAGAGATAACAAGGATCACAGGCATAACGCCATCGCACATCGTTGGTGCGCCGAAGTTTCAGGTCATCGCTGAAACAGTCAAAAGCCTGATAGGCAGGGCTGATGAGGTCGTCGCGCACAATTTGAGTTATGACTTGTTCGTTCTTGAAACAGAGATGAAGAGAATCAACAGAACAGTCATCTGGCCAAAGCTGAAGACTTGCACTGTTGAATCCACTGAGTGGATAAAAGGTTATCGGCTCAGCCTTTCGGCCATGCATGAAGAGTTCTTTAAAGAGCCTTTCTCCGGCGCCCACCGTGCGCGCGTTGACGTTGAGGCTATGATCAGGTGCTTCAAGCACGCAAGACAGGAGTGCTTGATTTGATTCGCATCAGGACAGGCTATTCCTTCAGAGAAGCAGTTGGGTCTCTGGACGAGGTCGCACAGCAACTCAAGTCAGTGCATCAATCAAACCGTTGGCCGATGACTGACCGTTCTTCAACCTTTGGTTGGTTGCGCTGGGAGAAGCTGGCCAAGAAGAACGGCGCAATACCTGTCTTTGGTGTTGAGCTTGCTGTCTCTGAATCAATACACGCCAAGAAGCCGAGCTTTGATTTCTGGATATTCCTTGCCAAGAGTGACGTGGCTTGCATCAACAGGCTTGTTGAATTGGCCACAACACAATTCAGATATCGCCCATTGTTGACGATTGAGCAAGCGCTCGCGCAAGAAGGTGTTTACAAGATAGCAGGCAACAGAACAAACCCTTTGTCTGTCGGGGAAGGCAGGGAAGATTTGTTCTTGGCCCTTGGCCCAGGGACTTCGAGAGGTCAGGTCATGGCCGCGAAAAAGCTCGGTTGGAAGATCGCTGCAGCAAGCAACAATCGCTACCCTCAAGAACAAGACAAAGGATTTTACGAGGTGCTCTGCGGTAGAAATGCAGAGACGCAGAGTTATCCACAGCACATCCTCAGCGAAGATGAGTGGAAAGACTCAACCCAGCAATTTTCAGAACACCACGAAGAAGCTCTGAGCAACTCTTTGGCAATCCTTGAAGGATGCAACTCAAAGCTCCCTCGTGCCGAGCTTCTTCGCCCAGAGAAGCCGGAAACATTGCTGGAGATGTGCATTAAAGGCGCCGAAAAGCTCGGTGTTGATCTTTCTGATGAAGTGTATTCAAAAAGATTGAGCAGAGAGTTGGACCTTATCCAAGAGAAGAAATTTGAGGATTACTTTTACATCGTTTCGGACATGTGCATTTGGGCGCGTGACAGGATGATCGTCGGCCCGGCGCGCGGGTCGAGTTGCGGGTCGCTCGTGTGCTATCTGCTCAGGATCACAACAGTTGACCCAATTCCTTTTGGCCTAATATTCGAGCGCTTTATTGACATCAACCGTGACGATCTGCCAGACATTGACATTGACTTTAGCGACCAGCAGCGTCACCTCGTGTTTGAATATGTCAACGACAAGTATGGCTCGGAGAGGGTCGCGCGGCTCGGCACTGTGGCGATGTTTCAACCGAGGTCTGCTTTGGCCGAGGTCGGCGCCGCGCTGAGGATACCGCGCTGGAAGTGCGATGCTGTTTCTGAGTCGTTGATTGAGAGAAGCTCAGGCGACAGCCGCGCGCTTAACACTCTTGAAGACACCCTGAAATCAATGCCAGCAGGCAGGGACCTGATTGATGAATATCCTCAATCAGTCATCGCTGCAAGGTTTGAAGGCCACCCAAGGCACTACAGCCAACACGCTGCAGGAATCGTGATTGCCGAACGACCGATAACAGACTTTGTCGCAGTGGACCACCGCACAGGCGCAACGATGTGCGACAAGAAGGACGCAGAGGAGCTCAATCTGCTCAAGATTGATGCGCTGGGCCTTACTCAGCTTTCTGTCTTTGAAGATGCGTTGGAGATGGCTGGTTTGCCGAGAGACACACTCGAGAAGCTGCCGCTTGAAGATGCTGCGGCATTTGACGTTCTCAACAACAGCAAATGGTCTGGCGTGTTTCAGTGGAATGGTATGGCCCTTCAGTCAATAACAAAGCAATTCAAGGTCACCTGCTTTGATGACATTGTTTCTGTGACTGCGCTTGGGCGCCCAGGGCCGCTGTCCAGCGGCGGCGCGCATGAGTGGATCCGTCGCAAGAACGGGGTGAACCCCATTGAATATCCACACCCAATCTTCAAGCCATACCTTGAAGACACAATGGGCATTGTTCTTTATCAAGAGCAGGTCATGGAGATCGGCAGGCAGATCGGCGGCTTGTCATGGGGAGAAGTCACTGCCTTACGCAAGGCGATGTCCAAGTCTCTCGGCAAAGAGTATTTCGATCAATTCGGCGATCCTTGGAAGAAAGGCGCTATAGCTCGCGGTGTTGATCCTAGCAAGGCTGACAAAGTTTGGGACGATTTGTGCGCATATGGCGCTTGGAGCTTCAACAAAAGCCACTCTGTTGCATATGGATTGGTCAGCTATTGGTGCTGCTGGTTGAAGGCGCATCATCCATTCGAATTCGCTGCAGCGACCTTGACTCACGAAACTGACCCAAACAGGCAGATAATGGTTTTGAGGGAGATGGTGGCAGAAGGCTATGAATATGTGCCATTTGATCCAGATCAGTCAACTGACAGGTGGACAGTCGGCTCGAGAGACGGCAAGCGCGTTCTTGTTGGGCCTTTGTCGGCTGTTAAGGGCATAGGGCCAAAGATGGTCAGCCAGATCATGAGTGCGAGAGCGCGCAGCGAGAAGATTGATGGTCGTGCTGCCAAGATAATGCAGTCAGCAAAAACAGACATCGACAGCCTTTTCCCTATAAAGGACGCATTCAAAAGGATTTTGCCTGATCCTTCTGCGCGGAACATTCACACCCCTGCCACACCAATCTTCAATGTTCAGATCCAGAGCGAAGATTATGATGTGTTGGTCTTCTGCACACTCAGCAAGATCAATCCGCGCGACGAAAACGAAGCAGTGATCGTGGCCCGGCGCGGTCATGAAATAAAAGATGGCAAGACTGCATCTCTCAACCTTCAGTTGACAGACGACACAGACACGATCTTCGGCAAGATTGACAGATTCAAGTTTGCAGATATCGGCAGACCAATCATTGATCGCGGCAGGGTCGGCAAGGCTCTTTACGCAGTGAAGGGTCGTGTCAGGGGCGGTTCGAGCTTCAGGATGATAAGCATAAAATCTGTTAGATACATAGGAGACATGGCGGAATGAAAGTTAGCAGCCTGAGCGATCTGCCTCAGACGATGAGTTATCTCCGGCGCGTCGGCGCTGAACCGCGTTCATTGCGCACAGCAGTTGTGAAGCAGGCTCAAGGCCGATACTGGCGCGACCTGGCAGTGATCAAATTCAAAAAGACAGGAGAGATTGACTGCTCAACAGCAGAGCACTCTCCGACAGAGCTTGAGCAGAATTCGATAATGTCTGAATTCTCCAGCGTTCAGTGGCCAGAGCTCAAAAAGATTCAGAGCATAATAAATCCGCCTGAGATGATAAAAGGTGCAGAGAAAGAATCAATTTTTGAGTTCCGGGACACAGACAACAAATTGATAATGATTCAGGTGCGCCTGGACAAAGAAGGCGAAAAAAGATATGTCCCATGGACGTATTGGGACGACGATCAGTGGCGGAATTGCGAGCCTGATGGGCCTTTGCCGCTTTGGGGCGCAGATGCATTAAAAGAACACACCACAGCCTTCATCCACGAAGGCGCAAAGGCTGCCAGGAATGTGCGCTGGATGGTCGAGGGAAAGACTGCAGAGGCTCGCAAAGCCTTGGCCGAGCATCCTTGGGGTCAGGAGCTTGCGCACGCGGCGCATGTTGGCTGGATCGGCGGCGCGATGAGTCCTTATCGCACTGATTGGTCTGCGCTCCAGAAATCTGGCATCAAAAGGATTTACATCGTTGCCGACAACGATGAGCCAGGCAGGAAGGCGGCACCCTCAATAGCCTATCACATGAGGGTCCCAACCTTCATGATTCAATTCACCAATGAGTGGCCAGAGCATTTTGATCTTGGCGACAAATTCCCACCGAAGATGTTCGGTGGCGTCGGCGGCTCGGAGCATTACACCGGCCCACAATTCAGGGAATGCCTTCACCCGGCAACATGGGCCACAGACCTTGTTCAGCAAAAGCAAGGCAGGCCGACCGCGCGCCTGAGAAGCAACTTCAAGGATATGTGGGCATACATTGAAGAGGCAGACATATTTGTTTGCACAGAGATGCCAGAGATAATTCGCTCCGAGTCTGTTCTCAACAAGATGCTTGCTTCTTATTCTCACGTCAATGACACGACCAGGCTTTTGGTGAAAGAGTTTTCTGGCAGGTCAGCGCGAATCTGTTACAGACCAGACAATCCTGGGCTTTTGGTGACTTTCAAAGGCTCTTCGGCGATAAATCTCCATGTGGCATCAACGATACGACCTTCGCCTGGAGATTACAAGCCTTGGCTTGATTTTCTCGACTATCTGTTCCCGAACAAGCAAGAACGCGACTCTGTCATGCGCTGGTGCGCGACAATCATCGCTCGCCCTGAAATAAGGATGGCCTACGGGCTTTTGCTTGTCAGCGAGAGGCAAGGGGTCGGCAAGACGACTCTCGGATCAAACATCCTTGCGCCGCTTGTCGGCACACACAATGTTGGCTATCCTGGCGAGTCAGACATCCTCGGATCATTCAATGACTGGATGGCGAACAAAAGGCTGGTGATCGTCAACGAGATATACTCCGGATCTTCTTGGAAAGCCTACCACAGCCTGAAAAGCGTCATCACAGACAGGGACCTGACAGTCAACCAGAAATACATGCGTCAATACCAGATTGACAATTGGTGCCATGTTGTGGCCTGCTCGAATTCCATGCGCGCTCTCAAGATGGAAAATGATGATCGCAGGTGGTTCTATCCAGAGGTGACAGAAGTTCCTTGGCCGAGCAGCAAATTCTCTGAATTGAGGCAGTGGCTTGACAATGGTGGCCTTCAGATTATCTGCCATTGGGCTAAAAACTTTGGCGAATATGTGCGGCAAGGCGACCGTGCGCCGATGACTTCGCGCAAGCAGGAATTGATTGAAGGCAGCAGGTCAGACGCCCAGAGAGAAGCGGCTGCTCTCGCTGAAATTATGAAGGACCGAAGCACGCCAGTCGCTTTGGCGATAAAAGACATTGTCGCTTGGGTCAGGGCAGCAACGCAAGGCAAAGTCTTCGACAGCGATTATGAATTGCGTAAGGCCATGCAGGATGTCGGTGTGCGGTGCTGGGGCAAAAGAGTTAAGATTGCTGGCAGGCTTCAATATGCCATGGTCAATGATGCGCTGTGGGACCTTCTTGCAAGGACTGATGACGAAAAAGACCTTGGAGAAATCCGCAACCACAGGCTTTTGCCATCTCAACTGATGGAGCATGAATTGTGATTGTTTTGACATTTGTTCTGTGCCTTTCTGGGCAGTGTGAACTGGGCGTGCAATACCAACGCGCAGCAGGCTATGGCGAAGCTCGTGCCTGCAGGCTGGCTTTCGAGGTCGTGAGGGCCAGAGCGCGCCCTGAAGCGTTGTTTAAAGATGTTGAATGCAAAATGGAGGAGAAGAAATGAGCGACATACGTGATGGCCTAAAAATTGGCTTGGGTGTGGCGCTTGTTTTTCTCTGCCCATTTTTGTCGTCTGGGGTGTGGTCATTCTGATGGCTTGGTTGCAAAAAACATTGGGCCTGTGACGAGAAAACAATACCGATGAAGTTTCTTTCAGAGAAAGATGTCCGTCGCTGGTGGCGAGATGAAGCAAAGGCTGCAGGGGAAGAAAAGTGCCTTTTCTGGATCGAACCAAAGGCGGGATCGACATTTGGTTTTCCTGATTTGCTTTATGCAAAAGGTGGAGTGCTTCTACCGTTTGAGTTAAAGATTGGTGAGTTGACAGATAACACTTTGGTTTGGAAACAAAGGGTGATTCAATCAATATGTTCAGCAAAGATGATGTCGGCTGGCGTCGATGTGTTTACCTTTGTCGGTGTGCGAAACACAAGCAAAATTGCTTTTCTTCACACCTCTCAAGGATTCCTTGGGAAATCAACAAATTGGCAAGAAATTTCCTGTTTTCGAGAAATTTGGGAGAAGGCTCGGCCAGGTTCCAAGTTCCTTTTTTCTTCTTCTTCCTAGACTCTGGAAGAGAGAGAGAGGAAGAAGAAGAGAGGGGAGTTTCGAAAACAAGCTGGAAATTGGAGCTTGGAACCTTTTCGGAAAGGAAACTAATGTGTGGAAGTTGATTCAGATATTCAGAGGCAAGACGTTGGCTTCTTGCGCTGTTCTCGTCGCTTGTGGGGCAGAGGTGTATTGCCCTGTGAAGAAGGAGCGCAAAAGAATTCGCTCAACGAGAGGCAAGATCGTCATTGTTGATGCTCCTGCTTACCATGGTTGGGCGTTCATGAAAGGCTTTCCTGATCCGAGTGCTCTTGCTTTTCATTCAGATGTCAGGTTCAAGATAATCGAAGGCTCTGCAGCCTGTTTCTCTGATGATCAGATAGATCAAATAAGAGAAGACGAGCGAAGGTGGAATGCTCAGCACTCTTTCCCTGATGGGCGCAAGCCTTTTGTTGAAGGTGAAAGAGTGGTTGTTTGCGGCGGACTCCTGAAAGGCAGAGATGTCGTTGTTGTTAAAGACCAAGGGAGCATTGTTTTGATAGACACAGGAGATGAAAATATTTTTTCCGTCATCAAAATAAATCCTTTTCTTTTGGACCGTTTTGGCGCATAAAGGGATTGAGGTTGATCAGCTGGAGCCTATATGGTGGACCGCTAACTTCAAATCTGCAGAAGCAGGCAAGGTGTAACTTTGCCTTTTTTCCAGAAAGCAGAATTCTGAAATGTCCGACAGATACTATCAAACGAAAGATTGGAAAGCCTTGCGGGCTTCTGTCCTTCGTCGCGACAGAAACAAATGCGCAGTGCCAGGTTGCCAGGTAAGGGCTGTTGTGGCTGACCACATTAAGCCTCGCCGGGACGGCGGCGCAGACGAAGCGCACAACCTCAGAAGCCTTTGTGAAAAGCACCACAACCAGCGCTCCCGTGGTGGGGAGCCTCGCCTAATAGGCTGCGATGCTGCGGGTTGGCCGCTTGACCCTGCTCGCTCGTGAATGGGCAGGGGGGCCAAAATCTTTAGGTGTTTCGGGGGAAAAAC
>Ga0208361_1000250_pt1 | contig 18012 bp, 17 predicted proteins | sample LakMenEpi05Aug10_FD_150670 | JGI IMG/M metagenome (GOLD analysis project Ga0208361, IMG submission 150670) | Freshwater microbial communities from Lake Mendota, WI - 05AUG2010 deep hole epilimnion (SPAdes) | ecosystem: Environmental > Aquatic > Freshwater > Lake > Epilimnion/Euphotic zone ... | reverse complement strand
GGTCGAGTTCGCCAGGGCTGAGGTAGCGGGCTTCGGCGTCCGCGTTGATGATCGAGTTGGAGACGATGCTCATGCAGTTCTGCCTCGAAACAAGCGGTCGCCAGAACGGTGACCGATATCCGGTGGGTAAGGGGGGAGGTCTCCAGGGCCCGCTTTCGGTGGCCGGCGGCAGATGACTGCAGCTGACCCCGATCACCGTTGGTTCACCTGCTGCCAGGTGGCCGTTCGGTAGACCGGAAGAAGAGGGCGTCTGAAGGGCGCGGCAGCAGTGCTGATCGCCGAGTCATTCTGCGCCAACGCACCGCGGCACCTCGATCCCCGGTAACAGTTCTTCACGGCGGCAATCTTGGCTGAGAATGCAGATGGCGACTGGCTTTTGCTGTGGTGCTAGCTAGGTTGCCTCTGTCTTAGTTGTTGACAATCAAGCGGTGTTCAATCGCGTTTCCGTTGTTGAACAAGATCACAATCTATTGCCGTTGGAGTGACGGAACCGCTGTCAAAGCAAAAACCCCCTGTCCCGGAGGCAGGGGGTTATGGGAGCGGTGGTGTCGAGGCGGCTGGCGCCTGTGGAGAGTGTCCGCTGTCAGAGGGCGCCGCGCAGGGGCGGGTTCAGGGCAGCGTTACCGCCATAGAGGGAGGCGGTGCGGTTCACCGTGGTGAGGGGGATGCCATCGCTGGTGGCCATTCCGTTCAGGTGGGGCACGGTGTCGCGGCCGAAGCGGCCGGCGTACTCCTGGGAGTTGAGGATCGACTCCAGGGCTGCCGGTTGGCCCCGCTCGGCACGGGTGGCCAGGAAGGCACTGGTCTCGGCTGGCTGGGCGGCCCGACCGAGCAGTGCCAGATAAGCCGCGGCGGCGGCCCGCAGGGGTGCCATCCGGTTCAGACGGCGATTGAACAGGTCGCTGCCGGCCACGCGAGCGACGAACTCGGCCACGCACAGGTTGCCTTTGCGCAGCTGGGATTCGGCATCGGCCAGCTGCTCGGAGGCCAGAGGTTGGCGGCCCAGCAGTTGGCGGTACACCGCTTCGATCGCCTGGGTCTGCTCGGCGCTGCTGGGGCGCATCGAGAGTTTCACCACGGTGCCGAGGCTCTTGCGCTTGCCGAAGCCCTGCAGGCTGCTGGGGCGCAGGGCCTTGGCCATGGCGGCACCGGATTGTTCGGCGCCGGCACCAGGGGCACCGCTGGACACCTGTGGTGACCAGCCACCGCCGATGGCTACCGCCGTGCGCAGCGGCGCGGTGGCGGTGGCAGGGGTGCTGAAGCCGGTGCGGCCTGCGGTCCAGCTGGGGGAAACGTCGCCGCCCGGTTGCCAGCGCGGAGTACTCCAGCTGCGCGAGGGGGCTGGAGGGTTCTGCAGGGAGGTGGGGCCCTGGGGGGTGCCTGCTGAGGGAGCGAGGGTTTCACCGCCAGTGAGGGTGGCACTCCAGCCACCACGAACCACGGTGGTGCGGCCGGGCAGGTTGCGTGGGGTGAGGTTTCCGGAGAAGCGGAAGTCTTGGGGTGGGGTCGCCTCGGGACGGATCCGCGGGGTGATGTCGGCGTAGGCGGCCGCGTTGAAGGGGCGCTTCAGGGCCGGAGCCCGGCGGGTGCTGAGGTCGGCCGGGGTGATGAAGCGCTCGTAGGGAACGGTGTCTTCGCCGAAGGTCTCCGTGTACTCGCGGCTATTGAGCATGGCGTCGACGACGCCGTAGAAGCCCTTGCGGGCCGCTACATCGAAGTAGCCGTCGATCTCCCAGCGGCCGAAGGTGGGTCGGCCCAGCAGGCGCCGGTGCATCACCTCGAGCGCCTTGCAGATGTAGAGACCACTCCAGTAGCGGCGGCGGAAGGCGTCGCTGCGAGCCACCTGGCGCACGAACTCGCGCAGGCTGAGATCGCCGTTCTCGAGTTTGATCTCCTCCACTTTGTTGTGCTCACCGGCGTAGCCGGTGTTGCCGAGCACCTGGACGTAAACGGCGCGGATCACCGCCTGGGTGCTGGCCTCGGTGTTGCGGATGCTCGGCTGGCCGCCGCGACGGGGCACCGAGGCGCCGCCGGTGGCGATCTGCTCCAGGCGCACCACCTTCGGGCCGGCCTTGCGGGGCACCGAGGCGCGGAACTGCGGGCTGTTCATCTGCCCCGGTTGGCGCATGCCGTTGCCCACCAGGATCCGACGGGTGTCGTAGGTGAGCGGTGCCGGCCGTGTCGCCACGTTGGCGGTGCCGGAGGGGAAGATCGCGCCGTAGTTCAGGCCCAGCGGGTCGTTGCCGCCGCCGTAGGGGTGCTGATCGGCGAAGGGCTGGCGGTAGCTGGCGTAGAGGGTGACGTACTGAGGCGCCCCCTCGAACGGGGCGCTGAAGCGGAACAGCTTGCGGTGGGAGCCCCAGCCGGCGCTCTCCTGGGCTTCCTCGCCGAGGTCCCGCAGGTAGGGCACGGTCTCCTCGCCGAACACCTGGGCGTACTCCATGGTGTTGATCAGCGAATCCACCAGGCCTTTCAGTCCCTGGGCGGAGACGATGTCGAAATAGCGGGTGAACTCCTCGCGTGAGCTGATGCCACGGCCGAGGAAGTGGCGGAAGGCCAGTTCGACGGCACGGCTGTTGGAGAAGCGGCCGTAAAACTGCTGCTGATACTCCTTGCTGTGGCCGAGCGCGCGGATGAACTCGCGCATGGAGATGTCGCCCTGGCGCACCTGAGTGGCTTCCACCGGGCGGGGCACCTGGCTGTAGGCCTTGGCGATGTCGCGCTCGAACACCTGGCGGTAGGCGGCACGGACCACCTCGGCCTTCTGGCCGCCGGTCATGCCGGGCTTCATCGTGTAGCGGAGCGCCTTGCCCTGGGCGGCGAGGGCGTAGATCGCCGGCAGCTGCAGCCCCTGGTTCTCAGGGCTGCCCAGGCGCTGGCGGGCTGAGGGGGTGGGAACGGCCAGCTCCTCAAGCAGCACGTTGAAGCTCTGGATGAGCAGTTGGCGGGCCTCCGGCAGATCGCGCAGCAACTCGGCGGCGCCGGCGCGCATCTCCTGCAGGGCCACGTTGGTGGCGGCCAGGGAGCAGCCCTTCTCGAGCACATCGCGCAGACCACGGGTGTTGACCCGCAGGATGCTGGGATCACCGGCCACCACGGCGTAGCCCACGTAGCGCAGGAACCAGGCCATGTCGCGGATGGATTTCTTCATCCGCTCGGTGCCGTAGATGGCCACCGAAATCGGCGTGAAGCCCGTGGGCAGCACTACCCGCACGTCGGCGTCGCCGCCGGCACCCTGCAGCAGCCGGGTCAGGGCGTTGCCCTGCTTGGGGGCCGCGGCACCGCTGAAGGTCTGAACCGAGCGCTGGAAGGCGGCCTGGTCGGCGGCCAGGGGCGTTTCTCCGGCGGGACTCGCCGGTGTGAGCGGCGCATCCAGATACGAGAGCGGGGTGCCGCCGCTGAAGATGCGGTTGGCAGCGCGGGCGACGATCGTCTCGGCGTTGGCCGACAGACGTCGAGCCGCTTCGATGCGCAGCTGACCGCTCTGGAAGAAGGTGACCAGGGAATTCAGCTCTCCCCCATCGGGGAAGCGATCCTGCTGTTCCGCCTGGCGGACGCTGGAGAGCGGCAGGGTGTCGTAGCGCTGAGGAGCAACCCTGCTGCTGCCGCTGCTGGCGGTCACAGTCATGGAGGAGAGCGAACCAGGCCAGGGCACGTTACGGCTGGCCCTCTGGCCTCCCGGCGGGCCATGAACAAATGTTTGCAGCCCTGCGCGCCGCCGGTACCGGCAGGGGTGAGGCCCATGAAATGCTCGGCGAGTGCCCCGCTGTTCCGCCGGCGATCGCCCCGCTCCCAGCCATGACCCAGGCCATGCCCCCAGACATGCCAGCGGCCCCCGCAGACGCCGCCACCCCGATGGTGAGCGCGTTCTACGACCGCTTTCCCTATCCCGGTGATCCACTCCAGGACGGTCCGCCGCCCGGATACAACTGGCGCTGGTGCGTGGACACGGCCTTCGCCGCCTGCAGCGGTGCCCTGCCGCCACCACGGCCCGATGGCCGCCCCCTGCGGATCCTGGATGCGGGCTGCGGCACCGGTGTCAGCACCGATTACCTGGCTCACCTCAACCCTGGCGCCGAGATCCTGGCGGTGGACATCTCCCCCGGCACCCTTGCGGTCGCTCGCGAGCGTCTGTCGCGATCCGGAGGCCTTGGGCAGGCCCATGTGCGGATCGAGAACCGCAGCCTGCTGGAGCTGCAGGGTGAAGGCCCCTTCGACTACATCAATTCGGTGGGGGTGCTGCACCACCTGCGCGAGCCCGAAGCGGGCCTGCGGGCCCTCGCTGCGCTGCTTCGCCCCGGCGGCCTGCTGCATCTCTTCCTGTATGCCGATGCTGGTCGCTGGGAGATCCATCGCACCCAGCGGGCGTTGACAGCCCTCGGGGTTGGCACGGGTGAGCAGGGGCTGCGGCTGGGGCGCCGCCTGTTTGCCGATCTGCCTGAGCACAACCGGCTGCGCTGCCACCACGAGCAGCGCTGGGCGATCGACTGCGCCGCCGATGCCAACTTCGCCGACATGTACCTGCACCCGCAGGAGACCAGCTACAGCCTTGAGCGGCTGATGGCCTTCGTGGCCAGCGCTGATCTTCAGTTCGCCGGCTTTTCCAATCCGCAGGTCTGGGATCCGGCGCGGTTGCTCCAGGGCGAGCTGCTGGAGCGGGCCCTGGCGCTGCCGCCGCTGCAGCAGTGGCGGCTGGTGGAGGACCTCGATCCCGACATCAGCCATTTCGAGTTCTTCCTCAGCCAGGGGGCGCTGCCGCAGTACGACTGGACTGATGACGCGGCCGTGCTGACGGCGTCGGGCCAGCGCAATCGCTGCCTCTGGGGCTGGCCCGGTACCGCCTTGCTCGATTCCGACATGGCCCCCCTGGATCTCAGCGCTGAGGGGGTGGAGCTGCTGCTGGCCCTTGAGCAGGCGTCGTCGCACACGCCGATCGGTGCGCTGGCGCTGGGATGGGAACCGACGCGGATCGCCAGCGTGGCCCGGCAGCTGGTCGGGCAGCGGGCGCTGCTGCTTCAGCCCAAACCGGCTGCATCTGCGTGATAGATTCCGCGCGCCTTTTCAGAGCATCGGCGCCCTTGCCGGCAACCCCACTGTTTCAAAGCGACACGGATTCACAGCCGGGTTCCGATCCGGTTCAATCCAGCGCTCTGGAACCTGCTGAGGCTTCCGCCGTTGGCACCGATGCTCTGGAACCGGCGCCGTCCACTCCGGATACCCCGGAGAGTGACGACGCCTACGGGCGACTGCAGCGCCGCCTGATCCTGGCCACCCTGATCGTCTCCGCCACGGCGGTACCGATCACGGCCCTGATCTTCGATCCACACACCGCCGGCTGCCTGCTGGTGGGTGCTCTGGCCGGTGTTCTCTACCTGCGGCTTCTTGCTCGCAGCGTGGCGAAGCTCGGCAATGGATCAAAGAAGGTGGGCAAGCTTCAGCTGCTCGTGCCCGTGGTGCTTGTCCTGGCGGCCGCCAAGCTGCCCCAGCTGGAGCTGTTGCCGGCCCTGATCGGCTTCCTCCTCTACAAGCCCGCACTGATCCTTCAGGCCCTGGTCGACCGCTGATCTCTTCAGCCGATCCCGTTCCTGCAGGTCATCTCCCCGTCATCCGTCGCCGCCGCGACACCGAACTCCCAGCCCGATGGTTCCCTTGCCATTCGCTCTCCCCTTTGCCGAACTGGAGGTTGGTCAGCACCTCTACTGGCAGCTGGGCAACCTCAAGATCCATGGCCAGGTGTTCCTGAGCTCCTGGGTCGTGATCGGTGCCCTGCTCGCCCTGGTGGTGGTCGGCACCCGCAAGATGGAGCGCGATCCGCGCGGTGTGCAGAACCTCCTGGAGTTTCTCTGGGATTACATCCGCGATATGGCGCGGGAGCAGATCGGTGAAAAGGCCTATCGCGATTGGCTGCCCTTCATCGGCACCCTGTTCCTGTTCATCTTCGTGAGCAACTGGGGCGGCGCTCTGGTGCCCTGGAAGCTGATTCATCTCCCCAGCGGCGAACTGGGTGCTCCCACCGCTGATATCAACACCACCGTGGCTCTGGCCCTGCTGGTGTCGCTCGCTTACTTCTACGCCGGCCTGAGCCGCAAGGGTTTCCGTTACTTCGAGTACTACGTGGAACCCACGCCGATCATGCTGCCGTTCAAGATCGTCGAGGATTTCACCAAGCCGCTCTCGCTCTCGTTCCGTCTGTTTGGCAACATCCTTGCCGACGAACTTGTGGTGGCGGTGCTGGCATTCCTTGTGCCCCTGGTGGTGCCCCTGCCGGCAATGTTCCTCGGTTTGTTCACCAGTGCCATCCAGGCGCTGATTTTCGCAACCCTCGCCGCTTATTACATCGGTGAAGCGGTGCACGAAGAGCACCACTGATCTGTAGTTGATCCCGCCAGACCGGTTCCGCCGGTCTGGCAAACTCCTTGCGCGCAGGTCCGGCACGATCCGGGCCCATCGGGGGTTCTCCCCAGATGTCCCAGGCGCAGGGATAACGTCCCGGTCCCGATCCGCGCTCTCCCAGCGCCCCACAACCTTCGTTCCACCATGGATTCCATCACCTCCGCCGCGTCTGTTGTCGCCGCTGGCCTGGCTGTCGGCCTCGGCGCCATCGGCCCCGGTATCGGTCAGGGCACCGCTGCCGGCGGCGCTGTTGAGGGCATTGCCCGCCAGCCCGAAGCCGAAGGCAAGATCCGCGGCACCCTGCTGCTGTCCCTGGCCTTCATGGAAGCTCTCACCATCTACGGCCTCGTGGTCGCACTGGTGCTGCTGTTCGCCAACCCCTTCGCCTGAACCAGATCGGAGGTGATGGAGGGGGGCTCAACGCTTCCCTCCTCACAGTTCTGATCCGGCTCCGGCCTTCAGCTTCACCCGCCCGCACCCCCGCCTCATGACCAGCTGGCTTCTGTTCGGTGCTACGGAGGGAGGTCTCTTCGACCTCGATGCCACCCTGCCGCTGATGGCGGTTCAGGTGGTGCTCCTCACCTTCATCCTCAACGCTCTCTTCTTCAGCCCCGTGGGTCGGGTCGTTGAGGAACGCGAGGGCTATGTCACCACCAGCCGAGCCGAGGCCAAGCAGAAGCTCGCCCAGGCCGAGCGCCTGGAGGCCGACCTCAAGACTCAGCTCAAGGACGCCCGTCAGGCCGCCCAGAAGCTGATCCAGGAGGCCGAGCAGGATTCCGACAAGCTTTATCGCGAGGCGCTCGCCGCAGCCACGGCTGATGCCAACGCCTCCCGCGAGCAGGCACGCCGTGAGATCGATGCCCAGCGGGAGTCGGCCATGAGCCAGCTCAAGGGTGACGCCGACAAGCTCGGTGCACTGATTGTTGACCGCCTGCTGGCCGCCAAATGACTCTTCCTTCCCTCTTCGCCAGCCACGGTGGATTCGGTCTGAACCTCAACGTGTTCGAGACCAACGTCATCAACCTGGCGATCGTCATCTTCGGCCTCTACAAGTTCCTGCCCAATTTCCTGGGCGGAATCCTTGAGCGTCGTCGCGCCATCATCCTGGCTGACCTCAAGGACGCTGAGGAGCGTCTGGCCACGGCCACCAGCTCCCTCTCCCAGGCCCAAAAGGATCTCGCTGACGCTCAGCAGAAAGCTGAGCAGATCCGTGCCGATGGCAAGGCCCGCGCCGAAGCCATCCGCCTCGAGAGCGAGAAGCGCACCGTTGAGGAGATGGCCCGCGTCAAACAGGGTGCTGCCGCCGATCTCAGTGCTGAGGCCTCTCGCGTCAGCAACCTGCTTCGCCGTGAAGCTGCTCAACTTGCCATCGAGAAGGCTCTGGCCTCCCTGCCCGGCAAGCTCGACGCCGACGCTCAGGCCAAGTTGGTCAATCAGTCCATCAAAACCCTGGGGAACGTCTGATGCCCCTGCTCAACACCATCACCACCCCTTACGCCGAGGCCTTCCTCCAGGTTGCCGAGGCGCGCAAGGAAGTCGACCAGGTGGTCGAGCAGGCCAAGGCCGTGCTCGCTCTCTGGGCTGAATCCCCCGAGCTGCGTGCTGCCCTGGCATCGCCCGTGCTCGAAGTGGAGGCCAAGAAGGCCACCCTGGAAAAGCTGTTCACCGATCAGGTGACCCCCTCTTTCCTCAATCTGCTCAAGCTGCTGGCCGACCGCCAGCGCATCGGCATCCTCGATGCCGTGCTGGAGCGCCTGCTTGAGCTTCACCGCGAACAGCGCAACATCGCGCTCGCCACGGTGACCTCTGCCACTGCTCTCAGTGAGGAGCAGCAGGCGGAGCTCAGCAAGAAGGTTCAGGCCGTTGCCGGGACCGACAAGCTGGAGATCAGCCTCAAGGTGGATCCCGATCTGATCGGCGGTTTCGTCGTCAAAGTCGGCTCCAAGGTGATCGACGCCAGCCTCGCGGGTCAGGTGCGTCGCCTCGGACTGGCGCTGGCCAAGGTGAGCTAGCCCCGTACCCGAACCCTCCCCTCACCCCCGTCCTCCTCCACAACGCCTCCCATGGTTTCCATCCGCCCCGACGAGATCAGCGCGATCCTCAAGCAGCAGATCGCCGATTACGACAAGTCGGTCTCCGTCAGCAACGTCGGCACCGTGCTGCAGATCGGTGACGGCATCGCCCGCGTCTACGGCCTGGAGAAGGTCATGGCCGGCGAACTGGTTCAGTTCGAAGACGGCACCGAAGGCATCGCCCTCAACCTCGAGGACGACAACGTGGGTGTGGTGCTGATGGGCGAAGGCCGCGGCATCCAGGAAGGAAGCACCGTGAAGGCCACCGGCAAGATCGCCTCGGTGCCTGTGGGTGATGCGCTGCTGGGTCGCGTCGTCAATTCCCTTGGCCAGCCCATCGACGGCAAGGGCGAGATTGCCACCAGCGAGACGCGCCTGATCGAATCGATGGCGCCCGGCATCATCCAGCGCAAGTCGGTGCATGAGCCCATGCAGACCGGCATCACCGCCATCGACGCGATGATTCCCATCGGTCGTGGCCAGCGCGAGCTGATCATCGGCGACCGCCAGACCGGCAAGACCGCCATCGCGATCGACACGATCATCAACCAGAAGGGCGAAGACGTCGTCTGCGTCTACGTGGCTGTGGGTCAGAAGGCCGCTTCGGTGGCCAACGTGGTTGAAGTGCTGCGCGAAAAGGGCGCCCTCGACTACACCATCGTGGTGGCCGCGAACGCCTCTGAATCCGCTGCTCTGCAGTACCTGGCTCCCTACACCGGCGCCGCGATTGCGGAGTCGTTCATGTACAAGGGCAAGGCCACCCTGGTGATCTACGACGACCTCACCAAGCAGGCCCAGGCCTACCGCCAGATGTCGCTGCTGCTGCGTCGTCCTCCCGGTCGTGAGGCCTACCCCGGCGACGTGTTCTATTGCCACAGCCGCCTGCTCGAGCGCGCTGCCAAGCTGAGCGACGCCATGGGCAAGGGTTCGATGACGGCCCTGCCGATCATCGAAACCCAGGCCGGCGACGTGTCCGCCTACATCCCCACCAACGTGATTTCGATCACGGATGGCCAGGTGTTCCTCAGCTCCGATTTGTTCAACTCTGGCCTGCGTCCCGCCATCAACGTGGGCATCTCGGTGAGCCGCGTGGGTGGTGCTGCCCAGACCAAGGCCATCAAGAAGATCGCCGGCACCCTCAAGCTGGAGCTGGCCCAGTTCGACGAACTGGCCGCCTTCTCCCAGTTCGCCTCTGATCTGGACGCCGCCACGCAGCAGCAGCTCGCCCGCGGTAAGCGTCTGCGCGAGATCCTCAAGCAGCCCCAGTTCAGCCCCCTGATCCTGGCCGAGCAGGTGGCTGTGGTGTACGCGGGTGTGAAGGGCATGATCGACGAAGTGCCCGTCGAATCCGTCGTCCAGTTCTGCCGCGAACTGCGCGACTACCTCAAGACCAACAAGCCCGACTTCATCACCAAGATCCAGACCGAAAAGCAGCTCGGCGATGAAGCTGAAGCCATGCTCAAGGCCGCCATCAATGAAGTGAAGGCGTCGATGCTGGCTGCGGCCTGAACCTGAAGGAACACCCGGAGACCCCCTTCCATGGCGAACCTCAAGGACATCCGCGACAGGATCAGTTCGGTCAAGAACACCCGCAAGATCACGGAGGCCATGCGCCTTGTGGCCGCTGCCAAGGTGCGCCGGGCTCAGGAACAGGTGCTGCGTAGCCGTCCCTTCGCGGACCGTTTGGCGCGCGTGCTGGAGAACCTCCAGTCGCGCATGCAGTTTGAAACCGCTGATGCTCCCCTGCTGGAGAGCCGCGATGTGCGCAACATCACCTTGCTCGCCGTCACCGGCGATCGGGGTCTGTGCGGTGGCTACAACGCCAACATCATCAAGCGCACCGAACTTCGCTACGCCGAACTCACCGGCCAGGGCTATGCCGTGGATCTGGTGCTGATCGGCCGCAAGGCGATCACCTATTTCCAGAACCGCGCCGATCGCTACACGATTCGCGCTGTCTTTACCGGCCTGGAGCAGGTGCCCAATGCCGCTGAGGCTGGCAAGATCGCCGATGAAGTGCTGGCGGAATTCATCTCTGGCAGCACCGATCGTGTGGAGATCATCTTCACCAAGTTCATTAACCTGGTGAGCTCCAAGCCTGTTTCCCAGACCCTGCTGCCCCTGGATCCCCAGGGCATTGCCAGCCCGGATGATGAGATCTTCCGTCTCACCACCCGCGATGGTCAGCTCGGTGTTGAAACCGGCAAGGTGAGCAATGAGCAGCCGGCGCTGCCCTCCGATCTCGTCTTCGAGCAGAGCCCCGAGCAGCTGCTCAATGCACTGCTGCCCCTGTATCTGCAGAACCAGCTGCTGCGCTCCCTCCAGGAAGCTGCGGCTTCTGAGCTGGCCAGCCGGATGACGGCCATGAACAACGCCAGTGACAACGCCAAGGCTCTCGCCAAGACGCTGACCCTGGATTACAACAAGGCCCGTCAGGCTGCGATCACCCAGGAGATCCTCGAAGTGGTGGGCGGCGCCGCCGCCATGTCCTGAGGCTTCGGCACCAGCCGAGCCCGACCAGCTGAGGTTCCAGTCATCCCTGACTCGTTCAGACCGTCACCGCGCTTGCGCGGCATACGGCCTTCACGAGCCAGGGATGTTCTGCTTCAAGGGCAGCGGGCAGTTCAGATGCCCCCCGCGGTTCGAGAGCAGCCCGCGGCCTGAGGCCCTGTGCCGCGGGAGGATCGCTCTTCGTGCTGGCCTGTGCGATGCGTCTGACGCTCGAGCCCCTGTTCCCCCTGGCGCTGGCCCGGGCGCAGCTGGCCCTCGATCCGCTCGATCTGGCGTTGCTCATGCAGGCGGTGCTGGAGCTGCGGGGCGAGGCCACTGGCAATCCTGAGGAGGGTTGCGCCTGGACAGGAGATCTCAACGGCGTCTGGCAGGTGCATCGGCTTCCGGCTTTTGCAGCGATCACCCGGGAGGTGGAACAGCGGGCCTGGGCCTATCTGCAGCAGCTGGGATTCGATCCCGGCAGCGTTGCTCTGCACATTCAGCGGGCCTGGCCGGTGGTGAGCGAGCCCGGGCAGGTGGTGGGGCGTCATCACCACCCCAATGCCCACCTGAGCGCGATCGTGTATCTCAATGGCGACGGCAGCGGCCGCAGCGGCTGCCTCCGCCTGTTTCCGCACCGCCAGGTCAACGAACTGGTTCAAGGCCTGGCGGTGGGCCATGGCGGGCCGATCAATACCGCCTCTGAATCGGCGCAGCTATGGAACGCCCCCTGGCGCGATGTGGCGCCGCAGGCCGGCCTGCTGCTGCTGTTCCCCGCCGGCACCGATCACGCCGTCACCGCCAATGAGGATCCGGACGACGTGCGTCTCTCGCTGGCCTTTGATCTGGCTCTCACCGCCCCGCTGGCCGGCGATCAGCAGGCGCCGGCGGAATACTTGGCGCCCCACCCAGGTCAGTGGACATCGCTGCAGGCGCCGTGAGCCCCGCTCCGGCGCCGACCATCGGCCCGCGATCAGGGAAGATGGCCCGCACTGCCCGCATCCCGCAGCGTCGTTCATGAGCGAGACCTTCACCGTCGTCTGCGATCTGGACGGCGTCAGTCACAGCTTCCCCTGCCGCGCCGATCAGACGGTGCTCGCCGCCGCCGAGGCCGCGGCGGTGCCCGTTCCCAGCTCCTGCTGTTCCGGCGTGTGCACCACCTGCGCCGCTCGTATCACCGAGGGCACGGTGCATCAGCCCGATGCGATGGGTGTGAAGGCCGAGCTGCAGGCCGAGGGTTACGCACTGCTCTGCGTGGCTTACCCCCGCTCCGACCTCAAGGTGCTTGCCGGTCAGGAGGACGCCCTCTACGAAGCCCAGTTCGGTCAGTACCAGAAGTGAGGCTGGTGCCGCTCCTGCTGCAGCTGGAGCGCCGGCCCGGCCCGCTTCGGCCCCAGATCCTCGCGGCGTTGGCGGCCCATGGGCGCCCACTGCGCTGGGCGATTACAGCTGCCGCTGCTGACAACCCAGCGGAAGCCCCACCTGACGGCACGTCTGTGACGCGTCTGCAGATCGAGGCGGTGGTGCTGGCATGAGTGCCGCTGCCGGTGCTGGTGCTGCTGCTGGTGCTCCAGCATCCCCGTTGCCAACGCTTCTGGTGGTGCCCACCGGGATCGGTTGTGCTGTCGGCGGTTATGCCGGCGATGCCCTGCCGGCGGCACGGTTGCTGGCGGCTGCCAGCGGCTGCCTCATCACCCACCCCAATGTGATGAACGGCGCCTCGCTCTACTGGAGCGACCCGCGTATCCACTACGTGGAGGGTTCCAGCCTTGATCGCTTTGCGGCGGGAGAGCTGGCCCTGCGGCCGGTGCGGCGCCAGCGGATCGGCCTGCTGCTTGATGCCGGCATCGAGGAGGAGCTGCGCTGGCGCCACATTCAGGTGGCCGATGGTTGCCGCGCCACGCTTGGCCTCGAGATCGGCCCTGTGGTGATCACCGATGAACCCCTGGACGTGCAGCTCAGCCTCGGCGCCAGCGGCGTGAGCTGGGGAGAGCTGGGGCGGCCGGAGGCGCTGCTGCGGGCCGGCCGGCAGCTGCAGGCGGCCGGGGCGACCGCCATCGCTGTGGTGGCGCGCTTCCCCGACGACCCTGACAGCGCCGCCCTGGCCGCCTATCGCCAGGGCAGCGGTGTGGATGCCCTGGCCGGCGCCGAAGCGGTGATCAGCCATCTGCTCAGCCTGGAGCTCGGTCTGCCCTGCGCCCATGCCCCGGCGCTGGGCCCACTGGCGCTCGATGTCCAGCTCGATCCCCGTGCCGCCGGCGAGGAGCTGGGCCACACCTTTCTGGCCTGCGTGCTGGTGGGTCTCAGCCGCGCCCCCGATCTGATCAGCACCGCGGCGCTCGGGAGCCGGGGCTTGGCCTGTCAGCCCGCCGACCTGGCGATCGACGCGCTGGGGGCGATGGTGGCGCCGGCTGGCGCCTTGGGCGGTGCGGCTGTGCTGGCCTGCGCGGAGCGGCGCATTCCGGTGATCGCGGTGGAGAATCCCTGCCTCCTGTCGGTGACCGCCGCTGCCCTGGATCTGGAGGTGATCCCCGCCGCCAGCTACAGCGAGGCGGCCGGTCTGCTGCTGGCGCTGCGTGAGGGGATCAGCCCCTTGGCCCTGCAGCGGCCCCTGGCTTCTCTGCGCCACGGGATGAACGGGAGCCTCCCCAGGCCGTGAGCGGCTTTCGCTCCGCCGCTGCTGCTGCCGGATCCGGCCGTTGCCCCTGCGGCGGCGGCAGCCGCCGGCTCAGCACCGCCGCCTGCTGTGGCCCCCTGCTGCGCGGCGAGCGACTGGCCGCCACGGCCGACCAGTTGATGCGCTCCCGCTACAGCGCCTTCGCCCTGGGCGATGTGGATCACCTGTTGCGCACCCAGGCGCACGATCGCTTTCCCCATCAGCCGGAACCCGAGCGGCGCCGGGCCCTGGAGGAGACCTGCCGCCGGGTGCGCTGGCTGCGGCTTGAGATCCTGGCCACCGAGGCGGGCGGCCCCTTGGATCTGGAGGGTACGGTCACCTTTGCGGCCCACTACCAACAGTCGGACGGGCGCCGTGGCCTTGATCGCCGGGGTGTGATGCGGGAGTGCTCCCGCTTCGGGCGCGAGGGCGGCCGCCTTGAGGGGGCCTGGCTTTATCTCGAGGCGCTGGAGCTCTCGGGCTGACCAGCAACGTTCAGCTCCGGAGCGCCGAGCGGATCTGTTCGAGCAGGTCGGAGCAGCGGGTGCGGCTGTGGGCCATGCTCTCGCCGCTGATGGTCTCCAGCCAGAGTTCACCGGTCTGGCTGATGTCGCTCCAGTCGGCCCAGAGGCGCACATAGTCGCGCGTGGCGCGGCCGGCGCAGGGTCGCTCGAAGGCCATCAGCGTGGGACCGCTCGCCGGCTCCACCTCCAGCCCCAGCTCGTTCAACAGGGGCGGCAGCAGCTCTGCTGGCGCGACGCCGCCGACGAGGGGGATCAGGGCGCGGCAGTAGGCCATGACGCAGACGATCTGCCCGCCCAAGGTATGGGTGTTGGCACGGCCTGGGCACAGAGGGGGCGGAATGTCTTCCGAATCCCCGGCAAACGCCGCCCTCCCGCTCAGCGCAGGCAGGCCATCGGGTGGCGGTTGTGCACCCCCAGCGCCTTGGCCACGCCCGGATGGCAGACCGCGCCGCCGATCGTGTTCAGCCCGGACACCAGCTCCGGTCGATCGGTGACGGCCTCCACCAGGCCGCGGCCTGCGATCGCCAGGATGTAGGGCAGGGTGACGCTCACCAGTGCCTCGGTGGCGGTGAACGGCACGGCTCCGGGCATGTTGCCGACGGCGTAGTGCTGCACGCCGTGGACCGTGCGCACCGGTTCGGTGTGGGTGGTTTCCTGGCTGGTGGCGATGCAGCCCCCCTGATCGATCGCCACGTCGACGATCACCGATCCCGGCCGCATCTGTTGCACCAGGGCCTCGTCCACCAGGGTGGGCGCGCGGTCGCCCGGCAGCAGCACGGCGCCGATCAGCAGGTCGGCCGTGGGCACGAGACGCTCCAGCAGGCCGCGGCTGCTCACCAGGCTCACCAGACGCCCCTGGCGCTGGCTCTCCAGGCGCCGCAGGCGCTCCGGGCTGTGGTCGAGCAGCAGCACCTCCGCATCCATCGCGGCCGCCAGCCGGGCGGCATTCCAGCCGACACTGCCGGCGCCGAGCACTACCACCCGTGCCGGCCGTACACCGGTGCAGCCTCCGATCAGGACCCCCCGGCCGCCGTGGGGTTTCTCCAGCAGGTGGGCGCCAACCTGAGCCGCCAGCCGCCCGGCGATCTCGCTCATCGGCGCCAGCAGGGGCAGGCTGCCGTCGTCGAGCTGCACCGTTTCGTAGGCAATGGCGGTGGTGCCTGCCGCCAGCAGGGCGCGGCCCACCGCCGGGTAGGCGGCCAGGTGCAGGTAGGTGAACAGCACCAGGTCTGGGCGAAGGAAATCGAATTCCTCCGGCTGCGGCTCCTTGACCTTCACCACCAGGTGGGCGGCCCAGGCCTCCTCCCGGCTCACCAGCAGAGCGCCGGCCGCGGTGAAGGCCTCGTCGTCCAGGCCGGCGCCACTGCCGGCCCCGGCCTCGATCCGCACCGTGAAGCCATGGCTCACCAGCTCACGCACGGCATCAGGGGTGAGCGCCACCCGCTGCTCATCACGCTTGATCTCCCGCGGTACGCCGATGCTCGCGATCGGGGCTGTCGGGGCGACCATGGCGCGGGACGCGGGCGTTCCTCCAGCTTGGCTCCGCTGCCGGCCAAGAGCCAGGGTTGGGTCTGGCGCTTCAGCCCGCGGCGGCGATCGGCATGCGCCAGCCACTGCCGAAGGCGCGGTTGCTCACCTTCAACAGGGGTGCCGCCTGGCGGCGTTTGAACTCAGCCCGGCGCAGCAGACCCTGCACCCGCTCCGCCAGGGCGGCGTCGGTGCCGGTGGCGATCAGCTCCTCGGGGCTGCGCTGCTCCTCGATCAGGGCCTTGAGCAGTGGATCGAGCTGGTCGTAGTCCGGTAGGGAATCGCTGTCGCGCTGGTCCGGCCGCAGTTCGGCGCTGGGGGGTTTCTCGCGGATGGCACGGCCCACCAGCTCCCCCTCGGCCGCCAGTCCCAGGGCCTGGCGGCAGGCTGCGGCAGCCGGGCTGTCGATCCAGGCGCAGAGGCGGAACACGCTCGTTTTGTAGAGGTCGCCGATCACCGCCAGGCCACCGTTCATGTCGCCGTAGAGGGTGCAGTACCCCACCGCCAGCTCTGATTTGTTGCCTGTGGAGAGCAGCAGCTGCCCCTGTTGGTTGGCCAGCGCCATCAGCAGGGTGCCGCGGATGCGCGACTGCAGGTTTTCAGCGGTGAGTCCCGCCGGCGCGCCGGCCAGTGGCTCGTTTAGCGCCGCATCGAAACCCGCCATCAGCGCTGCGATCGGCACGGTGCCGGTGGCAATGCCCAATCGCTGGGCCAGAGCGAGGGAATCCTCGATCGAGCCGGCCGAGCTCCAGGGGGATGGCATCAGCAGCGCCTGCACGTTCCCGGGGCCGAGGGCTGCCGCGGCCAGCACGGCCACCAGAGCCGAATCGATGCCGCCGCTCAGTCCCAGCAGTGCCCGGCGGAAGCCGCATTTACGGGCGTAGTCGCGCAGGCCGAGCACGAGGGTGCGCAGCAGCAGTTCCTCGGGGTCCGGCAGGGGGCTGGTTGTGCCGGCGGGGGCGAGCGCCGCGTCCCACACCTGCAGATCCGGCTCCGCCCAGGCCAGTTGCAGACACACGGCTCCGCTGGCCGCCATCACGAAGCTGCCGCCATCGAACACCAGCTCGTCGTTGCCCCCCACCTGATTCACGTAGACCACCGGACAACCCAGCCGCGCCGCCGCTGCCGCCGCCAGCCGCCGGCGCAGCTGGGCCTTGCCCTGGGCGAAGGGAGAGGCCGAGAGGTTGAGCAGCAGGTCGGGCCGCAGGGCCTGCAGCTCCCCCACCGGGTCGCCACCCCTCAGGCGCTGGCCATGCAGCTCCTCCTCCACCCAGAGGTCCTCACAGATGTTGATGCCGAGACGCCAGCAGCGGCCGCCGTGTTCCAGCTCCAGCAGGCCCGGCTGGTCGCCGGGGCGGAAGTAGCGGCGCTCGTCGAACACGTCGTAACTGGGCAGCAGCCGTTTGCGGGCCACCACCCGCCAACCGCCGGATTGCACCAGGGCCGCAGCGTTGAACAGATCCGGCTGCTGGCGATCCGGCGCTGCTTCGCTCACCCCCAGCAGCAGCGCCAGGCCGCTGGGAAGCTCCGCCGCCAGCTGATCAAGGGCCTCCACCTGACGCCGGCGCAGGGCGGGGCGCAGCAGCAGATCGCGCGGCGGGTAGCCCCAGAGGGCCAGCTCCGGCGCCACCACCAGCTCGGCACCCTGCGTGTGGGCCGTGCGGCAGGCGGCCAGCAGCAGCGCGGCGTTGCCGCTGAGGTCGCCCACCAGCGGGTTGATCTGGGCGAGGGCGAGGCGCATCGGATCAGCGAGGGGGGATCAGCACCGGAGCCTCAGCGGCGCGGCTGCCCGAGTCCGTAGAGATTGTGCTTGACGAGCTCCTCCCAGACGGCTGCCGGCAGCTGCTGAGGGTCGGGCTGGGCGCGCACCGCCGAGCTGGCCGTGCCGGGCACCGACAGCTCCAGCAGTTCCGGGCGTCCCCCCAGCTGCCGCAGCGCCTCCAGCGCTTCGGGATCGAGGGCGAACCCCTGGCGGGGCACCACCGCCAGACGGCAGAGCCGCAGCAGCTCGGCGGCTCGGTACCAGCGCGGCACCTGGGCGGCCAGATCGCCTCCCACCACGAACACCAGCTCACGGCTGGGCCAGAGCGCCTGGGCTCGCTCGAGGGTCTCGAGGGCGCGGGGGCTGCTCAGCTCCTGGTGGAGCGTGATGCGTGGATCGGCCAGCTCGTCCACCAGCCGTTGCAGCAGGCCAGCCCGCTGCAGCAGCGGGGCGCCGTGCTGCTTGCAGGGGTTGTCGCTGGCCCAGGTGACCACCTGGCCGTAGGCGGCCGCCAGCCCAGCCAGCAGGGCCCGGTGCCCTGCAGTGGGTGGGTCGGCGCTGGTGCCGAACAGGGCCAGGCCTGGGGGT
>Ga0208361_1000245_pt1 | contig 18237 bp, 19 predicted proteins | sample LakMenEpi05Aug10_FD_150670 | JGI IMG/M metagenome (GOLD analysis project Ga0208361, IMG submission 150670) | Freshwater microbial communities from Lake Mendota, WI - 05AUG2010 deep hole epilimnion (SPAdes) | ecosystem: Environmental > Aquatic > Freshwater > Lake > Epilimnion/Euphotic zone ... | reverse complement strand
AGACCTGGCATGGGAACTCGCCGATCTTCCTTTTGCGGAATTATTATCGATAGCCGGACAAGTACCCCTACCCCCCTACTTGAACAGAGATGCTTCCGAAGAGGACAAAGAACGATATCAGACCATCTATGCGCAACGTCCGGGATCGGTAGCAGCACCCACCGCCGGCCTACATTTTACACCCAGATTGATGAAAAGCCTGGAAGAAAAATCGGTTGCCTCTTCATTTGTTACGCTGCATGTGGGTGCGGGCACTTTCCTGCCAGTAAAATCTGCCACACCGGCCGATCATGTCATGCACAAAGAATATTTTGAAGTAACTCGTTCCTTTCTGGAAACCATACAACAGCAACTACCAAATAAAATTATTACAGTAGGTACCACTTCCATGCGCACACTGGAAAGTCTTTACTGGCTGGCAGTACAAATCAGCCGACAACCTAATCATCACCCGGTTCACCTGCACGTGCAACAATGGGAGGCCTATGAGCAACATGCACAGCCACTTTCGCCCGCAGCGGCCATAGAGATATTATTACAGTGGATGGAAAAAAATCAACTGGAAAAACTGGTTGCCACCACCCAACTACTGATTGCACCGGGCTATCAATTTCAATTGACCGACGGACTCATTACCAATTTTCATCAGCCGGGATCTACGCTCTTATTATTGGTAAGCGCCTTAGTAGGCGATGACTGGAAAAAAATTTATCAATACGCACTTGACAATTCCTTTCGCTTTTTAAGTTATGGTGATGGCAGCTTATTGTGGAAGAAAGTATAAAATCAATGCTGCTTAATCTTCCCTGTTGTCGTGAGACAAATCTATCTCCACTGTAAAAGTGGTTCCTTTTCCGGGTGTACTATCTACCCGAATCTTACCATGGTGGGCGTCAATAACTGTTTTTACGTAGCTAAGTCCCAACCCGAAACCCTTTACCTGGTGTATGTTTCCTGTATGTGCCCTATAAAATTTCTCAAAGATGTGATTGGCCGTCTCCCGTGACATACCAATTCCCTTATCAGCTATCTGTACGAAAAGTTGTTTTTGGTTGCTGGAAGTGACTATGGTAATATCAGGTGGTCCATCAGAATATTTGATGGCGTTATCAATCAGGTTGGAAATGGCATTTGTAAAATGTACTTCATCTGCATCGACTTCATCTCGACTGGCATTGAGCAACAAATTAATCTTCCCTTCCTTGCGCTGTAATTGTAAATCGTATTTGTTGGTGGTCTGCTGAATCAATCGGTGAACAGATAACTTCTTTTTATTAAACTGAAACTCTTCTTTCTCCATCAGGGCAGCTTGTAAAATAGCTTCTACCTGTTTATTCATACGCACATTCTCCTCTTTGATAATTCCCATGAAATACTTGGCACGCTCGGGCTCTGCTTGTACTTTCTCATTCCTCAAAGCATCTACTGCCAGTGATATGGTTGCCAGGGGCGTTTTGAATTCATGTGTCATGTTGTTGATAAAGTCGGACTTAATCTCACTGATTTTTTTCTGATTCAACAGCGCCCGGATGGTGACATAAAATGCTGTCAATATCACTAACATGAAAAGGATTGCACCTGCCAACATCCACTTGATAGAAGAAAAGACCGACAATCCAAACTGAGGCGTGAGTACAAACAAGGCACCGAATACCTTACTTTCCTCCCGATAAGAGCGGATGGCCAAAACTCGTAGTTGATTAGTGACTGTGTCCTGATAAGATTTTTCAAATCCTCTGGAACTCATTTCAACCTCACTATTGACATTCGTGACACCAAACTCAAAGTTGATATTATCCAGCTTTTGTTCTTTGAAAGCGCTGCGAAGTTTCTGTTCAACCTGGGTAGTGCTAAAAACATTCCTGATGCCGATCTGAATTTGAGACCGAAAGAGGAAATCGGAGCGAAACATGGAACCCTGCAGCTGAGTACCCAGCAATGGCTGATTCACTAATACCATACCCTGCCCCAACTCATCGGCCACGCTGATACAAGCTCTGTCAAACTTATCCCGATACTGTTGCCGGGTAATTTCCATTAAGTTACGAAACCAGGATACCTGCAGAATGATCAATCCCAATAAGGAGAGTGAAATCAACACAGTAATGATTGGAAACGTTTTTTTCATCCCTACAAATATAATCGGATGCCTGCTGGAATTCTTGCTTTCTATTATCTTTTTGCCTAATTTAACCTAAGAATTGAAAAAAACACATCCCCCTGATGGCATTTAACCCACTCATACATCCTGGCAGTTTACTTATTTCGGATCCCTTTCTGCAGGACCCCCATTTTGCCAGAACGGTGGTATTAATCTGTGAACACCAGCCTGCGGGGAGTTTTGGACTGGTGGTTAACCAGCCAATGGAGGTGATGCTGAATGACCTTGTTCCTGCTGCCAGTGACATGAATATGCCGGTATATAGCGGGGGCCCAGTCGCTGCAGATACCCTTCATTTCATACATAAACGACCTGATCTGCTGGAAGAGTCGGTCTTTCTGCAAAAAGATATTGGCTGGTGTGGTAATTTTTTTCAAATTATACATCTGTTACGTTCCGGCGACCTTGACCGGTCGGAAATACTTTTCTTTTTAGGATATAGCGGTTGGGGGGAAGGTCAACTTGACCAGGAACTGAAAGAAAAGACGTGGATTACTTCTGAAGCCACCACTCCGCTGCTCTTTCAGGTATCGCCCGGAAGACGCTGGCAATACTCGCTCAACCAGTTAGGTGGAGATTATGCGCAAATGGCGAATTATCCCATCGACCCTCAGCTGAACTGATACATCCATCCGAATGATCTTGCTAAAATAGGAACTTCCGCACATTCCTTTTTCGAATGGCGGAAGCTCATTACCTCTATTAATTCAGCGTCTGATTTCTTACATAAGATTACTTGTCGCGCTTTTCTTCCCACCAGACAATCCCTACAACCAGTAACAGCACTATGAAATAATATTGATTGATAGGTAATACCGGGTACCCCATGAATCGGGCTATCAGGTGTACAAGTGGATAGGCAATCACTGCAAAAGCAAGCACTAAAAGAATCCAACGAAAAATTTTCATACGATTGATTTTTAAATCAGATTGGAAATAGTTAAATGAATCGACTAATCCTGGTATTCGTGGTGCAGGCAAACAGAAAAATCAATCACCATGATACCCAATCCAATCCAACCGGCATACTTGGCCAGAAATTTGCTCATTGAAATCACGATGGATTGTACTCCCTGACCGGCGAGCTTCTTTAATCCGGCGATACCTAATATAGATGCGGCTCCAAGGCCAACAGCATCTTTTAAACAATCCCATACTTCATAACTATCAAGCACTTCAGGTGCCAACTGATTGGTTCCAAGGCTCATATTAGCTATGTTTGAAGAAGGACGCTGGCTGACGGATCGATGCCGCACATCATCCCAGCGCTTATCCTGGCTGGTCATGCCCAGTTGAATCCCTGCCTTTATTATTTGAATGATCTCATCATCTGAATAGGTTCTTAACTCCGGTAGCTGTAAAAAAAGCTGCAACAAATCATTATCCAGTTTATTCTTGCGGTTGATCCATTCATCTAATGATAAATGATATCGAACTAAATGATTTTCGAGTGCTGTTTCATCAGCCGCAGCATCTTTCAAAACAGTCAGAAAAGCAGAGCGGTCATTTTGTTTTGCCGGCACACGCAAGTAATCGGCAAATAGGTAGAAGTCTGTTATAAAATTACCGGAGAATCGAATAAAACTCTCGGTCAAGTATAATTTGGCTGCCATCTCATCGGTCGTATGTCTGACATAGGCATCTTGCTTCTTGCAGGCATAAAAGAGGGCGGTGCTCATGAGAATAGTGAAGGCTATTAATAACTTTTTCATACGGATTGGTTGTGTGTTCTCCAAACTTTATTATCCGACAATGGAGTTCTTCGACTCAGGGCCCTGAGATTTTTGATCGAACACAACAAAGAAATAAAAGAGAAACGGCCTTGAAAAGGTAGAAAATACCCTATTTGAGGCTGGGTAACACCCAAAAAAAAGCCCCTGACGAGCAGGGGCTTGTATTGTAATGTATCTACTTGCTTATTCTTCCGAAGCGCCTTCCACCAAAACAGTTACCCGATTGTTCAGCACTTCCACAAAGCCGGACTGTATAGTGAATTGCTCCGTTTCCTTTTTATCTTTCAAGATCTTTACTTTGCCTTTACCCAGGGCACTAACCAACGGAGCATGTTTATCGAGTATCTCGAACAAACCATGCACACCGGGCAGCATGACCCCATAAACAGGGCCACTGAAAATCTTTTTCTCGGGAGTCAGAATATCAAGTTGCATAATTGTGTTATTGAACCGATGGGGAATTATGCTTTAGCAGCATCCATGAGTTTTTTACCTTTTTCGATGGCGTCTTCCAGTGTACCCACCAGGTTAAAGGCAGCTTCCGGATATTCATCTACTTCTCCATCCATAATTGCATTGAACGCACGAATGGTATCATTGATATCAACGAAAACTCCTTTGAGACCGGTGAACTGCTCAGCCACGTGGAAGGGTTGAGACAGGAAACGCTGCACCTTACGGGCACGTTGAACTGTCATTTTATCTTCTTCACTGAGTTCATCCATACCCAAGATGGCGATGATATCCTGCAGTTCCTTATAGCGTTGTAATATCAGTTTCACGCGGTTGGCACACTCATAGTGCGCTTCCCCAACAATAGCAGGCGAAAGGATACGTGAGGTGGAATCCAGTGGATCCACAGCCGGATAGATACCTAAGTCAGCGATTTTACGACTCAATACGGTGGTGGCATCCAGGTGGGCGAAGGTCGTAGCCGGAGCCGGGTCAGTCAAGTCATCGGCAGGAACATAAACAGCCTGTACAGAAGTAATGGATCCATTTTTGGTGGAAGTAATTCTCTCCTGCATCAGACCCATCTCTGTAGCCAGGGTTGGCTGGTATCCTACCGCAGAAGGCATACGACCTAATAAGGCAGACACTTCCGAACCGGCCTGAGTGAAACGGAAGATATTATCTACGAAGAACAGGATGTCTTTTCCTTTTCCGGTACCATCTCCGTCTCTGAAATATTCTGCGATGGTAAGTCCGCTCAATGCCACACGAGCACGGGCGCCTGGCGGCTCATTCATTTGTCCGAATACGAATGTTGCTTTGGATTCTTTTAGCTGTTCAAGATTTACTTTGCTGAGATCCCAGCCACCTTCTTCCATGCTATGTTTAAAATCTTCTCCGTACTTCATAATGCCTGCTTCAATCATTTCGCGCAGCAGGTCATTTCCTTCACGGGTACGCTCACCCACACCAGCGAATACCGACAAACCGCCGTGACCCTTGGCAATGTTATTGATCAACTCCTGAATCAATACAGTTTTACCTACACCCGCACCACCGAAGAGACCAATTTTACCACCCTTGGCATAAGGCTCAATCAGATCAATTACTTTGATACCGGTGAACAGTACTTCAGAAGCGGTACTAAGGTTTTCGAAAATAGGGGGCTTGCTGTGAATCGGGCGACCATTGGCTTTACTTACCTGGGGCAAACCGTCAATAGCATCTCCAGTTACGTTGAAAAGACGACCATTGATACCATCGCCAATCGGCATGGTGATCGGTCTTCCGGTATCAACTACTTCCATTCCACGAACCAATCCTTCCGTACCATCCATGGCAATCGTTCTAACACTATCTTCACCGAGGTGCTGCTGCACTTCGAGCACCAAATGATCGCCATTTTCACGACGAATTTCGAGTGCGTTAAAAATTTCGGGCAGCGTGTCATTTGGAAAATGAACGTCTACAACCGCTCCGATGATTTGCTTGATTTTTCCCTTGGTAGCCATTTCAAGTAGTATAAATGAATGAAATAATTGATTGTTGGCAGCCGGAAAAGGTATTTTCCAACTTGGGCGCAAAGGTAAGGGTATGAACCTGAAAAATCAGCAAAAACGGGAATAAAATTGCCCCCACCCCGGGATCGCGAACTCTTGACTGCCGGGGGCAGGAATCCTTTGAAAAAAAACAGCTTGAAAAAGATAAAGAGCACTAAGAATCAATGATTTCGGAGAAAATCGGGCTATTGGACGGCGAATCAGCGCTTGAGTAATTTTCCTAATAGATGAATGAAGCCGGCAAGTCCGATATTCACAGCCCCCCCGGTTAGCTTTTCTTTTGTCACATTGCTGGTATCTTCTTGTTGCTTTTTGCCCTTCAGCCAATAGTATCCGGCCTGCAACAATTGGGTGATGCCACTCACACCCTGCCTACCGGCAATGACTTCAACAATACCTAAACCAGCTTTTTTCAGCAGTTCCAGGGGTATTTGACCTGTTTTTTTTACCAACAGAGCCTCCTCTTCCTGTACATGCAACTTCAGCCGGCCAATCTCTGCCTCCAGCGCTTCCAGATTGCGGATGGGTGATTTAGCTAAGAGTGGTTTCATCGGGTTCAGATTTTTCTTCCAGCAAAGAGGCGACTACCTGATCCATGATTTTCTTTTGAATAGACTTCCGGAACAAGTAAAGCAAAATAGCCAGGAGCAGATACATAATTGCCACACAGGCAAACCCCATTTGCAGCGACCCCGTAGGTCCGGCCAAATAGAATCCCAACATCATGCTGGCACTCATGATGAGCATGAAGAATAAAAGGGCAAGTAAAGTAAGTATGGTAAACCCGGCAGAAAGAGCTGCAATTTTTTTTACAGCCTGTAATTGGAATAATCGGACCCTGTTGAGTACATGCTGCTCAATCAAATTCTTGTATTGCTGAAAAAATGGGTCGGATTGCGGTTCCATACTGAAAAATTAGGCGGTAGGCTCCTGGGGAGCCCCATTAAATTGCTCGGTCACTTTGCGTGCTTTTTCCAATAAGTTTTCCATAGCCGTTTCGAATTCAGCTACTTTTTCCTTCACATTGTCTTGCAGATCATCCGACTTATCTTTTAAGTCGCTGACCATTTCCTTGCCTTTATTGGAACTTAAAAAAAGCGTGAGGGCAGCCCCGGCGAGTCCACCCAGGATCAATCCGGTGATGAATTTTTCTTTATCGCTCATATACTTGGTATTATTTCGTTTGAATGATCGCCAACCCTCCAACTACTTTTTTTGTATCTTGGGGTAAGTTTTCACTATAAATATACGATGGAAAATCAGCCTAACCACCGCATCAACAGGTATTTATTTTTAGCAGTCATCATCATTTTTGCACTGTTTCTGCTTTTTACCCTGCGGGCATTTTTTACTGCCTTCCTGGGAGCTATCATTTTCTATGTACTCAGCAAAAAACCTGCCAATTGGCTCATTTCAAAAAAGAAATGGAGTAAAAGTCTGACAGCCATACTGGTAATCGTTGTTTCGTTTTTTATCTTTTTGATACCCGTCATCATTTTCGGGGCAATGCTGATAAAAAAAGTGCAGCTATTCAGCAGTAATATGGGTAATATTTATACGCCGTTGCGTGCGCTGGATGAATCCATTCAAAAACAATTTCATATTCAGCTGTTGAGTGAACAAAACCTGCAACAGGTGCAACAGTTCATGAATCATTTTCTTACCTCGGCGCTGAGTGGTGGACTCAATGCCCTGGCATCGATCACCATGATGTATTTTTTCCTCTACTTCATGTTGGTGAATATCAACCGACTGGAAGCAGCCATCCTGCATTACTTACCTTTTAGTCGCAGAAAGATCCTGGTTTTCGGGGAAGAGCTGCAGGCCCAAACCTTCAGCAATGCAGTGGGGGTGCCACTCGTCGCATTCGGTCAAGGATTTACCGCCTATATTGGTTATTTGATTTGTGGTGTTCCTGATGCCGGATTCTGGGCCATCTTAACCGGAGCCACTTCTATTTTACCCATCATCGGTACCGGATTATTCTGGATACCCATTGCTGCCTACCTGGTAATGCAGGAGCAAACCTGGCAAGCGATTTTTCTGACTGCCTGGGGTATTTTGGTGATGGGAACCATTGATAATGTTATTCGGTTTATTCTGGCGAAAAAAATGGCAAATGTGCATCCGCTGGTCACCGTGTTGGGGGTGATTATCGGGTTACAAACTTTCGGCATCACCGGACTGGTGTTCGGTCCGCTGATTATATCCTATTTCATTATTCTGATGAAAATATATTACTCTGATTATTTTGCCCATCCCGTTTCTCCCAGTCTTCCGGAAGAAGCTGCTTTTTCCTGGCCCTTTCAGGGAATCATCAGAAAAGGGGCGCATAAGGTAACCTACCGGAAAAAAAACTAACCCTCGAATCAACTGAGGCAATAACTGTATAAAAGGGCCGCCAGTGCTGCGCCGCAAAGTGGTCCAGCTACCGGCACCCAGGCATAACCCCAGTCAGAATCGCCTTTATCTTTGATGGGCAACAATGCATGCATGATGCGGGGTCCCAGATCACGGGCAGGATTGATAGCATACCCGGTAGGACCACCTAGGCTTAATCCGATGGCCAATACCAGCAATGCAACGGGAAGCGCATTCAATGCTCCCAAAGAATGTTGCGGTGCAGATATGAATAGAATTCCAACAACAAAAACCATCGTTGCGATGGTCTCCGTTAGAAAATTCTCAACATGATTTCTTATAGCTGGCGAGGTGCTGAATACGGCCAGACAGGTTGCTGCATCGCTGGTAGCATCCAGGTGGCGGCGATATGTAAACCAAACAATACCTGCTCCGAGCATGGCTCCGATAAGCTGTGCTGAAAAATATACAGGCACCAGGTTCCAGGCGAGCTGCCCTTGCAGGGCAAGTGCCAGGGTAACAGCGGGATTGAGATGCGCACCACTGATGGACGCCGTCATATAAACACTGACGAAAACAGCCATGGCCCAACCAATAGTAATGGCCATCAATCCGCCATTATTCCCTTTGGTCTTATCTAAAATTACATTGGCAACTACGCCATTGCCCAATATCAACAACATAGTTGTACCAACGAGTTCAGCAACAAATGGGGTCATAGACATCGCTTTAAGTTGTCAAATTAGTTAATTAAATAATGACGAGCAACATTTTCAAACTGCTTAATTTGCTCTTGTTGCCATTGATCATCGAAACCGCTTTCTGCTGCCATCCAGGCAGCGACACGTTCGGCACTTTGTAAGGCTGCGCGGGCATCTAAAAACAATAACCGCGTTCTGCGGGCAAGTATATCTTCAATCGTTACGGCGAGCTCATGCTGCACAGCATATTTGATTTCTGCACGGGTATATGGATATGCAGGATGAATCAATTCGTGATAAGCTGGATCTTCTTCGCACCAATCCGTTATTTTTTGCAAACGATGCGCCGGATCGCCAATGGGGAATGTTGTGGTAACACAAAGCTGTTTTTCTAATTTTCCGACAAATGCTGCATTATCTACCGCATCCTGGGCCATCTTTCGGTAGGTCGTCCACTTGCCGCCTGTTATGGTAATGAGTCCGGAGGCAGCAATCAACAGCGTATGATCGCGTGAAAGCATGGCTGTATTTCCATTTCCCTCCTGTGTAACGAGCGGACGAAGTCCTGCATAAACACTGAGTACATCGCTATTTGAAATGGGTTTCAGGCTATAGCGATTGAAATGTGCTATGATGTATTGTGTTTCTGACTCGAGTGGTTTGGGTTCTAGTTCTATATTTTCTACAGCAGTATCGGTAGTGCCCAATAAAACTTTTCCCATCCAGGGAACAGCAAATAAAACGCGACCATCATCGGTTTTGGGAATCATCATGGCGGCTTTACCCTGAAACAAATCAGCAGATACCACCAGGTGAATACCCTGTGAGGGGGTAACCATTCGATGGCGGTTCGCATCATCCAACTGAAGAATTGCATCTGTAAATACCCCGGTAGCGTTGATTACTACCTTTGATTGAATCGTATGATCCTTCCCACTGATTTGATCTGTAAATGTCAGACCGACAATTTTTCCATTGCTGTGTTGCAATTGAGTCACGCGGCAATAATTCAGCAGGATGGCTTTTTGACGGGCCGCGGTGACTGCCAACTCTACACATAGGCGGCTATCATCAAACTGACCATCATAGTAAAGGATTCCACCTGAGAGCTGATCTCTCCGAACGGAAGGCAACCACTCAATGGTTTCTGCTCGATTCAAAACTTTGGTCTTTCCAAGTGACCAGCTGCCGGAAAGCAGATCATACATCCGAAGTCCGATGGCATAATAATACTTTTCCCACCAACGATAAGCGGGCACAATAAATGGTTGCACAAAAGTCAGGTGGGGTGCATTCTTTAAGAGGCGACCTCTTTCCTTGAGGGCTTCCATCACCAGCTTTACATTTCCCTGGGCCAGGTACCGAACACCTCCATGCACCAATTTTGTAGAGCGGCTGGAGGTTCCCTTACCGAAATCAGCCTGCTCAAGCAAGAGGGTTTTATAACCACGTGTAGCAGCATCTACAGCAGTGCCTAATCCGGTGGCACCGCCCCCAATGATTACCATATCCCATTCAGCTGTTTCATTCAGCTGCTGCTGCATGTAGTTTCTGTTCATCTTTTAATTGGCATTTCAGCGATTCGTCGTATCATCATTTGCCCAATGTATGGTAGCTGTTACTGCTCTTTTCCAGCCGTTTGTCAATTTATTTCTTTGTTCCTCAGTCATGCCAGGCTGGAATGTTTTATTGACTTGCCAGAGTTGTGCTATCTCATCAATACTTTTCCAATAACCAACCGCTAATCCGGCGAGATAGGCGGCACCCAGCGCAGTGGTTTCAGTAATAGAGGGTCTTACCACCTCTGTATTGAGCATGTCACATTGAAATTGCATGAGCAGATCATTTGCGGTAGCGCCACCATCTACCCGCAATTCACGAATTGCGATGCCGGCATCGGCTTCCATGGCTTTGAGCACATCCATGGTCTGATAAGCGATGCTCTCGAGTGCTGCCCTCGCAATATGTGATTGGGTGGTACCGCGTGTAATACCAAAGATGGTACCACGTGCATGTTGGTTCCAGTGTGGCGCCCCTAATCCGGCAAAAGCCGGCACCAGGTAAACCCCATCACTGTGCGGTACGGCCGTTGCCAATCCCTCTACTTCACCCGAACTGCGAATAATCTTTAATCCATCGCGCAGCCACTGCACCACAGCGCCGCCAATGAAAACACTTCCTTCTAAGGCATATTCCGTATTACCATCAATTTGCCAGGCGATGGTAGTAAGCAGGTTATTGGAAGAGGGTACTGCATTTGTGCCGGTATTCATTAACATAAAACAGCCGGTGCCGTAAGTATTCTTTACCATTCCGGGACGCGTACACATTTGTCCGAAAAGGGCCGCCTGCTGATCGCCGGCTATACCTGCTATGGGCACTGATTGTGCCGTCAGAATCTGGTCGGTATGACCATATACTTCACTGCTGCTTTTTACCTGTGGCAGCACGGATGCAGGAATCTGCATCAGTTCTAGCAGTTCTTCATCCCATTGCAGGGTATGAATGTTGTACAACATGGTTCGGCTGGCATTGGACACATCGGTTGCATGCACTTTTCCGTTGGTCAGTTTCCAAAGCAACCAGCAATCGATGGTGCCAAAACATACTTCACCGCGAGCGGCTTTCTCGCGCGCACCGGGAATATGATCAAGTAACCATTTTAGCTTGGTGCCTGAAAAATATGCATCCACCACAAGTCCGGTCTTTTGACGAATAGCATTCTCCCACCCCTCCTGTTTCAATTGATCACAATAGCTTGCCGTGCGTCTATCTTGCCAAACAATGGCATGGTGCAGGGGTTGACCAGTATGCCGATCCCAAATGACGGTTGTTTCCCGCTGGTTGGTGATACCAATGGCAGCAATGTCTTTCATGGACAGATGCGCCTTGATGACAGCTTCTGCAGCTACGCCCAATTGGGTACTCCATATTTCTGCAGCATCATGTTCTACCCAACCGGGTTGTGGAAAAATCTGCGAGAACTCTTTTTGTGCAATAGATTTAATGTTGCCTACTCTATCGAAAACAATGGCCCGGCTGCTGGTGGTACCCTGATCAAAGGCGAGTATATATTGACCCATGCTGGAATGATTTTCACCAAGATACAGATTTTTAGCGCGCCAAAGATGAGCAACAAAAGAGAGGGATGTTGGCGGAGCAACAGAAATGTATAGACAAACAACCTGTCTGCTATTTTCTGCTCTTTAACCAGATTTCGGGGTCAATGGGCGCACTCTTTTCGTTCATGATCATAAAGATCAGAGAACCCTCCCCATCTATGGAAACCCCGGAACGACCCAGCACAGTGCCGGCTTTCACTTCCTGGTTTTTATTGACAGATACCGAAGATAAATTGGTATAACCGGTAAAATATTTACCATGCTGAATGATGATCATTTGTTCACCTTCTACCTCGCTGATATATGATATTTTGCCATCGGCCACACATTTCACCACCGAGCCTACAGGCAGGGAAATCTCTATTCCATCTGTTTTGCGCTTAAGTTTAGTGCCGGGGATGGTTTCAATACCAAAATGTGCGGTCACCACACCGGAGGATACCGGCCAGGGAAGTGAGCCCCGGTTATTTTCAAAGTTGATCGACATCTCCCTGCCTTCGGGCGTAGATTCTAATGGCGTATATGTACGGTCGCGATAGGGGGATGCTAAACCGGTCACCCCTTCATTCATATCCGGCCCGGCCGAACGACCCGACTGGGTTTTGGCTTTATCTTCTTGTGCTTTTATCCGGGCAGTTTCTCGTTTCTTGGCTTCCTCGATTTCCCGACGAATAATTGCCTGGAAGGCTTGCTGCACCCGCTGCCGCTGCTTCTCTTTTTCACGTATTTGAGTCGTCAACTCTTTTTCCCTGCCTTTGAGTTGTTCAACTACTTTATCCTGCTCTTTTTTATCCGTCTGTAAAACCTTCAGCTGTTCATTTTGAACCAGCAGGGTACTCACCCGTTCTTTTTTGCTGCTACTAAGGAGTTCGATTTTTTCTTTTAATAAGACTTCCGATTTAGCTATAGCAACTGCTTGTGTCTCCCGATTGCGCCGGTAACTTCTTAAGTAGGCAACCCTTTTAATGGCATCATTGAAATTAACGGCAGAAAATAAGAAGTTGAGGTATTCGTAATTACTTCTATGCTTGAAGGCAAAATTTATACTCTTGGCATATTTCAGCTTCAGGGTATCCAATTCCCGGCGCAGCCGGTAAATATCCCTTTCTTTAAGAAAGATGGTCTCATCTAACTGGCGGATCTGTTTATTGATACTGTTGACGAGTTCTTCCCGCCGGTTGATCTTACTTTTTATAATGGCTAATTGGCGCAGCGATAATTTTTTATTGTTCTGCGTTTCGCTGTATAACCTGTTTAATTCAGTGAGTTCCTTTTGTAATTCCTGCTCCCGCTTCTGTAAATCTTCTCTCGAGTTCTGGGCCAACAATCCGCCTGCCAGCAGGCAGGATAGGGTTAAGAGAAGAAAACATTGTTTGAAAAAGGGCATGATTATAGGAATAGTAAGTACTGCAATGCAGTGAAGTTACTTACGTTTTAAGTTCTTGGGAATATCGAAAGTATATTTTAACGGTTCATTGATACTATACTCTTTAAAATCGAGGAACACATCCAGCTTTGATTTTTCAGAGACCGTTATTTTCCGATAAGTTGCAAACATGAATTTACCCAGGGGCTGATAAGTATTCTGACTGATATCACAGGTGCGGTTCCGTTCAACATTGATATCATCGAGTTTGCTGTGCGTGATCTGGTAATTTGTATTATTCAGTGTCATCAGATGTTTGAATACTTCACCTGCCATTTGTACCAACAATTCGCTTTCGGTATTTTTATAAGAAAGTACATTACTGTCTATATAAATAGGGTTCCCCATGATGATGTCTTGCAACGTAGCAAAGTCAAAGGGTATCTGGCTGATCTCCTGGAGATAGCTAATGGAACGATATTTTACATTCTTATCACCTACCAATTGAACCAGGATAATACTGTCTTTCTTTATCTGGGCTTCAAGACCTACAGATGAAATACCTAAAAAACTTCCTTTCACTTTGATGAGGATAACGCTGTCTTTGCGCATGCTCAGGTAGATGGTGTAATTGTCGCTCTTTTCAGCACTTTCATAGTCCACTTTTATTTTGGCATTGAACGTGTTAAAATCGACTTTATTGGAAACTACTTTTTGCAGGATATCGCGAACAATGGCGCCCGAATCAACTTTCACTTCCTTTATGATGACCGACTGTGTGGTGTCTTTCTTAGACATAGCATCTTGAAGTCCCTGCGTTTTTCTGGTCGTTGTACAGGCAGAAAAGGCAAGTGCCAGCAAAAGAAAGCCCGTTAGCTTTTTCATTTTTTTATTGTTTTCCGGTATGTCCAAAACCACCACTCCCTCTGTCAGTTTCATCCAATTGTTCTACCGGTTGCCATTGGATGATATCTACTGCCTGCAAAACCAGTTGAGCGATTCGATCACCCGGCTGTATGACTTGCGGATCCTGCGATAGATTAATAAGTATAACTTTTATTTCTCCCCGATAATCTGCATCAATGGTTCCGGGGGTATTCAGACATGTCAAACCCTGTTTTACTGCCAGTCCGCTGCGGGGACGCACCTGAATTTCATATCCCAGGGGTATGGCAACAAATAGTCCCGTAGGAACCAATGTTCTCTCCAGGGAGGCAAGGGTGATAGGGGCATCTATATTGGCGCGCACGTCCAGGCCCGAAGAGCCGGCAGTGGCATAGGCAGGCAAGGGGAAGGCAGACCGGTTGATTACCGGAATAGTGACAGGGGGTTTTGTCATGTCGGCAAAATTAATAAAGTAATAAGAACCTTGGAGAAATATCTGTTCAGCGGTCCGGGATGCCCCCATTTGGAACCCGAATCAGCGATATTCGTTATTTTTGACAGTGCTACCCATGAATCAGCATCGACCCCATACCCAATCCTTGTTTGGGCTTGCCCTCCTCCTGTTGTCCATCTCCTTTTCGGGATGTGTCAAACAGCTGACGGTGAAGCATATCGTTTATGACAATACTTTTTCCTCCGGCGAACTATTGGAGCTGCAGGTTGCTGGCTGGAATAATGGCAGTTTCGGTGTTTTATCTACCCCCCGCATCAGTACTTTTAACGGACAAACCGTACTGGGAAAACTAAATAATAATATTGTACGGCTTGATTTGAATGACTTGCCCAAGCATGATATCCTTCGGGTTGAGATTGAGCTCAACCTGCACAATAACTGGAGAAACGATCTGTGGAAAATGGAAGGGGATGGACAAACCCGGCTGCTGACCGGATTTTCAAATGACCCCACCGTGAAACAGAGTTACCCCAACTGGCTGGGTAATGGTACTTCCCTCGGCGTTGCCGGCACCAATGCCAGGCAAATAGGATTACCGGGTATTTGCAGCGGTTCCCCGGCACAACTGGGTACCAATGCTTATTCCATTGTTCAAACATTTGCACATACCAACAATCAATTTACCCTGCAACTCAGTGATGCCGGAGGAAATGTGAACGACACCTGTAACCGCAGCTGGTCAGTCGCTCGCTTGACCTTATCGGTTTTTCATAATTGATGACCAGGGCATGCCGCCCCTAGCACCGTAATGGTATGACAAAAAACTTCCTGTATACGGTATTACTCTCCCTGGTCAACCTGCTTTTTCCCCTGCTAAGCTTCCCGTATGCCTCCCATATACTAGGACCGGAAGGTATTGGCTCAGTACAAATGGCGGTCTCGCTCGGACAGTATTTTGCGCTCTTTGCCGCTTTAGGTATCCCTATCTATGGTATCACCGAAATAGCCCGCCACCGCGATGATCCGGAACAATTGGCCAAATCATTCAGCGAGCTGTCCCTGATTTTTTTGGGTGCCAGTCTTTTGCTATCCATCGTTTATCTTTTATTGATTTCCTGTTTCCCTTTCTTCGACCCCCACTACCGTTTATTTCTATTGGCCGGCTCACTGATTTTATTCAGCTTTAGCTATACCGACTGGTTCTTTTCCGGACTCGAAGCATTCAAGAGCATTACAATCCGTTCGGTTATTATTAAAATCATTGCCCTTATCTTATTGCTCGTATTGGTTCAGTCAAAAACAGATCATGAAAAATATCTGTTGGTAGTTATCTTCTCTATACTGGGTAATCAATTGCTCAGCCTGATCATGTGCTTTCGGAAAACACATTTTACCTTGCGCGGACTCAACCTAAGGCGACATGTTAAGCCGCTACTCTACCTGTTTAGTACAACCCTGGCGGCCAGTATTTATACCATGCTCGATACGGTTGTTCTTGGCTTTCTTTCAGATGATGAATCAGTTGGATTATATGCTGCTGCAGTCAAACTGGTGAAGCTGACCATACCTATCGTTACAGCCATGGGAGTTATTCTCATTCCCATTATCACAAGACATTTTCAAGAAAATAATCTCCCCCGCATCAGAGTATTACTCGATCAGTCTTTTCGCTTTTTACTTTTCTTTTCCATACCCGTATGCGCCGGACTTGCCCTCTTGGCGCCGGAATGCATTCTTTTGTTCTCCGGCAAGCAATTCACCGAAGCCATTCCGGTGATGCGCATTGTCGCTCTCTTACCCCTGCTCATCGGACTGGGTCATTTTTATTGTTTCCAGATCTTACTGCCAGCAGGAAAAACCAAAGAAATCTTCTATTCCGTACTGGCCGGAGCCATCACCTGTTTGCTACTGAACTGGCTGCTGGTACCAACCTGGAAATCTACCGGCGCAGCCATTGCCAACATAGCAACCGAGGGCGTCGTAACGCTGGGATATATATATTTTATGCGAAAGTTTTTTTCTCCGGATGTGCAATGGAAATATGGCTGGCAATCCCTGGCGGGAACAGTACCTTTTCTGCCCATCTTATTCGTACTGCGGAACTGGGAGCTACCCGTTTGGATATTTGTTCCCACCGCAACCCTGAGCTGCGGACTAGCTTTTTTTGCTGTACAATGGTGGATCTTTAAAAATCACTTTTTACTCGACTTCATTCAGCCACTGAAAGAATGGATGCTGAAAAAGAAAAACCTGTTGCCGGATGAATACTAATAGTCAGCCAAGCATAGCAGTCGTTATGGCCACCTGCAACGGGGCTGCCTTCATCGAAGCGCAACTCGACTCGATACTACAGCAAAGCAGGCAACCCGATCTCATCATCATTTGTGATGACGCATCCGATGATAATACGCCGCAACTGCTGGAAAAATTTAAGCCGCCTGCTAAAGTGCTTATCAGCAGGAATCCACAGCGGCTGGGCGTGAATGAAAACTTTCGGCAGGCAGTTGCCCTGGTGCCGGATGGCTTCTACATCGCATTCTGCGACCAGGATGATAGTTGGTTACCGGAGAAGCTGGAGCGCTCGCTACAATATTTACAAGCACTTGAGGCAGGCACCCATGAACCCGCGCTGGTCTATTCTGATCTAATCTTAATTGATAACGAGCATCAGATACTTTGTGACTCCGTGCATCAACAAAGAGGCCAGCATCGGTATAAACATGTGTGGGACACCTTCCTTTATGGCAATATGGTTTCCGGGTGCACCATCCTCATGAATGCCAACATGAAACAAGTGATGGCTGACCTGCCGCAAACAAATCAATATATTTACGATGCCTGGTTGGCCATGGCTGCTTTCGGCTTTGGAAAAATCGCCTGTCTGCCCCAACCCCTGATTAAATACAGGCAGCACACATCTAATCTTACCTTTTCAACTCATCATTCCCGTAACCGCACGCGTCGCTGGCTAGATCACTTGCGCCAATTAACAGGACCCTCCGATTTTTTACGGGAGGAAATCTGTCTTGCCCGCGATTTTTCCCGGCAGTATGCCGGACAATTAACGGCCGAAAAATGGAAAGGATTGAATCGTTTACTCAGTCTGGAAAACAGCTCGTATCTGCAAAAAAAGTTAAGTTTCGAAAAAAGCTTTTACCCTTATTGGCAGCATCGATTTTCCTGACACCTATTCCCAGTCTATGCCAATGCAGGGTAAATGTTTAACTTGCGATGGTGATCAATAAAACCGCTGTCATACTGGTCAACTGGAACAGTTATGCACTCACCCGTGCCTGCCTGCTTTCGCTGCTGCAAATTCCGGCCAATCAAGGGGATGTACTATTGGTAGATAATCAGTCGGCAGACGGTTCAGGCCGTCAATTGCAGCAGGAATTCCCCGATATCATTTATATCCAGGCCGAAGACAACCTGGGTTTTACCG
>Ga0208361_1000242_pt1 | contig 18398 bp, 20 predicted proteins | sample LakMenEpi05Aug10_FD_150670 | JGI IMG/M metagenome (GOLD analysis project Ga0208361, IMG submission 150670) | Freshwater microbial communities from Lake Mendota, WI - 05AUG2010 deep hole epilimnion (SPAdes) | ecosystem: Environmental > Aquatic > Freshwater > Lake > Epilimnion/Euphotic zone ... | reverse complement strand
GGAGACTGTCGCGTGGAAAGGAATGGGTGCCGGAGACGGCTGGAGTGAGCTGATCTGAACGGAGCTGATCTGAGCTGATCGGATGATCAGTGACTGCGTCGGGTGGGATGGCGTTGCCGCACTTGGCGTGGCCTGGTCGTCGACTCGGTGACTCTTTGACTCGCTTGTTCTTCTCGTTCCCGCTGGCCGGTGTTGGGAACCCGGCGCAGCTGCCGGTGTTGGGAAACCGGCCCGTCTGCGATCACCATAGCCCCAATCCCTGAAACGACCGAACCATGGCCGCCCAACCGATCGTGATCCTGGGCGGTTTTCTGATCACCGGCGAGGCCTATGCGCCGATGTGCCGCTGGCTGGAGCAGCGTTGCGATCAACCGGTGCGGCTGGTGCCGGCCAGCCGGATCGACTGGCTGTTCACCGTGGGGGCCTGGGGCTGGCGCCGCCTGCTGGATCGCACCGCGGCGCTGGTGGAGGAGCTGGCGGCCGGCTCGCCCACCGGCAAGGTGACCCTGATCGGCCACAGCTCCGGCGGCGTGATGCTGCGCCTGTTTCTGGGGGCCGAACCCTTCGCCGGGCGCGTGTACAACGGCGTCGCGCTGGTGGATCGGCTGGTCTGCCTGGGCAGTCCGCACACGGCTCTGCGGGCCACACCGCTGCGTCAGCTGGTGGATCGTCGCTACCCCGGCGCCTGCTTCGCCGATGCGGTGGCGTACGTCTCCGTGGCGGGAGATCTGGCCCTGGAGGATGGCTCGGCCACGGCCCGGCGATTGGCCCCGGGTTCCTATCGGGCGATCAGCGGCAGCGAGGCGGTGGCCGGTGACGGCCTGGTGCCGGTGGGCTCCGCCTGCCTGCAGGGGTCGCAGCAGCTGGTGCTGCCGGGGGTGGCCCATGGCGGTGCCTTCGGCCCCCGCTGGTACGGAACTCCGGAGGTGGTGGCGCAGTGGTGGTGCGACTGAGCTGCATCCCCGCGCCGGCAGCAATTCGTCTGCATAGGGTCCGGCGATAGCCCCCGACCCGCCGCCATGAAGCGTCAGCACCGGCAGACCCTGCAGGCTCTCTACGCTCACCCGCTGCAGCACGGCCTGCGCTGCTCGCTGGTGGAGGGGCTGCTGCTGAGCCTCGGCGCCGAGGTGGAGCGGCTGTCAGACCATCGTCTGCAGGTGCGGCTGGCGAGCGGGGAGACCGCTGTTCTGCATGGCGCCCACGGCGTTCACCACCCCTGGCTGGATGCGGATGGGGTGCTGCGGCTGCGGCGCCTGCTGGAGCAGGCCGGCATCACGCCGGAGCATCCCGAGGCGAGCGAGCCGGGGCCCCGCGGCGATCAGGCCCATCGCCTGGTGGTGCGGCTCGACCATCGCGGCGCCGACCTCTGGCATCTGGTGGGCGAGGCGGTGGAGCAGGCCGAGCTGGAGCCCCATGGCCTGTGGGGCAGCGATCAGAACCTCAGCCATCGCCATGAGCGCGACATCGCCGGCCAGCGTGCCCCGCTGGATCACGCCTATCTGGAGGGGCTGAGCGACGCCATCGCTCAGGCCGATGCGGTGCTGCTGCTGGGCCATGGCCATGGCCAGGCGGATGTGCGCCAACTGCTGGTGACCCACCTGCGCCGCCACCATCCGCAGCTGCTGCACCGGATCGTTGGGGTGGTGACGGTGGACGACAGCGCCATGAGCGAGGCGGAACTGCTGGCCCTGGCGCGCGAGCATTTCGGCAACCAGCCCCACCGCCGGCCGCTGGCGGCGCCTGGCCAGGAGCGGCGCGAGGCGCCGTGACGGGCCGAAGGGGCAAGGGGCTGGTTCAAACCCTGTGCGCCAACCCAAGGGGAATCATTCCCCGCCGCTCTCGGGGCAGATCAGATCGGCGGCTTTGCGGGCATCGCTGAGCACCTGCAGCAGAACCCGTGGCGACTCCTTGAGCAGCTCAATCCAGTGGCCCAGATAGGCGGCGTGATTGGCCATGGCACTGCCGATCTCGAGGCGATCGCCGAGCAGCACGGCGCCCAGCTCGGCCACCAGCTCTTCGCGGGCATAGGCCCGGCCGCCATCGCCATCGGCACCCATGCCGCCGGAGAGATCGCGGGCCAGCCGGGAGCTGTGGCCCGTGGAGTGGATCGCCTCATGGGCCCAGGTGGCATAGAGGGCCCCGGCTGAATGGAAGGCGCCGCGCTCGGGCAGCTGGATCCGATCCGGCTCTGGCAGATAACAGGCGCGATCCCCAGCAAAGGCTGCCGATACGGGCCAGCAGCTGAGCACCGCTTCCGCCGCTGCCAGCCGCTCGGGTTCAGGCCGCTGCAGGGCGCCCTCGGCCAGCCGGCGCTTGCGGATCAGCGCCTCAAGGGGCTCACCCACCAGATCGGCGGCATTGAACAGCGGCACCGGCCGGTAGCTCACCCAGCTGCGTCCGGCTTCAGCCGCAGGCTGGGCATCCGGCTCCGCCAGCCGGCTCTCGCCCCGCTGATGCACCTGGGGGCGCAGCACATGCACCGCCTTGCTGCCCTTGCGGGGAACAATCCCCAGTGCTTTGGCCTCGGCAAAGCCGCACCAGTAGGGCAGGGCTGATCCCCGCAGGTGCAGGCCCAGGGTGAGCAGCGCCGGATTGGCCCCGCGGTAGCGGCGCCCCGAGAGCAGATTCACGTGGTGTCCGCCGGTGGCGGCATCCCATTCCCGCCGCCAGGGGCTGGTGCCGGCTTCCAGCAGGGTGAGCAGCGAGGCCACCAGCTTCTCCTCGCTGGAGACCTTGGCAGCAGCCGCACCAGTGGATCGGCTGGAGCGGGCAGGGGAGGAAACAGCCACGAAGGGGCAAGCGCAGGACCGCAAGCGCCTGGTGCGGCCAGCGGCAAGGGCCGGCCACAGCGCTCAAGGAACCCAATGCCACCGGCGTTTCAACGCCTGTGGCTGCCTGGCTTATGCGTCTCCTCAATCAATGGTGGCTACCTGTTGGCGATCCGGCCGTCCTGAAGGCCCGTGCTCAGATCTCCTCACGCGGTAAGCGAACGGGATCGATCACCGATTCCACGTAGGTATGGAGAGCTTGGAGCAGCGACGGCCAGCTGTTGCGATCCGGCGTGTCATCCAGAGGCAGGTTGTCGTAGCGGTACACGGTGCCGAACGGCGTTGTGCCTGAACGTCCTCAAAACGTTCCGGCAGGCGGGTGCCATGGCTTTCGAGGAGATCAAGGAGCAGACCGATGTTGTGGCTGCGGGGATAGTCGTGGCCGCCATGCGCGAGCAGGGCCTTGATCAGTTTTTCGGCGGCCTGCTGGGCGTGATAGCCGAGAGTTTCGTCGTCGATGGCTGGGTCATCGATCAGCTTGTTGACCACAGCAAGATCCTGAGTGGCCTTGTGCAACAGAAGCCTGGGTTGCTCAGAGGGAGTCATGCAGCACAAGCCCCTCACGGGCTGCCTTGAACTCCACAGTTCCCGGAATCCGGCAGCGTTCGTTGTAGAGGGCCTGGCTGGTCACCACCAGATCCACCGACATCAGCACACCGCGCAGTGCCTTCTGCAGCCGCACCATTTCGCTGTAGCGGCTCGTGAGCTCAGGCTCCACCACCAAAAGATCAAGATCGTTTGCGGTAGCCAGGTCGCCCCGGGCAGCTGAGCCAAATGCAATCAGCCGCAGCGGCGAGGCCGCCGCCACCAGCCGGTTCACTACCTCGTTCACCTTTTCGCTGGTGACAGCCCACGGGTGGTTCCCAGTGCTGGCGGACATGGCTGGGCTGGCTTGGGTCATGGGCCAATGGAGTGCCAGCACTGCACAGCAAAGCGCGGCCCGCTCAGACTAAGGAGTCTGAAGGGAACAGCCATCAACGCTTGAGGATGCCGCCTCCCGGGACACTCTCCAACTCCCGCCGCCAGCGACCAGTCGCCCTCAGGCGGGGTGAGCTGTGTTCGTGTTCGGGGTGATGCCCGCGAGGCCCATCACCACCGGGGGTTGAGGCAGGGAGGCTTGCTGGGTTGACCCCCTGTTTGCCGCTGCCGTTATTCAGCGTCCGCATCGCAGGCGGTGGCCGAGCGCAAGTGCGTCAGCAGCGTGTGCAGCACGGGGTGCGCGTCCCATACCGATCGCAGCAGCAGCAGCCAGAGCTGCTCGCTCGCCGCCTGCGGCCAGGGCTGCCAGAGCCATTCGGGCAGATGCGGGTGCAGCCGCTCGGCCCAGGCCGGGCTCGCTACCGCCGGCTTGTCGTTCTGGCGCAGCCAGGCCCCCCAGGCGCTCGGCTCGTGGATGGAGCCCGCGGCGTGAAGGCACTGCCACTGCTGCTGGCGCACCAGGGAGGCCAATCCCGGTGCCAAGGGCTGGGCGGGCACCGCCACCTGGCTCCAGCGCTCGGGCGACTCGGCCGCGCTGGGTGGCGCCAGCAGCCCCAGCGGTGAGCGGCTGATCGGAACCAGCACGCAGTTGCCCCAGGCCACGGGGTGCTCGCCGCTGATCGGCTGCTCCGGCAGCGCCAGTTGGAGATCCAGGCCGCTCACCACCGCTCCGTCGAGGGCATGGGATTCCACCAGCGATCGCCAGGCCTCGGGGTGGCGAAACCGCCCCGGCACCGAAATCCAGGGCTGCAGCGGTTGCAGCAGGCTCTGCTGCCAGGGGCTGCTGCCGAGGCGCCAGGCGCCCGCCTCCAGGCGATGGGCCTGACAGGCGCGGCGCAGGTGCTGCAGGCAGCTGCTCTCTCCGAAGCGCAGAACCGGTTTGGGCGGGTTGGCACTGGCGCGAAGGCCAAGATCGCGCACCAGTTGGCTGGTGCGGCGGCTCACCGTGGGCTGCGAGAGGCCGAGGGCCTCCGCCACCGCGGTGGTGGTGCCGCTCAGTTCCAGCAGGTCGAGCAGCTCGATCGGCCGCAGAACTCTGGGGGTGCTGTAGGGGGCGGTGCTACGGCTCAAGGGGGCTGGCGATCCCTGGGTATCGCCAGCTTTCGGCCACCGAGGCCAGCGCGGTCGATTGTTCGTGCGAAAGAGTGGAGTGGTGTTTCGCCCTCGTTGCCTCAGGTGGCGGCCCAGTCGACCAGCTGGAGTCCGGCGATGCGACGGAACTCCCGCAGGTTGTGGCTCACCAGGGTTGCCCCAAGCGCGAGGCAATGACAGGCGATCCAGAGATCGTTGGCGCCAATGGGGGTGCCCAGGCTTTTCAGGTTCGTGGCCTGCTCGGCATAGTGCCGGCAGATGGCCTCCCCCTCGGGGTAGAGAACCGGCACCAGGCGGGAGAGGGCATTGAGCTTGTGCAGGGTGGCCTCGCGGCGCTTGCTGCCTGCCGCACCGTGAAGCAGCTCAGCCCAGGTGATGAACGACATCGCCAGACCATCCGCATCGCTGAGGGCATCGATCCTCTCGGCCACGTGTGGCGGCTGGTTCTTGATCAGATAGATGAGGATGTTGGTGTCGAGCAGGTAGATCACAGGGCCTCCCGCTCCTGAACCGGCAACGCGTTGGCCTGCTGCTGTTCAAGCGTTGCCAGAAAGTCAGCGTCGAAACCGGCCAGTAGCTCGATCAGAGCCTGGCCCCGCCGGCTCGGGCAGGGATGAATGAGCAGGTCTCCCTGAGAGGTGCGGCTGATCTGCACGCGATCCGTGCTGAGCCGGAACTCGGCGGGGATGCGCACAGCCTGGCTGTTGCCGTTCATGAACACCCGGCTGGGGAGAGCATCCATGGCCGCACCATTGCTGTGTGTACGAGCCAGTGTAGACGCGGCTGGCTGTTCGTGCGAAAGAGTGGAGCTCTCGTTCGCTCGCTGCGATGGCGCCGCTGCGCTGCCACCTGCTGATCGGTCAGCCCGCCAGCGGCAAGACCACCCTTGCCAAGGCGCTTGCGCCCCTGCTCACAGCTCCGGGTGAGCCGCCGGCGCTGGTGCTCTCCACCGACGCCATCCGTGCCGACGTGTTCGGCGATGCGGCGATTCAGGGACCGTGGGTGGACATTCAGCAGCGGCTGCACCAGCGCATCCAGGAGGCGGTGGCCGCCGGCATCCCGGTGATCGTGGATGCCACCCATGCCCGCCGCGCCTGGCGGCTGGCGATCACCCAGGCGCTGCCCCTGCCGGCGCCGGTGGAGTGGATCGGCTGGTGGCTTTACACCGATCTGCCCACCTCATTGGCCTGGAACGCCCGCCGCGAGCGGGCCGTGCCGGTGCCGGTGATCCAGGAGATGGCCGCCGCCCTGGCGGATCCGCACTTCGGGCCCTCACGGGCGGAAGGCTTTGCGGCGATCTGTGCGGTGGTGCCGTCCCACCACAGCGATCTGGTGCCGGTGCTGCAGGCCGAGCTGGCTGGCCTGGATCGGCGCATCCGCTCCGCCAGCAACCGCGAGCGCAAGCTGCAGCGCCACGGCTACTCGCGTCTGCTGGATCTGGAGCGGCTGCTGTATCTGATCCGGCTGCTGAGCACCTGGCCGGATCTGGCCGCCACCGATCCCGCCAGCGCCGAGGAACTGGAGGCGATCCTCTCGCCACTGCCCGAGGGCGACCTGGCCGATCGCGCCGCAGCCTTTCTCGGCCGGCTGCACGGTGCCTGCTACGCCGATGCCAGTGCCATCCGCGCTGATCTGGCCTGGCTGGAGACCAATGGCTTCTGCAGCGCGATCCCCGGCACGGTGCCGCTTCAGCTGGCGCCCTCGCCTCGCGCCACGGGCACCGTTCACGGCGGTCTGCCGCCGCTGGGCGATGGGCCGGTGTTCCTGCGGGTGATGACGCTGCTGCGCCACCTGCTGCAGGTGCCCTTTGATCGGCCGGCCGAGCGCGGCGACAGCCTGCACCAGCATCTGATCGCCGCCACGGAAACGATCCCCGGCGGCTATCTGCCCGGCGAAACGGCCACCCTGCGCAAGGACCTCGAGAAGCTCCTCACCCCCTACGGCTTCCGCAACCGCCACGACAACGTTCGCCACGGCTACTGCCTCGGCGCGGCTGTGCTCTCGCCGGCCCGTCTGCGGGAGGTGCACAACGTGGTGCGCCAGGCGGCCGGCCGCCTGGCCGATCCCTCGGCGCAGGATCTGCTGGCCGAGCTGGATGAGCGATTGGGCTGGGCCGGCATCAGCGCCGACGCCCTGCCGCCGGTGCGCAGCTACGCCCGCCATGCGGTGGTGGACACGGCCCTGGTGCGGCGCGATTCCCTGGCCGCGCCCCGCCGCGCCGAGGCGATCGAGGCGGCGATCGTGGCGCACCGCCGTGTGCGGCTGCAGCGCTATCCGGGGGTGGGCAGCTTCGCTGACAGCCCCGTTGGCGAGCTGCGGGTGTGGCCGCTGCAGCTGATCTTTCACAACGTGGGCTGGTATCTGCTCTTTGAGGACGACGCCATTGGCCAGGAGCAGGGGCTGATCCGCAGCGAGCGGCTCGATCGCCTCGCCCTGCCCCGCGGCGATGGTGATCTGCGCCGCAGCAGCGAGCAGCACGCCGCCGCCCTGAACCGGTTGGAGCGCTTGCTGCACCACAGCGGCGGCATCTATTTCGGTTCGGATCTCGAGCAGCAGCTGGCCGTCGCCAGCGCCTCCGCCCAGCGCCGCAACCAGGCGTTGATCACCCTGCGCTTCAGCTGTGCTCCCTGGGCCTTCGCCTTCCTGCGCGAGGGGCTGCAGCGCTACCCGATCGAGCACGTTCGCTTCTCCAGGCCCCTGCCGGGAGACAGCTGGTGGCATCACCCCAAGGCGCCGCACGTGCTCGAACCCGGCCCGGCCGGCTCCAGCCATCCCTACCCGGTGGAGCTCGATCTGCCTCCCTGGACCGTGGCGGCCGACATCGACCTGCGCAGCTGGCTGTTCGCCTTCGCGGGCGGCATCCGCATCGACCAACCGGATGCCCTGCGCCGGGAGCACTGCCGCACCCTCGAGGAGGCCCTGGCGGTGTATTGCTGAGCACCCGGCGGATCCGCCAAGCTTGGCGGGCTCTGAGCCGAGGATCCGTGCGTCGTCGCACCCTGCTGCGCCTGCTGCCGGCCGCGCTGGCGGGTGGCGGCCTGGCCTGGTTGCAACCCCTCAAGGCGGCTGAAACCAGCCAGCGCCTGCGCTGGCTGGCGCTGGCGGATAGCGGCAGCGGCGATTCCAACCAGCGCGCTGTGGGGCAGCAGATGGCCGCGGTGCATCGGCGCCGGCCGGTGGATCTGGTGGTGCTGGGGGGCGACAACATCTACCCCTCCGGCGACATGGCCCTGATCGAGGCCACCTTCCGGCGCCCCTATGCCGACCTGCTGGCCGCAGGCGTTCCCTTCCACGCGGTGCTCGGCAACCACGACATCCGCACCGCCAACGGCAACCCGCAGGTGGCCTACAAGCCCTTCGGCATGCAGGGGCGCTTCTACAACCTGCGCCGCGGCCCGGTGGAGTTCTTCATGCTCGATACCAACGGCAATGCCGACTGGCAGCGCCAGGTGAGCTGGTTGCGCACCGTGCTGGCCCGCAGCACCGCCCCCTGGAAGGTGGTGGTGGGCCATCACCCCATCTATTCCTCGGGCTTCTACGGCAACGATCCGGGCCTGCAGGCGAAGCTCGCCGCCCTGATGCGGAAGCACGGCGTGCAGCTCTACATCAACGGCCACGAGCACAACTACGAGCGCAGCGTGCCGATCGATGGCATCACCTACCTCGTGGTGGGCGGCGGCGGCGCCAGCCTGCGGCCGGTGATCCCCACGGCGCAGTCGGTGAGAGCCAGCAGCGTGTTCAGCTTCGCTGAGCTCGAGGCCACCCCCCGCGAGCTGAGCATCACCGCCTGGGACAGAAACGGCCGGCAGATCGATCGCGGTGTGCTCACCAGTCGCAACTGAGCCGCCGCAACTGACCCGCCGCAATCAGCGCCGCTCCAGCCGCTCCAGGCTGGGGATCAGGGCGCTGGCGGCCAGCAGGCCCAGGCCGAGGATCAGCAGGGCCGGCACCAGGGCGGCACCTACCCGCTCGTCGCTGGCGTACTGATACACACGCACCGCCAGGGTGTCGAAGTCGAACGGGCGCAGGGCGAAGGTGAGCGGCAGTTCCTTCACCGTGTCCACAAACACCAACAGAGCGCCCACCAGCAGCGGGCCGCGCAGCAGCGGCAGATGCACGCGCCGCAGCACCCCCGGCCAGCTCTGGCCCAGGGAGGTGGCGGCCTCATCCACGCTGGGGGGAATGCGTTCGAGGGCCGCATCCAGGCCACCCTTGGCCACCGCCAGGAAGCGGTCGCCGTAGCCCCACACCAGCAGCAGCAGCGGCGCCAGGGCCAGGGGGCCGCCCAGCAGCATCAGTGCCAGGGCCAGCACCGTGCCAGGGATCGCGTAGCCCAGGCCGGCGATGAACGTGAGCCGCTGCAGCAGCGGGCTGGCGATCCAGCGGCGTGCGATCGCCAGCACCACACCCGCCGCCACGGTGATCAGGGCCGCCAGCAGCGCCAGAGCGAAGCTGCGGCCGCTGAGCTGCAGCAGCTCCAGCACCGCGTCTCCCTGCAGCTGATCCCAGCTCAGCGCCGCCCACAGCAGTGGCAGGCCGAGGCTGAGCAGGGGCGGCAGCAGGCAGAGCAGCTGGGCCGCCCAGCGGCGGCTCCCCGTCAGCGGCCAGCGCTGATCGGCGTCGCCATCGTTGCCGAGGTTCCAGCAGCGGCTGCGGCGGCGCAGGCTGCGCTCGGCCCCCACCAGCAGCGCCACGATCAGCATCGCCAGCAGCGCCAGAGCCACGGCTCCCTGGGGATCGGCCTCCTGTTGCCAGCGCTGCAGGATCCCCACCGACAGCGTCGGCACCCCCAGCAGCTCCACGGCCCCCAGCTCGTTTACCACCTCCATGCCCCCCAGGGCCGTGCCGGCGCCGATGGCGGGCAGGGCCATCGGCAGGGCGACGCGCCTGAAGCTGCCCCAAGGCCCCACCCCCAGGCTGCGGCAGGCCTCCAGCTGGCGGCGGCCGCTCACCGAGAAGCTTTCGGTGGAGAGCAGAAACACATAGCTGTAGGTGCTCAGCACCAGCACCGCCGTGGTGGGGGCCAGACCGTGCACCCGCAGCCCCAGGCGGCTGCCGAGGTCGATCAGGGTGGCGGCCAGCAGGTAGCTGGGGGTGGCCAGTGGCAGCAGCTGCGCGATGCGCAGGCCGCGGCGGCCGGGAAAGCTGCAGCGGGCCGTGAGCCAGCCGTTGGCGGTGCCCAGCAGGGCGGCCAGGCCGCCCACCAGCAGCACCAGGGCCACGGTGTTGAGCAGCTGGCGTGGGCCGTCGCTGCCCAGCTGCAGCCCGGCGGTACCGCCGGTGCCGCCCAGGGCGAACAGCACCAGCGCGAGCACCGGCGCCAGGGCCAGGCCGCAGAGCAGCAGCACCCCGGAGCCCAGCAGCCCCCGCTTGGGTGGTGCGGCCAGGGGGGCGGTGGCGGCGGTGGTTGCCATGGCCAAAAAGCCTACGGGGCGGGGGTTCTGAACCTGCCGACGTGACCAATGGCACACCCCCGCGTGGCCGATTCACATGGCGGCTCCGATGGTCGCCATCCAAGGGCAGAGTGCCGCTCATGCCGTTGCCGCAATCCGTGACTCCCTGCCGATCCCGCCTCGCCTGCACGCCGGAGCGCCTGGCCACCGCCGCCCTGCTCGCCTTCAGCGGCATCGCCGCCGTGGCGGTGGCCGTGGCCGGATCACCCGCCCGGGCCCAGAGCCAGGAGATCGGTGTGTATTCCGGCCGCCACTACAACACCGACAAAGCCCTCTACGAGCAGTTCACCGCCCGCACCGGCATCAAGGTGAAGCTGCTGGAGGCCAAGGACGATGCCCTGATCCAGCGGGTGCGCAGTGAGGGCAGCAAGAGCCCGGCCGATGTGCTGGTGCTGGTGGATGCCGCCCGCCTCGACCAGGCGGCCGATCTGGGACTGTTCCGGCCCTCGCCCTCGGCGGCGTTGCTGCGGGATGTGCCGATCAATCTGCGCGATTCCAAGGGGCGCTGGTACGGCCTCACCCGCCGGGTGCGGGTGGTGGTCGTCAATCCGAAGCAGGTGAACCCCGCCAGCATCCGCACCTATGCCGACCTGGCCAGTCCGGCGCTGAAGGGCAAGCTCTGCCTGCGGGATCGCAAGAGCGTCTACAACCAGTCGCTGGTGGCCGCTCAGCTGATCCTGCGCGGCGATGCCGCTGCCGCCGCCTGGGTGAAGGGGATGGTGGCCAACGTGCGTCAGCCCTTCTTCACCTCCGACACGCCGCTGATCCGTGCGATCGCCAACGGCCAGTGCGGCGTGGGGCTGGTGAATACCTACTACGTGGCGCGCATGGCCGCCGGCGAGAGCGGCGCGGCCGACAAGGCTCTGGCCAGCCGCATCAAGGTGGTGTTCCCGACGCCCGCCCACGTGAACATCAGTGGCGCCGGCGTGCTGAAGAGCGCCACCAACCCGGCGGCAGCTCTGAAGCTGATCGAGTTCCTCGCCTCGCCCAGCGGTGGCCGCGGCTACGCCGAGGCCAACAACGAATATCCGCTCAAGGGCAACGGCAACAACCCGGTGCTGCAGCGCTTCGGCAGCTTCAAGGCCGATGGCGTTTCCGCCGAGCAGCTGGGGGCCAGGAACAAGGCGGCGGTGCGGCTGATGGAGGCCAACGGCTGGCAGTGAGCCGCGGTCGGCGGGCCGATACGAGCCGGCGGGCCTTCGCAGCAGCGCACTGCACTTGAGAATCGCTTGCAAAAAGGTGGTCGGCTTGTTTAGGTTGCGACGCATTCGCAATTAGCCCGTCGGTCTGCTCCGGCGGGTGCCCCTGCTGTGCCATGAGCTTCCGTTCTCTGCCTGATGCCCCCCTCAGCGCCGTGCGCATGCCGGTGGGTCAGACGGTGCTGCTGGATCCGGCCCTGCGGCCGGCGGGCAGCTGCATCGAGGTGCTCGAGGGCATGGCGCGGGTGTATTGCCCCTGCGAGGAAACCGAGGGCATGACCCTGGCCTTCCTGCAGCCGGGCGACCAGCTGCGCACCGACCGCCTCTGCAGCGAGGGCGTCTGCGTGGAGGCCCTCACGCCGCTGCTGTTTCGCAGCGATGCCGAACCCCACCCGGCCGGCGGTTTTGATCCGGTGAACGAGTGGACGCTGCAGCTGCTGCGCATCCGCCATCTCGGCAGCGCCGAGCAGCGGCTGCACGCCCTGCTCAGCCTGCTGGTGCGGCGCCTGGGCCGGCGCTGCGGTGGCTGGTGCGACCTGCCCTTCCGCCTCACCCATGAGCGCATCGGCGAACTGATCGGCACCACGCGGGTCACCACCACCCGCCTGATCTCACGCATCCGTCAGGCCCAGCTGCTGCAGGTGCCCGCCGGCGAGAGCGGCCTGCGGTTGGCACCGGAGCTGGTGGAATCGGCGCCGTTGGCGGCGGCCTGAGCGGGGCGCTGCAGCTCCGCTCGATCGGCTTGGCTCGGCTGGCGGCGCCAGGCCTCAACGCCGCTGAGCAGGGCCGAGCCGATCAGCAGCGCCGAGAACCCCCGCCGCAGCTGCTGATCGTTCAGCCGCGGGGCCAGGCGCTGGCCGGCGGCGGCGCCGATCACGCCGCCGAGCAGCAGGGGCAGCAGCAGCGGCAGGTTGGTGGCGGGCCAGTGGCCGATGGCCGCCAGGGCCACCAGGGCGTTCACAACAATCAGCAGCAGGCTGGTGCCGCTGGCCAGCGCCATCGGTAGCCCCGCCAGCAGCACCAGGGCCGGCACGATCGCGAAGCCGCCGCCCACGCCGGCGATGCCGGTGAGCAGGCCCACCAGCAGCCCCTGGATCGCCAGCAGCACGGGCTGGCCGGTGCGTTGGCGTTCGCTGTGGAGCGGCCGGCTGAGCAGCCAGGAGGCCAGCAGCGCCGCTGCTGCGAACACCCCCAGCTGCAGGGCTTCCGGCACGAGGCCGGCCTTCACCCAGCTGCCGCCGATCCAGCTGCCGGCCAGGGCGGGCAGCCCCAGGATCAGCGCCGGCCGCGGCGCAATCTGGCGGCGGCGCAGACAGGGGCCGAGATTGGCCAGGGCCAGCAGCATCACCACCAGCAGCGACAGCGGCACCGCCTCGCGGGTGGGCAGCGCTGCACCGCTCACCAGCAGAGGCAGCAGCAGGATCGAGCCGCCGGCACCCAGCACGGCCAGCAGCAGGCCGATCAGGCCGCCGCCCGCGGTCAGCAGCAGCAGGGTCGCGATCGTCATCGTGCGGGCATCCGGTTCCAGGGCATGGCGGCCAGCAGGCGGGCCATGCCGCAGAAACCGCTGATGCCGGCAAAGCAGAGGCCGGCGCCCACGAACCAGGTGAGGGCGATCCAGGCCGGCGCCACGGTGTGGCTGAGGATCAGGCCGAGCAGCACCAGCGAGCCGGCGGCGATCTGCACCTGGCGCATCAGCGGCAGTGGTGCGTTCGCCTGCCGCAGCAAGGGCAGACCGGCCTGCTGCCAGGCGGGGATGCCGCCCTCCAGATCCAGCAGCAGGCGGCTGGGCTGGCGCTCCAGCAACCGCCGGCAGCCCTGCAGGCTGCGGTTGCCGCTCTGGCAGACCAGCACCAAGGGCCCATCCGGCAGCTGCGTGTCAGCGAGCCGGGCCAACGGCACGTTGAGGCTGCCGGCGATGTGGCCGCCGGCGAATTCCATCGGTTCGCGCACATCGATCACGCCGATGGCTCCGCTCTCCAGCTGGCGGGCCAGTTCCTGGGCGGTGAGGCGGACGGGTTGGTTGATGGTGGTGGGGTTCATTGCTCTCTCGGTTCAGATGGTTTCGGTGCCGCTGAAGTCGGCGCGGCTTTAGTCAGTGCCGCTGAGGGGGTAGCCCTCATCCGCCCAGCGGGCCAGGCCGCCGCGCAGGTTCGCCACCCGCTCCCGGCCGGCCTTCAGCAGCTGCTGGGTGGCCAGGGCGGAGCGGCTGCCGGCGTGGCAGACCACCACCAGCGGTTGGTCGTCCGGCAGTTCGCCGAGGCGCCCCTGCAGCTCGGGCAGGGGGATGGTGAGGCTGCCGGCGATGTGGCCGTCAGGGCCCTGCACCTCCTCCAGGCCGCGCACATCGAGGATGGCGACCTCGCCGCGATGGGCCGCCACCCAGGCGGGCGGCAGCTCCGGCAGGCCGGCATAGCTGCGCTGCACCGGCGCCCAGCTGGGCTTGCTGACCGGGTCGTGCGGCTTGCCTGAACGCATGTTGCCGGGCAGCGCCACGGCGATCCGGTGCGGGTGCGGCAGCTTCATCGCCTGCATGTGGCCCACGAAATCGCGCTCGCTGGCGGCACCGCCGAGGCGGGCGTTGAAGGCCTTCTCCTCCGCCACCGAGCTCACGCCACGGCCGGTGTAGTCGTGCCCTGGATAGAGCAGGCAGGCCTCCGGCAGGGAGAGGAGCTGCTCGGTGATCGAGCGCCAGAGGGTGTGGGCGTCGCCCTGCTGGAAATCGCAGCGGCCGCAGCCCCGCACCAGCAGGGCATCGCCGGTGAAGGCCAGGCTGCGGTCGTCGAGCACGAAGCTGAGGCAGCCGTCGGTGTGGCCGGGGGTGCTGCGCACCTCCAGATGGCGCGCCCCGAACGGCACCCGATCGCCGTGCTGCAGGGGCAGGGTCACGTTCGCGGCGCCGACCGCCGCCGCCAGGCCGATGGCGCTGCCGGTGGCCTCATGCAGCAGCCAGCTGCCGGTCACATGGTCGGCATGGGCGTGGGTGTCGAGGCTGGCCACCAGCTCGATTCCCAGTTCGCGGATCAGCGAGAGATCGCGCTCGTGCTGCTCAAACACCGGATCGATCAGCACCCCCTGCCGGCTGGTCACGTCGGCCAGCAGATAGGTGAAGGTGCCGGTCTCAGCATCGAACAGTTGGCGCATCAGCAGCGCTGCGCCACCGGCGGCCGCGGCAAGCGAGAGGGTGGGCGCGGGCGCGGAGCCCGCCGCAGGGGTGACCGCCATGGAGCAGAGCTTCACACTGCTATGACGATACACGCATAAAGCCGTTATGGCGGCTGTTGTTGTGCCGCAGCTTTGCGTAGCTCGGCATAATGCGCTGAGCGACATACCCACGCCCCATGGCTGCCGCCGGCTCGATGCCCTCTCCTCAGCTGCTGGAGGAGTACAGCCAGTTCTTTCGTCTGCTGGGCGAGCCGGCCCGGCTGCAGCTGCTCTGTCAGCTCCGGCAGGGTGCAATGGATGTCAGCGCGCTGATCGAGGCCACCGGTTTCTCCCAGTCCCACATCAGCCGCCAGCTGGGTCAGCTGCAGCGGGCCGGCCTGGTGAGCTGCAAGCGCGAGGGAGCCCGCACCATCTGGCAGGCCGAGAGCGCCCTGGTGGATGACCTCTGCCGGCTGGTGCAGACCCGACTCAAGCAGCGGCTCGAGGAGCAGCTGCAGCAGTTCCGGCAGGGCTGATTCAGCAGTTGCCGAACAGGCGGGCGTCGGCGTCGAGAAACAGGCGGTAGGTCTCTTCGTTGTCGCTGCCGGACACGGCCACGGACACCGTCTGGCGCGGAGGGCAGACCTCCACTGCCAGGGCGACGCGGCTCTGGTTGTGCTGGGCGTGGTACGTGGCGCTCAGGGCATCCGTGGAATAGAGCGTCTCGGCCTCCCGCTCGAAGCCCATCTCCCGGGCGATCAGCGTGATTCCCGCCAGCGACCGCACCAGGCCGGCGTTGGAGCTGATGGCTGTCGTGTAGACGAAGGGGGCCTGCGCCGCCGGTTCGTGCCGATCGGCCTCAAGGCCGGCATCCAGGCCGGCGCTGAGGCTGCCGGCGAAGCTCTGAAGCAGGTGCCGCATGGTGCGTGCCGGGCTGGGCTCGGCTCGGATCAGGGTGCTGGCAGGATGTTAAGGGTGTGACCCCAGATCTGGTTGTTCTTGTCGCCGGCTCCCACCACTGGTGGTGCCTCGGCGGCTGTTCTTGGTGATCGGCTGCTGCCTGTGTTCACGGGGCTGCGGCCTCCGTCAGGATCGCCACGGTGTCGTGCTCCACCTGTTCTGCCAGGGCCTGCACGCTGTCGGTGTCGTTCAGGCTCTGCAGCAGCTGTCGTGGCGAGAGCATCGACAGCGTGGTGGTGCCGTTCTGTTCAACGGCGGCGATGCGGCAGGGGAGTGCGGCCGCCAGGTGTGGGTCGGCCGCCAAAATTGCTGCGGCGTGACCGGGATGGCAGATCTCGAACACCCTGCACTGCGCTGGATGCTCCAGCCCTTTGCTGTGCAGGGTGGCGCTGATGTCGTGGCTGGCCAGCACGCCGTAGCCATGGCGGCCACAGCTGTCGTTGAGGCGGGCGCACACCTCTGCGTAGGGGAGGCGACTGGTCTGGGAGATCAGCATCGGGCTGGTCGGCGGCGATGCCGGAGTGAGCTGATTCGAGCATCACCGTGGTGGGCTCCCGCCAAGCACTCCCGTCAGCGGATGTGTGGCGAAACCACTCCGGCGCCGCGGCACCTGCGACGCTTCTGTTTCGAGGCTTCCCGTTCACCCTGGGGTCGTCATGGCTGAGCCGCTTCTCGACGCTGCCTGGTGGGATCAGCGCTACCGCGATGGGGGCGATGGCTGGGAGCTTGGGGAGCCGGCCCCGCCGCTGCGCCACTTTCTCGAGAGTGATCTGCAGGCTCCCCAGCCACCCGGCCGGGTGCTGGTGCCGGGTTGCGGTCGCGGCCACGAGGCGGCGCTGCTGGCGGGGCTGGGCTTTGCGGTGGTGGGGCTCGACCTCAGCGCCGCGGCCTTGCGCGAAGCACGCCGTTGCCATGGCGATGGCTCCACGCAGTTGCAGTTGCAGTGGCTGCAGGCGGATCTGTTCGATCGGCAGGCGCTGCAGGCCGGTGGCCTGGGTGCCGCCTGTTGCGATGGCGTGCTGGAGCACACCTGCTTCTGCGCCATCGACCCTGGCCTGCGTGAGGCCTACATCGCTCTGATCGTGCAGCTGTTGCGGCCGGGGGGCTGGCTGCTGGGTCTGTTCTGGTGCCACAACCGCCCCGCTGGTCCGCCCTACGGCAGCGACCCTGACCAGCTCGCCGCTGCCTTCAGTCGGGCGGGTCTGCAGGCCGAGGTCTGGCGGCCGGCGCAGCACTCCGCCATTGGCCGTGATGGGCGGCCCCGCGAGCAGGAATGGCTCGGCCTCTGGCGCCGGCCGGCATGATCGGGGGCATCGTCCCCGCCCAGGTGTGAGCAGCCGTCCGGATCTGATCGTGGTGGGCAGCGGCCTGGGGGGGCTGTGCTGCGCCGCGATCGCAGGCTGGCATGGCCTGGAGGTGTTGGTGCTCGAGGCCCACGACCGACCCGGTGGTGCCGCCCACGGGTTCGAGCGGCGGGGCTTTCAGTTCGAATCCGGCCCCTCCCTGTGGAGCGGCCTGGGCCGCTGGCCCTCCCGCAACCCGCTGGCTCAGGTGCTGCGGGCGGTGGGCGAGGAGCTGCCGGTGATCCCCTACCGCGAGTGGGGCCTGCTGCTGCCGGAGGGTCAGCTGCGCATCGGCGTCGGCGCCGATCCGTTTCTGGCGGTGCTGCGCCAGCTGCGTGGGCCGGCCGTGGCCGAGGAGTGGGCCGCCTTCCTGCGCTGGCTGGAGCCCTACTGCCGGGCTGCCAACGCCCTGCCGCTGCTGGCGTTGCGGCCGGGGCTGGGCATGGCCGGCGTGCTCGGCGCCCGTGGTTCGGCGGCCCTGCTGCGCCACGCGCCGCGCATGGCGGCCCTGGGTGGATCGTTCGGACCGATGGCGCGGCGCCATCTGCGCGATCCCTTCCTGCTCCACTGGGTGGAGATGCTGTCGTTCCTGATCTCCGGCCTGCCGTTGGATCAGACCAGCGCCGCCGCCATGGCCACCCTGTTCGGCGAGTGGTTTGAGCCCGATGCCGCTCTCGACTATCCATCGGGTGGCAGTCCGGCGGTGGTGGCCGCCCTGGTGCGCGGCCTGGAGCGCCACGGCGGCCGCGTGCGCTGCGGCGCCGCGGTGGAACAGATCCTGGTGGAGGACGGCCGGGCTGTGGGGGTGCGGCTGGCCGGCGGTGAGGAGCTGCGCAGCAGCCGCGGGGTGGTGAGCAACGCCAGCCCCTGGGACACGCTCACCCTGCTGCCGCCGGAGGCCCTGCCGCGCCGCTGGCGTGAGCAGACCGAGGCCATCCCGGCCTGCGCCAGCTTTCTGCACTGGCATCTGGGCCTGCGAGGGGATGGCCTGGAGGAGTTGCCGATCCACCACGTCTGGGTGGGCGACTGGCAGCGCGGCATCGGCGCCGAGCGCAACATGCTCGTGCTGTCGATGCCCTCGCGGCTGGATCCCTCGCTGGCGCCGCCGGGCCATCAGGTGCTGCACGGTTACACCCCCGCCAACGAGCCCTGGGAGCTGTGGCGGGATCTCGAGCCGGGCAGCGCCGCCTACAACGCCCTCAAGGCGGAGCGTTGCGGCCTGTTCCACCAGGTGCTCGGCGAGCTGGTGCCGGATCTGGCGGAGCGGATCGTGATCGAGCTGCAGGGCACGCCGCTCACCCATCGCCGTTATCTGAACGTGCAGCGCGGTAGCTATGGCCCGGCCATCGGCGCTGATCGCTCGCCATTCCTCGGCGGCAGTACGCCGATCGAGGGCCTGGT